>Ga0222706_1000021_pt1 | contig 105779 bp, 89 predicted proteins | sample AntAcemetage1572_FD_179829 | JGI IMG/M metagenome (GOLD analysis project Ga0222706, IMG submission 179829) | Saline water microbial communities from Ace Lake, Antarctica - #1572 | ecosystem: Environmental > Aquatic > Non-marine Saline and Alkaline > Saline | place: Antarctica: Ace Lake...
CCCTGCCTACTGGCAGGCTGGCGTTTTCGGTCCAAAAAAACGGAGAATATAAGGCTACTGGCATCATTGCGGATATACATATTGAAAAATCAATTTTTCCCAGCTTCAGAGAAGCGATTTGATGACCAATACTATTTTCAATTTCGATGTAACACCGTTAAGGATCAAATCGCACCGCTGGTGCTATGGCAGATTCTACACTATCTGCTACAATCAAAATGCGCCTCGGGCGCCAACATGAACCTATAGAAAATCTGGAACCCAAATCAATTGAAGTGTGAATTTGGTGAATTTGCGGATATACATATTGAAAAATTTGATTATCTGCTACTTTGCCAGTCAGTAGAAGAGGCAAGAATATAATTGGTGCACAATCCACAATTGGGCGTTTCGGTCTATCGTTTTCGGTCCTAAAAAGCGAAGAAAATAAGGCTGCTAATATCATTGCGGATATACATATTTCATAACTTTTGAAAATTGGTTTTCTCCCTTTTGCACTATGCTAGGCGGGATTATCTACCACTTTAAAAATCAAAAAATCAGTGCCTACTTTGGTATTGTGACACGAGTGGCGAGGGAGCTAGACTGTATGGAGGTCGGTGGAATCTTCCCGGATCTCCAGCACTTTATGCCGGCTCAAGTATCTCCACCGCACTTTTAGAACGTCTCACGATTGACCCGGAATTGTTTTCTTCAGAGCGCTATGTGCTGTATTCCGTAATGGAAATCACTGTTCCAGATGAATTGATTTTTTCACCAAAAGAAGAGGATCTGCCAATAGACTGGAATCATATCCCGCCAATTCGCGCTTCTCAAACCTATGGAACAGACCTTTTGAAATCCGGAATCCTATGTTTTGCTATTCCTTCGGTAGTAGATACCAGCTCTTTGAATTATGTATTCAATCCCCTTTCTGACAAATTTCAGCTTTTGAAATTTAAAGTGTGTGCACTGGAACTGGACAATCGGATTGTAACAGGATGAGATACTTCCGGCATTAAATTTTATTTTTTAACTTCAATTTATAATAAGTCACTTGATCCTCTTCTGTACCGAAATAGTCTTGATTCTTCTTGGCTAAAATTTCTCCATCTTTTGTAATCACTCGACTAAAAATCAAACCCGAAGGAACTGGAATATCATTTTGGATCAATTCATTTTTTGAGTTGAAAATAGCTGCATATGTTTCCTCAATTAAATTCAAATCTATTGGGTTTGCTTCCTGTTGATTTCTTACAATGACATCTTCACTAGTTCCCTTTTGATAAATCACGATAATATTTATACCAGTATGGTATAAACCAAGAATGCCAGCAGGTTTAATATTTTTTGAGAGTTCGAAGTAGTTTTGAATTTCCTCAAATGGAACACCTAAAGGGTTTACAGCATCCTCAACCTCTAAATCAACTGCCATTTCCAAAACTAATTCCTGATCCTTTTCTTGATATAGAAAAAACTTTAACTCGTATAAGAAACTTAAATACCATTGATCGCCAAACCGTTGAACACAGGGTAAAGGAAGAAAATAACAGTTTCCGTCTGCATATAACGATTCCTTCGGAAAGGGCATCAAAGGTCTTGTTTGCTTGGTTAAGGTATCCAGAGCTTCCATAAAAGGTTTATAGTACATTCCTTTAACCATTCCTCCCATACCGCCATAATATCCTAAACTATCAAAGTATTCTGGCCTCAAATAGGCGATTTCGTTTCCAAAAGGAAAAAAAGCATCAGCGATACTTTGATTGAGGTAAATGTATCGATAAGGAATGGAGATGGTTTTCAGGATTTCCCCTCTTTGTGACAACACAAAAAAACCATTAGAAGAATCAAAGATTTGAATTTCCCTATCACGCATCGAGATCAAAAAAACTCCATTTATAGAGCCTGGACCCTCTAATGGTATTTCAAATGAATTTTTAATTTCTCCATTTTGATCAAAAATTAAAATTTCTTGATCCCTTTTAGTTAGGCTTATGAATTCCTCTGATATGGAATCATAATCCATAATCCACAAATCCCCTAAATAATCAATCTGAAGTGAGTCCACAATCTCAATGGAATAACTCAGCGTTTCAGTTTCACCGGCATGATCGGAAGACCCGCATCCCGTAAGATAAAAAAGGACTAATCCCAAAAAGGCATACCTATTTGTCATTCCGAAAAATAATGATTTTACTTTTTTAACTACAGTTAAAAAAGCTAAATCAGTTCTTTGTCACCACATTGAAAACAAAGGCCCTATACTTCAGTAAGGCTACGAAGATCGCTCCTCCAAAAGCATTTCCAAGTAAGGCTGTAGCCTCAAAAGTCAGGTAATCCAAAAATGAGATCTCTGGCGAGGTTACCATTCCTGAAAAAATCTCCACACTGCCAATAATACTATGATGCAATCCGGTAAAGGCCATCACCCCGGTGATCAAGAAAATTATTACGATCCTACTGATTGTTTCTCGAGCAGAAGCTAACAGCCAAGACAAAAGTCCCATCAGCCATCCTGCTAAGATTGCGCTAACAAAAATCACAATCCAACTAAAATCAAGTACATGTCGTGCAATTTTTACGACTGATTCTTCATCAAATAAATGCAGGTTTGGACCAAGCCAAAGCAAAATCACAGCAATTAAATAACCACCAATTAAATTACCAGAGATCACCAAACCCCAAATTTTGAGTAGACTGAGAATATTTCTCTTTTTATTCAAAACTGGTAGAGTGAGCAACGCAGTCTGTTCCGTAAAGAGGATACTTTGCCCCAAAACGACCAAAATAAAACCCAAAGGATAAACAAATGCCATCATCTTGAAGATGGTATCTTCGGCGAGCTTCCCGGATAAAAAGTAAAAAAGTGAGCAGATCATCAAGTAGCTGAATCCGATCTCAAGGCCGGCTGTAAGGGAACTCAACAGTATACTTTGCGGACTCTTTTCATAGGTTTCCTGCGCATCACTAAGCTGTTCTCGCAAGATTTCCCCATGTGATTTTGCAGTATCTTTTTCAGGAGATTCTGATTTCTCGATCTCCTTATCAATCTTCTTTTGTTTCTCCTTTTCGAGTTTATCTTTAGATTTTTCTTTTTTCAACATCACACAAAGTCCGTTAATAACTTAGTCAAGAAGAATTTGATATTTCCAAAATTTAAAAATTATGCTACTTTCTGCACCTCATCAGTACCTGAGTTTCGAATTGCTTATCATTTTCTATCAGTTCAAAAAAGTCCCTCAAGTATGATTTGGCAAGTTTGATATCCCGCTCTTCCATGAAAAACTGATTATCCACCAAGTTCATGAATACATTTTCCTTTGCCAGAAATTCCTTACGAATTGCCTGCATAGTGGCTTCATTTCTGCAAAATCCCCGATATAGTCGATCAGTAATCCGCTCCAGATTTAAGAGACTACTTACTTGAGCATATGGTGGACTTACTAAGCCAGTCATATCAAAGTCATAAGCCAGTGGAATAAACGCTGTGTCAGAAAGCTTCATAATCTTCTGATTGTGATAGAACATACTTGACCAGTCTGTATTTCCGATCATGTATTGAAAAAAATCATGTCGAATAGTTGCTGAATCCATCAAAAACGATGGACCCAAATTCTTCTCGTCATAAATTTCTCCTCCAAAACGCGCCGCGACCAAATCATCATCCTCAATCAAGAAACCTAGCAATTCACTTTCCTCCCCTTTTCTATCGTCTTCATCGAAGAAAGAAATCTTGACCATTCGAGTTGGAAAGAAGTAAGGAGTTACTTCCTCATATATTTTATAAGCAAGGTATTCTTTGGCGATGTAGCTCGGAGCATTCTTTGAACCATTACAAGGCATGACTAGCTTAAGATTTTTATGACCTTCGAAGGGTGTTTCTTTTGATTTTTTCTTTTTTATTTTAATTCGAATTGGTGGGTAAGAGCAGTTGGTTCGACGAAAATTACCGCGAGCTCTCAGATCGATATCTAAGCTGTCCCAGACCCCTTCAGTATTTTTGTACAACAAAAAAGAGTCCAAGTAGGTGGAGTCGTTCGTCTCATTTTTCATTTGCTTTGAGGAGAACCGCATTTGGATTTCCAAGGGATCTTCTGTGGAAAACAAGTCCGAATAAGTTTGAGCATTTGTTTGTCCCATCAATCCAGAAACGATTAAAATAGCTGAGAAAAGTATTACGATCTTTTTCATAGTTGCTGGATTGAATGTTTGTCAAAGTCTTTCTATTATTTCTAAGGGTATATTTTCCAGATAAAGCAAATCCAAGTCAAATTCCTCCAATTTGATATCATCCATCCCATCTTGATCAAAAGGGTTTTCTAATTATTCTTGGACATTGAAAAGCGAAATAAAAATACAGGTAGATGCAATAGACAAGGAATATAGGATCCAAGAGTCGTTCATTGAGGTACTTTCATTCAACTTGAAATAGATGGACGGCACATAAATAATCGGATAGATATAAATGAAAACAAGACAATATGCACGAATAGAAGTCGGTGTTCTATGGCTTTTGATTGCTACTGTATTCTCAATCACCGAGTGAACATCACGCGTAAAACCCAAAATATTCAATAAGTTACTTAATTTCAGTTTTTCATTTTGCTCGGTTAGTAAATCATTAAACTTAGTCACTTGAGTTCTCAAGGTCTCAATATGCAAAGGATCTGGACCTAGGTAAGCGATCAATGATTTGGGAATTTGGAGTAATAATTCCAGCAACTCCTGTCTCTTTTCTATTGAAATTTTGGGCTTGCTTTCAACACTGGATTTTACCGTAATAATGCCAGCCTTAAATCTGGAAAGAAATTCCAAAGCCTTTTCTCTTCGCTTAAATGCACTTCGAATGGTAAAAACCAGCGGGAATATAATTACCAAACTGATCATTGTTAGGTCAAAATTATATTGAAACTTATATTCCAATGAAAGAAAAGTAGTAAGCCAAGTGATTGCAATTGCTATGAAAGTTCTGGGTCTGATAACCGAAAGGTACTTTTCCATTTATAGTTGAAATAAATTTATTCAAATCATATTTTACGAAGAGCTACAAATTGGCTCTGTCTTTAAAAAAATAGTAGATGAAAGTCAATATACTAAAATTCTCACCTTCACTTCAGGACAATGGAATAAAAGGTTTTTAAACGCAGTCTTAACCTCTTCTGCCTGTAACATGATCTGACTTGCCTTTTACCATAGCCATAATACGCTCAAGTATTCCGTTGAGCCAAACTGTTATCTTATTTTATTGACAAGTAGTTTTCGAGTGATTCCAAACTCCCAATAGATTTTCATTACCCTCAATCCAGTTGATTAGTCTCCTCACCTTCAGTCACGCAGCTATTTTCATTTAGATTACGTCTTACCGCTATATTTTCAACAGGTATATTTTCTTATATACAACAGAAAGCACCTGAAAACTTATATATCAGTTGCACTTCGATAGACTTTGGGAAAACTTCATCTAGTGATTGCAGATTAGAAGCGTGAACCAATAGACCACAATTTCCAGGATCACCGGCATTTCGATTCTAGCTCCAGAGTATAATTCTCATAAATCGCATCGGTTATTAAATGACCTTACGGCATGCTCAAACTCACCAGTAGCCCATTTCTTATTACAAAAGGAACGCGAAGCGAACTGTCTTTTTGCAAATCCGGCACATCGATATGTCGTCTGACAAGATCTTCACGATTAAAAAGTGAGCTCTTTTTGGTTTGGGAAAAGGTCGCTTGCGAAGAGAATAGCAAAAGAAAAAAAATGCAGCTCAGATTTGTTGGTTTAACATAAGTTTTTTTAAATAAAACTATCGTGGTCTTGCTTCCCAGATCCGCATGAAAAGCATGTGAGCCATCCGGCGGGCATGCTCTTTAGCATAAGTTGCAACTTCACCTTCAAAATACCGATCTATTGTCATAAACCACAGCTCCAACCAATTCTCAAAATGAGCCTGCTCAATCGAATGATCCATTTTCTTATCGACCTCCTGATGAGCCTTGGTCGGATTGAATTGTCCTTTTCCCGGTCCACTTTGCAGTAGGATCATTTCCCAAAAATCTGACAAATGGACCAGGTGATGCTCCCAATTCTCAACTACGCCATTGAAGATAGGCCCGAGTGACTCATGAACACGGATTTCTTTATAAAACCTACGAACTAAAAAATCTACTTCTTTTCGGCTTTTTATATCAATTTTATCCATACTCAATCTTTTAGGATGGGTTCCAATACCTCCAGCTTTCCATCAATATCATCGGGAGTGGGTAACCCTAAAATCTTACAAATAAGTGGGTAAATGTGAATGCTATCAAATGACGCTATCGTCAATCCAGATTTCAGTTGTGGACCCCGAGCGTAGAAAATCCCGTGCATCTCCCGATACTCTTGACTGTAGCCGTGTGTTCCTTTCACGCTTGTGTCATCACTACGCATTCGACGGGCAATGACTTCGCTGTATTGTTCATTTTCAATAAAATAATAACCTAGATCAGCCAAGACAATCACATCACCAATTCGGTGGCCATATACACTCAGATCGCTGTAATATTTTTTATCTGCCGGATCGAAAACTGTAAATCCAACTGCCTTTTCGTTTATCTGCTCAATTACTTTTCTCTTATCATCTGGATTTTCAAGATAGATATGTGCTAGAGCTCCACTATTCACTACACTACCAGAAATCCCCTGAGTGATCCCATCAAGCGCGATATAATTTTCCAAAGGCACATCAGCCATACCATGATCTGATACTATGATGATATTCACGTCTTGATCCAAACTTTTCACACCTTCAAATAAAGCTCCTAGCTCCCGATCAAGTCGCGCCAACCGCATCAAAAGCTGACTATCATTGCTAGCTCCGTAACTATGCCCGACGTCATCCATATCGGAGAAATACATCGTGATCATTCGTGGACGGATCGAATCTGGCATTTGAAGCCATTCAAATACTTTGGAGACCCGAGTCAGGTTACTCACTTGGCCATCATAATCGTAATAATAACTGGGTCGGACTCCTTGCACATCAGCCTCTGAACCCACAAAAAAGTAACTGGCAGCTTTCATACCATTTTGCTCTGCCAATACCCAAAGTGGCGTGCCGCCATACCAACTTCCATCAATCACCAAATCGCGTCTATTGATCCGGTAAATATCGTTTTTGATAGGATCGTAAAATGAATTGTCCACGATTCCATGGTGCTCTGGCCTTAGTCCTGTAGCGATGGTGTAATGATTTGGAAATGTCTTTGTTGGGAAAGATGGAATTAAGGATTCTGCCTCCACACCATTTTCAATAAATCGAGTAAGATTTTCTGGTTTGAACCGAGTCACATAATCGTATCTAAAACCATCCAGTGAAATCAAAATCACATGAGGATCCTTTTTTTCTTGCCCAAACACCAGACTGTGAATAATGCAAAAGCAAATGGTAAAAAAGGTCGGAAACTGTTTCATGCTACATTTTTTTGAATATGCTGACAAAGTTCCTCCTTTCTTGCCAAAACACAAGGTAAACGAGCTTTTAGCGTGTAACGCAGCGTACAGTTATTCAAGCTTTTTTATTCACGTATGCTCAATTTTCAGCCCAAATAGGCAGTAGATTCCTCAATGGGAGTTCCCAAAAGGATATAAACCTATCATTTTGGCATACAGTATACGTTTTGGATTTATTTCTACTAAATACCCACTAATGAAAATAACAAGTAAGTTTTCAGTATAAATGATGATTGCCGAATTTTCATTTGGAGCGGTCAGTTGCGAAACGAGCAAAGCTGTAAAAGACAGAACATTCGGAGGTGCAGCCTAAGGCGCTTAAGAAGGCCTGATATCCGGACCATATAATACTTGCGTCAGACGTGATCGTAGATTCAGCGATAGCAGGTAGCGCAAGCACTATCATTAGAAGATAAATGGACAGGCAAGCTGATAAAATCGAAAATAACCTTGCGAATGAAAAAATCTAACGCGTAGGAGAAGGTATAGAATCATCTGTGATTCTGGATTATTGTTTCCGGTAGACCAAGCATCACTTATGGAATAATCCAAGAGTAATCGCCAAAAATCAGTCACTGGCTCAGCAAGGTATGAGGATACAAATTTTTTAGCAAAAGGTCATACGGATAATACTGGAACAGAAGCTTATAATCTTGACTTATTCAAAGCGCAGTCAGCTTCATTAAAGGCCGTTCCAACCACTTTGGAAGCGGTACCAAAAAGACTTTTGCCAGTAGCTTTTAGAAAAGCGAAACCAATTGCAGCCAATGATACGGAAGCTGACAGACAGCAAAATCATGGACTTGTAGCAGCTATTTGTGCAAATGAAAAAATGCAAAAAGCTGCTAAACATGGTGATTTCGTAGAATTCTAAAACCTAAAATAACCAATTCATAAAAAGGAAGACATCTAATCGAATACCTCCCCTTTTGTAATGGCCAAGTAAATAGCTCTAAATTTAACTCATGATCGCTCGCCTGATAACATTGAGTTTTATTGGATCACTCGGCTTATTGAGTGTTTTCTTTTCTTGCACAGGATGTGCTGAAAATCCCGTCCCAAAAGCTTCATTAATCGTCAAGCTTTCGGATGAACAGCTTTTAGATTCGGTTCAATACTATACTTTTCAATATTTTTGGGATGGGGCCGAAACTAATTCAGGAATGGCTCCGGAGCGAATTCATCTGGATGGGATCTACCCAGATAATGATCAGCATATCATCACTACAGGAGGTACAGGAATGGGATTGATAGGGATCCTGGGAGCTGTAGAACGAGGATGGATCAGTCGAGATCAAGCTCGGATACGATTTGGGCGAATGGTAGGTTTCTTGGAAAAAGCAGATCGCTGGCATGGAATCTGGCCACATTGGTTGGACGGAAAAACTGGAAAAGTAAAACCCTTTGGCCAAAAAGACGATGGGGCTGACTTAGTAGAGTCTGCCTTTTTGATTCAAGGACTATTGGCTGTTCGAGAATATTATAACAGTGGAACAGTTGAAGAAGTGACCCTAGCCAATCGAATAGATGTACTCTGGAGAGCGATGGATTGGAATTTTCATACCCAGGGTGGTCAAGAAATACTTTATTGGCATTGGTCCCCAAATTTTGCTTGGGACATGAACTTTCCATTAGCAGGCTATGATGAAACCCTAATTACTTACATTCTGGCAGCGGCATCTCCTACGCATCCTATTTCTCCAGAAGCTTATCATCAGGGTTGGGCTAGGAATAATGGAGGGATCAAAGCTTCGGTTGTTGCTCCTTTTGGGTTTCCCCTCCAGCTCAAGCATAATGGGGCAGAAGAATATGGAGGACCTCTTTTTTGGGCGCATTATTCTTATCTCAGTCTGAATCCCAAAGGGCTCAAAGATCGCTACGCAGACTATTGGGAAGAAAATAAGAATCAGACGCTAATCAATCGAGCATGGTGTATGAATAACTCTGGGAATTTCAAAGGCTACGGAGAAGACCTCTGGGGGCTTACCGCATCCTATTCGATCAATTTCTATAATGCTCATCGTCCCGGTAATGATACTGGGGTGATCTCACCCACCGCGGCAGTTTCTTCTATTGTCTACACACCTGAGGAGAGCATGAAAGTGATCCGAAACCTGTATGAGAACTATGGGAACAAGGTTTTTGGTAAGTATGGATTTTTTGATGCCATGAGTCCACAGTATGATTTCTTTCCGCAGAAATACCTCGCTATTGATCAAGGGCCGATGGTCACTATGATCGAGAATCATCGAACTGGTCTGGGTTGGAGATTATTTATGGGCGCTCCAGAAGTTAAAGTTGGGTTGGATCGATTAGGGTTTACCCATCAGATTCCTTGAAAATAAAATCTCTTTGTCCTCAATCTTTCTAAAAAAAAAGGTGATCCGTTTCCAGATCACCTTTTTTGTTTAGTTGACTAAAAGTTATTTGAGATCAAAACGATCCAAATTCATCACCTTGTCCCAAGCTGAAACGAAATCCTTGACAAACTTGGCTTCAGAATCGCCAGCAGCATAAACCTCAGCTATCGCTCGCAGCTCAGAGTTAGATCCAAAGATCAAGTCAACACGAGTTCCAGTCCATTTCAGGTCACCGGAAACTCTATCTCGTCCTTCAAATAGCTTATCAGAATCATCAGAAGCGCTCCAGGTCGTTCTCATATCTACTAAATTCACAAAGAAATCATTAGACAGAGTACCTGGCTTTTGAGTGAATACTCCATAAGTTGAGTTATCAAAATTGATATTGATACTACGAAGTCCACCAACCAATACCGTCATTTCGGGAACAGACAAAGTCAACAGTTGCGCTTTATCAATAAGCATCTCTTCAGCTGAAGCTCTGTGCTTCTTTTTGAAATAGTTTCTGAATCCGTCAGCTGCTGGTTCGAGCGCCGCAAAAGATTCTACATCGGTTTGATCTTGACGCGCATCCGCTCTTCCCGGAGTAAATGGCACACTTACCTCATGACCAGCCTGCTTGGCTGCCTGTTCGACACCTGCACATCCACCCAATACAATTAGATCAGCAATAGAAACTTTCTTTCCATTAGCCTGTGAACTGTTGAAAGAAGACTGAATCCCTTCCAATTTTGCCAATACAGTAGCCAACTCAGATGGATTGTTTGCCTCCCAATACTTCATAGGCGAAAGGCGAATTCTCCCACCGTTTGCTCCTCCACGCTTATCAGATCCGCGAAATGTTGATGCGGAAGCCCAAGCTGTTGCTACAAGTTGAGAAGTGGAAAGTCCTGAATAAAGAATCTCAAACTTAAGCTTCGCAATATCCTCAGCATCGATCATTTGATACTTTACAGCTGGAGTAGGATCCTGCCAAATCATGACTTCCTTTGGTATTTCTGACCCTAAATAGCGCTCAATCGGTCCCATATCACGATGGGTTAACTTGAACCAAGCACGTGCAAATACGTCTGCAAACTCCTCTGGATTCTCGTAGAATCTTCGTGAGATCTTTTCGTAAGCTGGATCCTCTTTCATCGCAATATCAGTCGTCAACATAAATGGAGCATGCTTTTTGGCTGAGTCAAATGCATCAGGAACAGTTCCTGCTCCACCATTATTTTTGGGCTTCCATTGATGTGCACCCGCCGGGCTTTTGGTCAATTCCCAGTCAAAACCAAATAGGTTTTCAAAATAATTGTTGCTCCATTGAGTTGGAGTCGTAGACCAAGCACCTTCCAATCCACTGGTAATGGTATCTCCTGCCTTACCTGAGCCAAATGAGTTTTTCCAACCCATACTCTGCTCCTCAATTGATGAAGATGCTGGCTCTGCGGCTACGTATTTGTTAGGATCTGCGGCTCCATGAGTTTTTCCAAAGGTATGACCACCTGCAATCAGCGCCACAGTTTCTTCATCGTTCATCGCCATTCGACCAAAAGTCTCTCGAATATCTCGTGCTGATCCGATTGGATTTGGCTGACCTTGAGGTCCTTCAGGATTTACATAGATCAATCCCATGTGAGATGCTCCAAGTGGACTTTCCAGTTCACGATCGCCAGAGTAGCGATCCTTGTCTCCCATCCACTCCTTCTCAGAACCCCAGTATACGTCCTCTTGTGGCTCCCAGACGTCTTCACGTCCACCTGCAAATCCAAACGTCTGAAAACCCATAGTTTCCAAACCGACATTCCCCGCAAGAATCATCAAATCAGCCCAAGAGATTTTACTGCCATATTTTTGTTTGACAGGCCAAAGTAACAGCCTCGCTTTGTCCAGATTGGCATTATCAGGCCAGCTATTTAAGGGGGCAAATCGCTGCATTCCTGCTCCTGCACCACCACGTCCGTCACCTATTCTATAAGTACCTGCACTATGCCATGCCATTCTGATCATAAATGGCCCATAATTACCGTAATCTGCCGGCCACCATTCTTGGGAGTCTACCATCAGATCTGCAAGATCTTTTTTCAATGCAGGATAATCTAATGATTTAAATGCTGTAGCATAATCAAAATCCTCTCCCATTGGATTAGAAAGTGATGAGTGCTGACGAAGTATATCCAGATTCAATTGATTTGGCCACCAATCGCGATTACGGTTACCGGCACCGGCTGCTTTGGCCACAGTCCCTCCAGAGAATGGGCATTTACCAGCACTGGCGGTCGGCTTTGCGATAGTATCATTCATATCGTATATAATGCCTTCGTGTTCTTTTATATTATCCATATTTTTATGTGTTTGATTGCTTATTGATTGAACAATTAACAAATAATTATTCTTATTAGAATTTATTTTCCATTGATAAAAACTATGAGTCTTTTGAGAAATCCCAATCCAAAAAGAATATTTTTAAATAAAAACGGTGTCACTTAATTTAACAACTCAATTTGATTTTTATCAGAACTAATGCAGGTTTATCAATTTTTAAAGCTTGATATCAGCTACTTAGTCCCTGTTTACCCAAAGTTCCTCCCTAATCATTATTTATTTGAAATAAGAAAAATCGGGCTAGGCTACAACGAGCGGTCCGCTTATTGGTGATTTGAATGTATAAGTACAAACTGAGATATGAATTCAGTTGAAAAAAACGATCAGAATAGACCTAGGATCCGTCAATATTAAAGACATATTAAAAAATGAAACTAACCCAAAGAAGCTTTCTACCATGTCGGCATTTTAGACTAAAATGTCTTGATTGAGCCGGATTTTTGGGAAAAGAAACCTCACTCTTAAATGATACCCATTCAGCGTTGATGGCTGATGCCACTTTTGGAATAGTGCAAGGAATGAAAAATGTCATTTTAATAACCCTTGGAACTATCGGTGGCGGTGGTTAACTGCTGTATGGTAAAATTGGTTTTCTGTATAGCTGCACTTTCATCAGTAGAAAAAACAACTAATATAGGGTAAGCGCTAGCATTACTGGTAATTCGCTCATAGGTCATAGACCTCGCTCGCCTTTGTAGCCCCTCTAGCCAGATAAAGAAAATTAGGTTACCAGCTTTATTGAGGATTATCACGATCTGTTCAGAACATTTCAGATCTTGTCATCCTGTTAAAAAAAGATATCGCCGCGATTGTAGCAATAAAAGACCAAAGTAACCTTATAACTAGTAAACGGTAGCATTGTCGGGACTTTGTTCATCAGTCATCGGAATGCTCTGCCTTATTGATTTTCCCTTCAGCTAAGTCAAGAAAATTAGGTTCTTGGTTTAATCGAGGATAATACCAAAAAAGAATTACCCTTAGCTAAATAAAGGTTTAACCTGTTTAATTTTTATTCGCGATTCAGAACTTTAGATACTATTCCCTATGAAATTTAAGCTAAAAGAAGTCGCAAAGATGATCGACCACGCGCTACTTCATCCTACGATGACAGATCAAGAGTTGGAAGATGGCTGTAAACTGGCCTTAGTATACAAAGTGGCCGCTGTCTGTATCAAGCCGTATTTTGTCAAGGCAACTGCCAAGCTTTTGAAAGGCTCCAAAGTTGGTGTTTGCTCGGTTATTGGTTTTCCGCATGGCAACAGCACGACTAAATTGAAAGCTCTTGAAGCACGACAAGCTTGCAAAGACGGCGCAACCGAAATCGATATGGTCGTCAACTGCGGTAAAGTTCTTGGAGAAGATTGGAGCTACGTCCGAAAGGAAATCAAAGCCATCAACAAGGAATGTAAAAAGCATAAGGCAATTCTGAAAGTGATCTTTGAAAACGACTTTCTTCCTGAAGACAAATTTAAAATCAAGCTTTGCAAGATCTGTAGTAAAATTGGGGTGGCATTTATAAAAACCAGCACAGGCTACGGTTTTGTGAAAGGTGAAGATGGCAAGTACAGTTCCGAAGGCGCTACCGAGCATGATCTTCAACTCATGCGGAAGTACAGTGATCCCAAAGTACAGATCAAAGCCGCCGGCGGTATCCGAACTTTAGATGGCTTACTTTGGGCGAGAGATTTGGGATGTACTCGCATAGGTGCCTCTGCAACCGTGGCGATTATGGAAGAAGCGAAAGCCAGACTTGGAATTGCGGATAATAGAAAAGAAATAAAAGAAGACCCCTCGGGTTATTAATATGATTAAAGCATTTCAAAAGGAAGACGAATTAATTGCGCACATCAAAGCGACCGAGGAAGAAATTGATGGTCTTCGGATTTGGTGGCTTGGACAAAGTGGTTTTTTGATTCAGTGGCATGGATTACATCTCTTACTGGATCCATACCTATCAGACAGCCTGACCAAAAAGTACGCAGCAAGCGAAAAACCACATGTGCGGATGAGTGAACTTGCAGTTTCACCCGGGAAATTGAATTTTCTAGACTTGGTCACTTCCTCTCATGACCATCACTTGGATGCAGAGACGCTCAAGCCGATTCTGGAAGTCAATCCCGGAATTCGATTTGTGATTCCCGAAGCCAACCGGGATTTTGTAGCAGAGCACTTGGGCTGTGAGCGAGATTTTCCAATCGGTCTTACAGATCGACAAAGTTATTTCCTCAATCAAGCCGTTGCCATCAATGCGATTCCTTCGGCACACAATGATTTGGAAGTCAATGAAAATGGCCATCACAAGTATCTGGGATATGTCATTCAGATTGGACCTTATACGATCTACCATTCTGGAGATACCCTTTGGTATGAAGGATTGGAGAAAAAAATAGCCCATTTCCAGCCAGACGTTTTGCTTTTACCCATCAATGGAAATAAGCCTGAACGGAAAGTAGCAGGAAATATGAGCGCTGCCGAAGCTGCTGCTTTTGCCAAAGCGGTGGGAACAGGAATTGTCATCCCTCATCATTACAATATGTTTGAATTCAATACCGAGGATCCCGATAACTTTGTGAATGCTGCAGAAAGAGAAGGGATTCAGTATCAAATTCTACAAATCGGAGAGTCTATAGCAATTGAATAAACTATGCATAGGAGACTCTACTGCCTATTAACAATCCCGATGAGTTAGGTTTGGCGTACGCAAAAAGCACTTTTTAAATCATTCCTTTTAAATTAGCAATCTCTTGAGAAACTAAATGAAATTTATTTGTAATAATCTAGCTCAAGACAACTTAAGACAAACCACCCAAAACTGATTTTACAACCTTTTTAAAGAAATGAATTCTACTAAAACGATCCTAAATTTTTGTCCTACGGGGATGGTCCCCACTAAATCAGACACTCCACATATACCTATCAGTCCTGCGGAGATCATAGAACAAACACATGAAGCTTACGAAATAGGAATTACCATTGCCCATCTCCATGCCCGTGAACCTGACGGTATTCCAACCTACAGGAAGTCAATTTATCAGGAAATTTTTGAAGGTGTTCGGAAGTATTGTCCTGACTTGATCATTTGCAGAAGCAGTTCTGGAAGAAATTTCCCTGAATTAGAGAAGAGATCCGAAGTGATCGAACTCCAGCCTGATATGTGTTCGCTGACCCTTTCCTCACTCAACTTTCAACATCAAGCCTCTATCAATGCACCCGATACGATTTCAGGTTTGGCTACTAAGATGAAAGAGTATGGCGTAGTCCCAGAGTTGGAATGTTTTGGCTTGGGCATGATCAATTATGGATCATATCTTATTTAAAAGAAACTAATCGAAGGTTCGTTCTATTGGAACTTATTGTTTGGGAATATTTCAGGTGTCCAAGCTAATTGCTCACAAATAGATACTGCAATAAAAGAAATTCCTGTAGCTCATTTCATTAGTCTGGCAGGACTTGGATCAAATCAACTGACTATAAATGCTGCATCCATAGCAACGAGATATGGAGTCCGTGTGGGTTTGGAGGACAATATTTGGTATGATCAAAAAGGAGGGAAATTAGCAACCAATAAAGACTTAGTACTTCGAGTGCATCAGTTGATGTCGATTCATTCGCGAGAACTATTTTCATCAAAGGAACTTGGAGATTTAGGCTTTTACAATCGGAAAAAATGAGGAGGATAAGCTTTGTTGGTATTTCAAAAGATAGTACGTCGATTCTTTTGGATCTTGTTTCCGAAATCAATGGGCAGAACGAATTTATATTTTATCCCAATAAAGATTTCGGGATAGAGCCATTTATGCCGTTGAAAATCTATCCCATTCAAATTCAAGAAGTGGGAAATTGCCCGCCTGAGGATGATGAGCTATTCTTTGGAGCGACAGGCCCGGCAAATAAGTTGGCGATTTTCGATGATTTCTTGAACTTATATGGCATTTCAGAATCAAGATATACTCAACTAATTCACCCTAGTGCATACATTGGTTCTTCTTCCCAGATTTCAAATGGGGTATTAATAGAACCCGGAGTGATCATTAGCGCTCAGAGTCAAATAGATTTTGGTGTTTCCCTGAAGCGTGGCTGCAAAATCGGCCATCACAATAAGATTGGGAGATTTACCGATATTAATCCCGGAGCAATACTTTCTGGAATGATCTCCATTGGTGAAGGTTGCTTAATCGGATCCGGAGCTGTTTTGAAGGATAACATCACTATTGGCGCCAACACAATTATTGGTGTTGGAAGTGTGGTCACCAAGGATATTCCCGCCAATTGTGTGGCATTTGGTAACCCCTGCAAAGTAGTCCGTGAGAAATGAACGAAGTAGACCACGTTAATCAGAAAAGTTTTTTCCCATTGGTTTCCATATGCGTCCAAACCTATCAGCATGAAGAATACATTGGTCAATGTCTGGATAGCTTATTAATCCAAAAAACAAACTTTGATTTTGAGATTATAATCGGCGAGGATGGAAGCACAGATCGTACAAAAGAAATATGCGAGTCATTTGCTCAAAAATATCCCGATAAAATCAGACTTTTCAAACGAGACCTAAAGGACAAAATTTTTATACATGGCAGAAAAACCGGAAGGTTTAATTTCCTTGAAAACCTTAAGGCGACACGAGGAAAATACATCTGTCTCTGTGACGGCGACGATTATTGGATTGATAATCAGAAACTGGATAAGCAATTTCATTTTTTAAATGAAAACTCTGCCGTAAACTTAGTTTTTACTAGCTATGAACATCAACGAAAGGATCAAACTTCCAATGTGGAAATGGTGAAAAATAAAATATTCGAACCGAAAGAATTAATAGCTATTCATTATCTAGGGCATGTTTCTACTTGGATGTTTAGAAATGACATTAAACCACTATTATCCAATCCAATTATTTATAAAGCCTTTGCTATGGATATGGTCATACTTGCCTACTTTAAAACTAAAGGCAAAATAGCTAGCCAATCTTTTACTTCTTCATTTTATAGATATAATTCCTCTGGACTATTCCGATCGAAGAAGGAAAAGGAAGTAGCCAAAGATTTTGCCTTAATCCATTTGTATTTTTTTCGATATATCCATCGAAACATTTACAATTTATATAAGAGTGGAGCAGGATATTTTTTCAAAAAGTATTTAAAAACTATATTTAGATTCTGATTTAATGAGCTCTTAGTCAAAGAATCACTAAATCCTTTTCCTCTTTAACCAATTCATTTGGAGCTCATCTCAGAATGGAAAGGTGCGTCAATCGAACCTTTTAAAACCAAATTTCTCAACAATATAATTTAGCCATTTTTCACTTAATCATCGGCCCAACTTTCCAGATAAGACATTACATTTTAAGTTTATTAGTAAGTCCAAATGCTTATAAGAACGCAATTCACGACATATCAATTAATGGTACAAACCCCCTTTATCAGTTAATTTTAGTGCCTTGGGCTATCTACACTCACTGCTCAAGCTTTTCAAAAACACCTGAATTTGACCAAGTGGATATTCGCCAAAGTATGCTCGATAATTTTCGGATGGATGGATTACTACAATGCTCCCACAGGGCTAATCGAATTTGAAGAACTGATTTGCAAAGGTCATCTCTGGATCAGACATCCACTCGAAACTTTTCTCATACCTTTTCAATCCTTTTGAGCTGGAGCACATAACTTGAATAAAAACAAATTAAATAAAACTATATATCGCATCACTTTTCCTCAAAGAAATAAACCACCAGCATCTGTACTACTGTATCGCCTTCATTTTTCGGATTGTGAGCAAGCCTTCCATCAAACAACATGGAGTCTCCAGCTTCTAGCTCTATTTCCTGATCTAAAAACTGATACGTTACTTTTCCAGAAATAATGTACTTGTACTCGAAGGCCTCTGTCTGCACAAAGTCCCGCAAACTCCCGGGTTGGATCTCAAGAAGCACAATATCGATCGTACTTTGCTTTACTTTTTTGGTGAAAATCCGGAAATATTCATAGCCACTTGCAGCCTCCTTTTCGAAACGCTGGTACTCACTTTTCCGCTGAACCAAAATAGGCGATCCAGTTCCGTGAGCGCTCAAGTCATTAAAAAATAGATCCAAATCTACTTCCAAGGCTTTGATGATCTGAATCAAAACGAGTAAGGAAGGGATGGTCCGACTATTTTCAATTTGAGAGATTAACCCTTTGGTAACTCCAGCTCGGTCTGCGATATCTTGAAGAGTGAGATTTTTTTCCTTTCGGATACTTTTGATTTTGTTACTGATCTGAACGACCACTTCATGCTCCATGAACTAGATTGATTGTTTGGTCTGGAAAATTACTAAATCAAATTGAATTACTGTTGTATGGATTTCAGCAATGATTCCTATTGGCTTGTTTCTTCGCTTATTGGGATCCCATACGCCCGTCTGCCTGCCGCAGACAGGGAAGACCGAAACGCCCAATTATCAATTTTTCACCGATTATATCCTTACATCTTCTGCTTACTGGCAAAGTAGAGGATACTCTAATATGGTGGAAATAGATTTCAATGAGCCTATCTCGCCGAAGGCATATTTCACAAAGTTTATCTTGCAAAGCCTATTTCAGCGAAGCTTAACTCGCAAAGCCAATCTCAGTTCAGCTTCTCCACCACCTCTTCCCCCAAACCAAAGGAAAGTGTCATTCCAGCACCTCCTACCCCATTCACAATCATTACTTTTTCATCAATTTCCTTCACAAACTCTATGGCCCCATTAGTCATTTTGGGATAAATTCCATGCCAAGCTGAGCCAATTCGCCAATCTTTGAACTGCGCAAAGGTCTTTAAAAAATCTAGGATCAACTTATTTACATACCCTTGATCAAAAGGCGACAGATCCAATCCATACTCATGACTATCCCCGATGGTGAGATCTCCCATACCATTTTGACAGACCATCACGTGAATTCCCCAATCCATCAGTTCGGGATATTGTGCCTGATAGACTTCCTTCAACTTCGAAAGTGAGGCAGCTACTTCGAAGCCTTTATAATGAATAAAACTTAGCCCTGCACAGAGCGGAGGACCGATCCGCCAATCTTGTGGTTGTTGGACAAGCCGCATCATTTGGAGTTTACATTTGGTGATCTCTGCTTCGCGAAAAACCTCCGGATATAAAGTTTCAAAATCAGCTCCCGAACAGACAAAAATTCGATCGGCTGACCAGCTTTTTTGACCCGACCAAACAGAATCATTTTCAATCTTTGAAATGACCGTATTCCAATGGAACTTCACTCCTTCCTGATTTTCAAAGTACTGAGTTAATTTTAAAACAGCTTCTCTTGGATCCACAATGACTTCTTCAGCAGACCAAAGTGAACCCTTCAAATCCTTCGCTACGGCTGCGGGACTTTTCCTCAAAGTCTCCTCCGGGGAAAGTGAAATTGCCGACTTTTTCATCTGCATTGCCTCCACATATTCTCTGACAATTTGCATTTCCAGATCGGTATAGGCTAAATGAAGGGATCCAGTTTGTTCCGCGAAAAAATTTGCTTTTTGGCTCATTTCAAGCCAAATTTCTCTGGAACGAGTGGCACGATTATATCCAAGGCCTTGCGCCTGACCCACTGGCCAAATCATTCCGAAATTACGAACTGAAGCACTCTGTGCTTTTGGATGTCTCTCGAAAACCTGTACGGACCAGCCTTTGGCTAGTAAAGCTCGAGTCATGGAAAGGCCAAGTATCCCAGCACCGATGACGATTGCAGTAGGTTGTGAGTTCATTTTATATAAGTGAGGTTTGGGAAAAGGAGAGCGATTCTATTTTGGTTTTGCTTTTCTTCAAAAAATAGAGATATGATCCAAGCATCAGGATCAGTGAAAGACTTAGGAAAAGCAGCAAGGAATTGATGTAGAAATTCAGCCAACTCAAATTTTCAAATTGACCAAACTGCTTAACAACGAGTACCATAGAGGAACCCAAGTAGCCAAAACTGTCTACCAAATACATGAGAAAGCCGACATTCCCAGCATACTTAAAAGTGGCAATAAGCCGATCAAAAAGCAGGCAATTAAATGGAATATAAGCCATGTAAACACCTGTGCCAGCTAAGACCATCCAAAGAAATGGAGGGATAATGCCACTTTGCAGGCCAAGGGTGGACAGAATAGAAACTGCAAATCCTACGATGATTATCCAGTGATTGAGGTAGAATGCCTTTTTATTATTTTTTACTAAAACCAAAAGAGACATCATGACTAAAAGTGCCAGTGTAATCGGGATTTCGGTTTGCGTAAGTAATTCTGGTTCGACGGGAATATTCAAGCCTCGCCAAATCTCTATCACGAAATTATCGCGAAGATCTCGAAGTCCCGTGAGCATCATGTAAACCAAAATCAGAATGATGAGCCCAGGCTTAAATACCTTAAAAAAGTCCATCCGAGATTTTGCAGACATGGAGCATCGAGGAGAGCGGAGGAGTTTATCTTCAGCAGAAGGCTCAGGAATATGATTTAACAAAAACACGCCGCCAAGCAGTAGTGGAAAAAATAGTGCGCCCGTGGCGAAAGGCATCCAATATTCTGAAATGGAAAAGTTGGTTAGCAAAAATTGACCAATACTCTTGACGAAACCTGAGGAAAACACAAAACTCGCCGCTAGCATACTGCCCATCATTTCGGTGAATTTGCGACCTTCCATGTAGTGAAAGACAATCCCCCAGATTAGTCCCAAAGGAAAACCATTGATCAAAAAGCAGATCAGACCAAACGGAGCAGGTAAAATTGCAAATCCCAATAGCGCCAACCAAGAGACCGAAATCAGGCCGACAATCAGCCAAGCTCTTCCAGAATTAGGAAGCTCGGAGATCATTTTAATTCCGAAAAATTTACTTGCCATATAGCCAAGTGTCTGAGCGAAAATCAACCATACTTTATAGTCCAATCCCAAGAATTCCTCTCCTGCAAAAGTCGCTACCGCAAAAGGCTTACGAAAAGCATACATGCTGCTATACACCAAAAACCCTGTTATCGCGGCAAAAACACTCATTTTGAAAGAGCTGGTCTGCGCCAATCGACGAGTCAATGCAGGAATCTGCCTCATTATTGAATCAAGGATTGTTCATATTTCTCGACGATAGCCAGGACTTCCAAAAGATTTTCCACCAAATGGGTAGGATGATGAGGAATCAGCTCGGCTCTAGAAAAGATCCCTGAAGTGACCGCTATACTCATCAGACATCCGGTATTGTGCCCTTCATTCACATCAACTTCCGTATCCCCAATTTTGATGACTTCTTTCGGATCTTTAATCCCAAGTTCAGCCATAATCTTATGAATCATGTATGGGGCGGGTCTTCCTTCCGGCACTTCATCACTTGCTGCGGTGGCATCCACATATCTTCCATCAGTCCAACCTACCCGATTCAAAATTATATCGGTAATATCCCGACTGAAACCAGTGTCCAAAGCCACCTTGATCCCCAATGCATGCAATTTGTCAAATACCTCTTCCGCATCCGATACCGCACGAATCACAGGTTCGGTCGAATAATAATCGAGCATTCCCTTTACAAAATCAGCATGAATCTTTGAGATAAAAACTTCAGTGATTTTGCTGGAATCAGGTTCATGGATTTCAAGCAATTCCTCAATGGCCTGAGGCTTGGAATAACCCATTTTTTCATTGGCTTCCTGTAGCGAGACAAGTGGATAGCCATGTTTATTCAATGCTGCTTGAAAAGCTTTTGCGACATTGTTTTCGTCGTGGATGGTGGTTCCTGCCATATCAAAAACCGCCAGTTTAATTTGAGGCATGCTTATTAAATTAGTATGAGCTTGGATTAACCTTAATAAAAAGAAAAAAGCTAGGCCTTAATCTCCTCCCTAAAAGCAAAACCAAATGATTTAATTGTTTAGCAAAAATAAACTTCAGAAATAGGATTTATAAAAACCTTAGGTTATTCATTTGTTAAAGAATCATGAAGCAAACGAATCACAAAACAAATAAAACGTACTCAACAAGTGAAAATGAGGTTTATTTATGCTGTAAGGCTAGTTTCGAGAAATTCACACAAACTTCACATAGCTTAACTCGATTTCTGAACTGATTTCACTTATTTAGTATTTATAAACTTTGGCTAAATGAAAAATTCAGAGATTGTCACCAGAATAAATCAGGTAATTGGACTTTATGAGCAATTTGGATCAGCTGATTATATCGGTGAACCTGTATCCCAAATCGAGCATATGGCTCAATCCGCACAAATGGCAGAGAACGGAGGATATGATAAAGAAGTAATCCTAGCTGCATTTTTTCATGATATCGGTCATTTGTTGGCCCAAGACCGAGAAATTGAATCGATGGGCGGATTTGGAATCAAGCGACATGAGCAGATTGGAGCGGATTTCCTTAGAGAGATGGGATTCCCAGAAAAGATCTCCAAGCTGGTAGAAAACCACGTTCAGGCAAAGCGCTACCTGACATTCAAATACCCTGAGTATTTTGAAAAGCTTTCTGAAGCCAGTCTACAAACCTTAGGCTACCAAGGTGGACCGATGAATATGGATGAGGCAGAAGCCTTTGAAAATGATCCGCTTTTTGAATTATCACTTAAAATGAGAACCTGGGATGAAGCAGCAAAGGAAACTGAGGTTCCCATTCCAGATTTAAGCAAGTACCGAGAAATGGCTGAAAAAATATTGGAGTTAGTATAGCTCCTTAGGTCAAAAGACGATTTTTGAAGATATTTAGATAGTGTGACTTACCGTCGCTGGGGATTTAAATAAATCGTATTATCCGTAATAATGCCAATGACCTCCTTTTCTTTGATTATCTGGCTGGAAGGCCCACCAGTTAACTAAGGAAAATTAGATTAACGCCAGAATTGCTGATAATCACAATTTTATTTAATCGGATTATCAGCAAAGTACTCTTTTGATTTACTTAATCATCGGCCCAGCTTTCCAGATAAGACATTACATTTTAAGTTTATTAGTAAGTCCAAATGCTTAAAAGAAAGCAATTCACGCCATATCAATTAATGGTATAAACTCCCTTTATCAGTTAATTTTAGAGCCTTGGGCTATTTATTCTCACTGTTCAAGCTTTTCAAAAACACCTGGATTTGACTAAATGGATATTCGCCAAAGTATGCTCGATAATTTTCGGATGGATGGATTACTACAAAGCTTTATTTGATCACAAAACCCAATTTTGGGACAAACTGCTATCTTATTACGTTACCTTTTATCGTATTCTTACCTTCAACGGTTATCTTCGATCCTTCCGCAAGCATTACTGAATCCGGTTGTATTTTATTCAAGAACTCAAAATCGTTTCCGTAAACAAGGTCAAAGTCTACTTTTATTTCAGCGCTTTCTACCTCATACTGTTCCCATTTTGGGTGTGTAACTTCATATTCATTGGTTACTGAATTATCCACTTTTGCATATCCCCAATAATGCTCAGTAATAAATTCAGTTTCACTGTTTTTTATTATTTCTGAAGCTTGTAACGCTGCTACAATCTTAAAATGTTGCCATTCCTTATTCTTTTTCCATTGATATTCTACAGTTCTATTTGTCGCATTCTCTTCCCACTTATGTCGCATTGGCAATGTTTCATAGTTTTCGTTATAGATTGTATTTGCGATGAAGGTTAACGCAGGTTTAGGCACGATTTCTTTAATAAAAACGACACCACGTTTCCAAGTATTATTCTCAAGTCGTTTGACATAGAATCTTAGATTTACTTCTTCAAAATTAGTGTGAAACGGAATTTTTACACCCAATAGTTTGGTGTCTAAAAACATAAAACCAATTAAGCTGACAAAACATTTATTTTCCCAGATATCGAGCTCTGTTCCGGCTGGAATATATGTTGAAAGAATACTTGGGCTAATCACATAATTTGCAATGGCTAACTTCCTCCATTCTGCATTTAGGAAACTCATTTTTCTTTTTATTTTAATGCTATATGACTAAATATAACCCCGATTGCAGGTGTTTGTTTGTAGTAGAACAGCGCTGATTTTAGCGTATCAAATCTCCTAAATTCCCTTTCTTTCTCTTTTTAAAAATAGGCCAGATATGAAAAATGCTTCACCAAGTATGGAGAAGCATTTTTTTATTTGTGTATATCCAAATTTGCACCAGCTAATGACAAAATTGACTTAATCTATGATAAACACTAGCATTACCAGTACTTGGATCACCCGTCATCTGCCTGCTCCAATTCGGTACATCTTCGCATCAATTAATTGGTACTACCACGAATTTAATGGAAACGACACTTGATTATTTGATGGCAAGAATCTCTGGAGGATAGCATCCGGATGGCTGAGACTTGCGGGATTTTTGGTTTTGGGCTGCTTTACATGCCGTTAAGAAAATGACTTAGCTCCCGAGGTACGAGGGAGATCCAGTCATTTTTAGGTGGGTAAGGCAGCACAAAATTCCGCTGTCTCCTCATCTCAAATCAATGAAAAAAGCCTCCAGCGGAAAGAAAAGACCGAGGCGCAGGGTTTTTTGCCTGCCCGCCCGTGCGCGGGGTTACTTTTTGGCCGCCAAAAAGTGACAAGGATAAACCTATAGAAAATGGATTGAAGTGCTCAGAACGTTGAATCTTCGCCGTATTAATGAAACTTTAGTAAAATAGATATCCTACATTATTCTGTATAAGATAATTCTAAAGCCAAACTTGCTTCTTCATTAAATTCAGGGTAGAACCAATTAATTAGAGAATTAGGTTACTTCCAGAATTGCTGATAATCACAATTTTATTTAATCGGATTATCAGCCAAGTAGTCTATTGTTTCACTTAATCATCTCCTTAATCACCGGCCCAGCTTTGGCATCCGGATACTCCAGTCCCAAAAGTTGAAAAATCGTCCGAGCGACCATTGCAGATTGCCATTGTCCATTGATTTTCATTTCTCCAGAGGCAGGCGTATCTGGTCCCATTGCCATCATCCAGATTTGACCAGCTTCAGGAATGTCGGAACCATGACCTTTCCAAGAAGTTTTGGTTACGCCCCGCCCGTGATCAACAGTAATGATCATCGTAGTTTTGTCCTTGTATTGTGGATCGGACTGGAGGTATTCCCAGATTTCTTTGATGTAAGCATCAGTTTGCTTGGCTGACCAGATGTATTGATCGTATTTATTGTCATGCGCCCAGTCATCCGTTTCGCCATAAGAGATATACAACACTTTTGGTTTCTTGGTTTTCAAGGCTTCCATCGCATAATGATGGGTAAAAGGATCCAATCGAACACCACCCCAAGGGCCTCGGATCTCATCCTGCATACGATTGATCAGTTGCTCCTTTTCGGTCAAGTTCGGACCAGTAGCTTTTGCAAAGCCAGCATTTACAAGAATCCCGCTACGCTCAGCATTGATAATGTACGGAAACACATCCCAAGAACCGAAAGCCATGACTTTGCCTTGGTAATCAGGCATCCGGTTAAGGTGTTCTAAGAAAGTGACGTTTTGATTGTTGATCTTATCATTGCTGGTAATTCGCTTATCATCGGCAAATCCGGTAAGCACTTCATTGTAACCTGGGTAGGAAAACCACATTTTATTCTGATTGTCTACCAAGTTGCCATAAGCACGATTACCATAGAGCTGACCTTCTTTGGCAATGGTATTCCAGAAAAAAGGAAATAACATTTCTCTTCGTTTGATCGGGTCTGTGGACCAATAATCTGCCAAAAGAGAATTGGGAGTTTCGATCATCCCCGTGTCATTGACCATCAGGGAGTCTGCGCCCTTGAATAGCTCCTGCCAGCGTAGGCCATCAAAGGTGATCAATACGATATTTTCAGTTTTGTATTCTTGAGCTTGAGCGGATCCAACGAGAATGCTGGCAAGGACAAAAAGAGCAGAGATACTTTTTTTCATAGTGTTTCAAAAATTTTAAAAAATCCGCCTCCATTAAGGAAGCGAATTAAAATTTATTTATTTCAAGTTACGGTTTTCGGACTTTGTTTCAGAGTTCAAACTTTAGCTTTTAATCATTTCAGACTTCTGAATATAGCTTTAGAATTTCGCTTCTGGTTTCGAACATCAGCTTTTTGAATTTCGCTACCTCTTATTCCAAAACCCATTCACAAATTTCAGATTCTAACTGAAAAGGAGCGTTCATCCCAATTTAAGCTATAAACAGTTTTAGATTTCTGACTTTATTTCAGCTTTCTTAAGTCCTATTTCACGTCCCACCAAACTCGGGTAGTAATCGCATCTGGACCTTGTCTTTTGATCACTTGGGTGTAATTCTCTCCGTTTAATGCCTGAATACTGGATGGATACATGTATCTCACCGGTACTGTATTGATAAAAGCGGCAGGTCCAGGTTTGATATCCGGATAGCCCGTTCTTCTCCAATCATACCAGCCTTCCAAACCTGTGAAGAAAAGCGAAAGCCACTTTTGAGTTCCGATTTTTTCAAGTTTCTGAGTTGAAGTTCCAGTATAAGCTACCTCAGCTTGAGTGAGATAAGAATCAGAAACGATCAGTTTTTCAGCGATTTGAGGAAGATTTACCGTTTCGTAGCGCTCTTTGTAGTAACTCATAGAAGCCTTAATCCCATTTTTATAATAGTCAGCAGCGGTGCCAGTGGAAATAAATCCACGCTCTCGAGCCTCTGCTAAAATAAACTGTAATTCTGCGTAGCTCATCAGGGTAGCTTGATAACCGGTTGGATTGGCCAAAGAGGTGCATGCTGAGCAAGACCATAGCAATCCGATTCGAGAAATATGATTTGATCCTCCTAAAGTGGGGTCGCCTGACGGAGAATATTGAAGTGCTTCTTCATCTGCAAGGCCGTTTGGTACTCCCTGATAATCGTTGGGACTACCTACCACTCCTGAGCCTGAAGCATTAGTCGGCTGTGCGTAGGCGTACAAACGAGGATCATTGAGCATTTTGAGTTTATTTTCCATGTTTTCACTCAATCGGTACTCATCAAATGAACCTGATCTATTCGTATAAAGCGGATGCTGATTAGGCACATCTCCTAAATATTGCAATACCGCTTGATCGTCATTTCCGGTGAAAATTGGATTCTGAGTAGGATTAGAAAGGATCGCTTGCATCGCAGCTGAAGGATCTTGTCTATCAGACAATCTCAATAATACACGAAGCCGAAGCGAATTTGCAAACTTTTTCCATCTCATGATATCCCCATCAAAGAAGATATCGCCTTTTACTTGCTCAGCAGTGGTTCCTAAAAGCGCATTGGCTTCAGTCAAATCTTTCAAAATCCCGGCATATATAGCTTCTTGAGTATCAAACACCGGATAATTCACCCCATCTTTTGCCTTATTAGCCTCGGCGAAAGGCAAATCTCCATAAGCATCGGACATGAAGGAGTATAAATGCGCCTTCAGGACTTTGGCTATTCCCACGTAGTTATTTTGCTGGGCTGCACCTGAGATCTCGATCACATTATTCAAGTCCCGTAGTGAATTGTAAAAATTATTATATGGATCTCCTTCCGGTCCCCAGTTGTACCGATCCTCATTGGTAAACTGGATTTTTGCAGAGTACTGCATCACTACATTACCAATGCCCCAAGCATTTCCGGCGATTTCGTCCGTCGTGCTTCGCATCACATTTGGCAGAAGCAAGTCAGAAGAAACCACTTCCGGACTATTGGGATTCATATTGATTTCTTCGAAATCTTTGTCACAGGAGCTAAGCGCAAAAACGGTCGCTAAGCTTAATCCTGCTATATATTTTCTATTGAATTTCATTTTGTCTTACGTTTAGAATTAGTTTTTAAACCGATCAAAATTTAACATTTACATTAAATCCAATGCTTCGGCTAGAAGGGAATGCCATATTCTCAATTCCAGGCTGAAGTGTCCCTCCTGACATAGATAAGGTCTCTGGATCAAAATGAGGATTCTCAGTCCAAAGTGCGAGATTTCTACCGACCAGGGATACGCGCACATCTTGAATAGGCATATTTCCAAAGACAGTTTTAGGAATAGTGTACCCAATCGTCACTTCTCTCAATTTCAAGAAAGTCGCATCGTATTTTGCTGCCTCGACATTGTTACGCTCATAATATCTATTGTGCCAGTTACGGGAAGTGATTTTAACTGTATTTGGGCTATACGAACCGTCGGAGTTTTTCACCACACCTGGGCTAACAATACCGTTTCCTTCCACACTCAAGTCATAGCCGTTTTCACGTCCGTAGACTGTTTCTTCCAACTGTCCTGAAGTACTTCCGATTGTTTTGGTACGGGAAACGACGATTCCACCGTATCGGAAATCAAATAAGAATCCAAGGGAAATGCCTTTATAGGTAAAGTTATTTTGCAAGCCCAGCATCCAATCCGGGTTGTAATTTCCTTGAAGTTTTAGCTCAGGATCACGAAGCGGTGTACCTGTAGAATTATGGACGATCTGCCCAAAGAATTCTGAGTTTGGATCCTCCACTCGCTCAAAACCAACTCCGTAGATATTCCCCATTCGCTCTCCTACTCTTGCTTGGATGATTGCACCATTACGATCAGTAAGTGTGTAGGCATCTAGCCCTTCGGTCAATTCAAGTACTTTTCCACGAGTTCGGGTAAAATTCGCGATGAAGTCCCAATTGAATCCATTCCTATTCTGGATCGGCTTGGCATTCAATACAATTTCAATTCCTTGATTTTGAATCTCACCCGCATTGATGATTCGAGAAGCGTAGCCTGTAGCGATATCCAACTCAATTGGGATAATTTGGTTTCTAGTCCTATTGTCGAAATAAGTGAAATCCAGTCCGAGCCTACCTTTATTGAACCTGATATCTGTTCCAATTTCGAATGCTCCCGTCCGCTCGGGCTTCAGATCTGCATTTGACAATCTACTGGATTCTGATTTCGCCTGGATCGGTCCCCATGCTACTTGAGAATTATACACATTGGAGAGATTATAAGGATTTGTGTCATTTCCGACTTCAGCATAGGCTGCACGAACTTTCATAAATGAGATGACAGATGGCAGTGTGATCATGTCTGAAATCACAGCACTAAGCGTGGCGGAAGGATAGAAATAACTATTGTTGTTTGCTGGTAGGGTACTTGACCAGTCATTCCGACCAGTGACATCAAGGAATAAGATGTTTTTGTAGCCTATCTGGCCAAATCCATAAAAGGAGTTGATTCGCTTCTCTGAAGTGAATTGGTTGACTTGAAGGTTTACAGCAGTATTCGTGAAATTATAAATCCCAGGAATCAACAATTGAGGAGCTACAGTTTCCACATATCTATTTTCCTGCACCATAGAGTTACCTCCAAGAGCGATGGAATAAGACCAAACTGGCTTGGTATTTTCAGAATAGGTCAAAAGGAAATCAGAGTTTTGCTCATTGAAGGAAATATCATCCTCTCTATAATTTCCCTTTGGAAAACGCTGAGTGCTGAATGCACGCTTTCGGTCACGAAGTTCATTGTAAGTATCTAGTCCAGTCCGGAGCATCAAGCTCAACTTTGGAGTGAACTTGTAATTCAAAGATATATTTCCAAAAATCCGATCCTTTTCTTGTCCGTTAGTATTTTCAAAAACATTGAAATACGGATTATCGTGGTAGTTGTAGTTGTAATTAAACTGCTGCACTCCTTCCAAACCTGGCATCCAATAATCTCGAAGATTCGCTGTATTGATTTGTCTGCCATACCAAATCCAGAGGTACATTAGATTTTCTGTACCGTAGCTGATATTTGGTCGGTTACCACTATTTGTTCGCTGAAAATTAAACGAAGAGTTAACGGTCAACTTATCCGTGACTTTAGTTGCCCCGTGTACCGAGATCGTATTTCGCTTCAAGTCTGTATTCGGAACGATTCCTTTCTGATCCAAATTAGTATAGGAAAGTCGAATATTAGACTTTTCGTTTCCACCTGAGATAGCCACACTGTTATTAAGAGTGACGCCCGTTTGAAAGAAATTATTGATATTATTAGGCTGAGAAACCCAAGGAGTAGCTTGTATGGTACTTCCGGTAGGAGCATTCAAATCTCCCCCTCGAAAACCGGGAACTGATCTAGGAGAATCAAATTGTGGAATCATAAGTCCAGCATCCAGTCTTGGACCCCAGCTTTCGTCCACGCCATCAGCGATACCAGATCCAGCACCATTGACAAATGAGAATTGACCATTGTTACCCTGACCGTAGGTATTTTGCCACTGAGGAAGAACCAGTGCGTTATCAAAAGTCGTGTTTGAGTTGATCACCACTCCTAATCCCAGTCTATTTTTTCCGGATTTAGTAGTAATCAAAATCGCTCCATTGGCAGCTCTTGATCCATACAATGCGGCTGCTGCTGGTCCTTTCAGAACTGTCATCGATGCGATATCATCAGGGTTGATTTCTCCTGCCGAATTACCGTAATCGACTTCTTGGTTTCTTGATCCTGAAGACCCTACCACATTATTTGAAATCGGCACCCCATCCACTACAAATAGTGGTTGATTTGCATTGATATTCAAAGAGGATTCCCCACGGATCGTTACTCGTGTAGATCCTCCGATTCCACTGGACCCATTGGTGATTTGAACCCCAGCGACTCGGCCACTTAGCGAATTGATGACATTTGTCTCTCTAGCCTCGGTAAATCTACTTCCATCAACAGCCTGAACAGCGTATCCCAAAGCTTTGGTCTCACGCTCAACTCCGAGCGCAGTTACCACTACCTCAGAAAGAGCCATTCCCTCGGTCAAAGCCACATTTATGATGGTTTGATTTCCAACAGTGCGTTCAATAGTTTCAAAACCCACAAAGGAAAAAACCAACACCTCATTAGGTGCTGCCGAAATAGAGTAGGTTCCGTCCACTTCCGTAATCGTTCCACGATTTAATCCTTTCACCAAAACAGTTGCCCCCGGCAGAGGCTCATTATTTGCATCACTCACTTTTCCGTTGATCAAGGCCTCCTGGGCAAACGAAAAATTTATGGTAAACAACAGGCAAGCTGTTGCAATCCATTGCCAAATGTTTTTGTTAGCAGTCATTTCTCTGTAGATGTTTTTAATAGTTAATTTTTTTGGTTATTAATTTTACCAAAACTATACACCACAAAACTTCCAGTGATTAAATCAGAATTATCAAAAAATGAATTAATTCTATGTTAAGTCGCTTAAAAAAATATAAAGTACCGCTAAACAGTAATTATTTAGCTTTTTATTTGTTAAAAAGGAGCCAAATGTTTCCATACTTTTAAGAAATAGTTAAAAAATAAGTACACAATTACTAAACCTTGAAACGGATTGTAGGTGAAGGATTTCAAAATCAATTGCCTGAGCATTCGATATGCCTTTTCAGGTTAACAACTTTGAAATTGTAATTTCTAATCTTAATAATCGGAGCAACCGCTCCTCTTCATCAACCAATCCGTCTGGATTTCATCTCCAAAAGGAAATGGATGTGAGCTGAATTTCTTGAAACCGTTACGCTCGTAGAAGTTAATCGCACGGGGATTGTGCTCCCATACTCCTAGCCAGATATATTTCTTATTGGATTGCCTCGCAAAATCAACCGCTAATTCCAATAACTTTTTCCCTAGTCCCAAGCCAATATAATCTTTTAAAAGATAAAGTCTTGCGATTTCTAAACTTTCTGGATCATGGATATCAGTCTGGGCTGGGACAAGGTTCACTTTAGTGTAGCCAATGATCTCGTCTTGGGACAAGGCGATAAAAAATGTAGAATTTGGATTAGCCAGTTCCTTTTCAAATTGAGTTTCTGTGAATGCCTCATTCAAATAAGCCATTACATTTTCCAACTTATTATTGGCCGTGAAGGCCTCCAGAAATGATTTTCGAGCTATTTCCACTAGCTGCAAAAGATCAGCACGTGTCGCTTTTCTGATTTGAATTGGGCTGCTAATTGTAGTCACGATTGAGGTTTTTTAAAGCTACTTGGATTTGACTCAAAGGATATTCGCCTAAGATCGCTCGGAAGTTTCCAGAAGGGTGAATCACCACAAAACTTCCACAAGGATATGGGAATTTAAAAAATTGTTGGGCAAAAATCTGATCTGGGTCAGGACTCCACGAAATGACTTTTGGATATTTTCCGATTCCCGTTGCCTTCGAGTAGAGGTACACGGGAGGTGCTGCTTGATCTTTTTCTGCCCATTTGATAAGCGTTGCATGTTCCTTTTTGAAAGATGAGGCATTATTTCCTAGACCGGTAGAATTACACTCATCTTTGCCGGGATAGTAGATCACGATCAGCGACAGCCCAGATTCAAATGCTTCGAGATTTCCTGTTTTTTCGAAAAACAATTTTGGATAATCTACTTTTCCAAAAGGCATTCGATGGACCAAGACTTTCCCTCCTGCTTCATGAGGAATTCCAAAATAGGGGCCTTCGATAATCTGTTTTTCAAAGTATTCTTGACTTATCTCGCGACCCATTTCGTCTCGATAGCCAGATTGAGCTAAAGAAAACATAGTACCAACCAAAACTTGTATTGTTAAGAATAAAATCAGGAAACGTTTCATGGCCTCAAAAGTAATAAACCGAGCGGTATCAAACAGGCGAATTATGAATCGATCTCAATTTAAACGAGTCGAAAACCAAGGGGAAATAATCTCAAACCCCTAGCTAATTCCTTTTTTCTTGGAGGAGCGTTTCAATATCGTTTGCCAATTGATCGATCTCTAGCCGAAGGGTTCCATTGTAGATCCCACGAATTCGTTTAGCTTGGTCGACCAAAAGCACATGCTCAGTATGCAAAAATTCAGTGCTGTCTTTGGTAAACCCCAAGTCCTCCTCTGCAAAATATGATTGCCTGGCAAGGGTATAAATATCTCCTTTGCTTCCTGTCAAAAAATGCCAATTCTCAGAGGTGACTTTATTATTGATCGAATATTCCTTAAGCCGCGCTACATCATCAATCCAAGGTGTCACACTGTAGGAAAGAATGAGAAAATTCGGATGATTGCCAAATTTTTCTTCAATGAGCTTCAACTGAAGAGTCATTAAAGGGCAAATGCTCCCACAACTTGTGAACATAAAGTTTGCTATATGGACTTTCCCCTCAATGGAGGCCTGACTTATGGAATGATCATTCTGATCAGTTAATGAAAAGTCTGCAATCTGATGCTTCACAAGATCCTTTTCCTGTCCGACCTCTGAAATGAAAATTGGTCCAAAATCGGGTGTATTGTAGAAAGGTAAGTATTGAACTTCCTTCTGTTCATTGCACGAAAAAAGGAAGCACACAAGCCCTAGATTAATTAGCGACAAAAACGCTATCCGAGACATTTGTGCAATTTTTTGTCCCCAACAGACCATATCTTCTTCCATTTTTAATAACATAATTTGCTTTGATTTCACCGGAGTCGTACCACCATTTTTGGACACCAGACTCATGCCCCTTCTCATAGGTCATGATTCTGCTAAGCATCCCTTCGATATTCCATTCTTTCAGCTCACCTTGATATTCACCATTTTTGAAGAAATACTCCAATTGCTTTTGACCATTTGGCCACCAAGCCTCATAAATCCCATCTTTTTCGCCAGACTTAAACCGGCGTTTTTCTCTAAGTTCCCCATTTTCCCAATACTGTCTTTGTTCACCATGCAATACTCCATTTACAAAACTTGAAACAAATGCAGTATCAATACTTCCATCTTGAAGTCCGAACAGCCTTCCTGAAAATGGAGTTTTATCAAAAAAAACTACACCATTAGAATTACTGATACGCTTATGGGTATCTGGGAAAATCAGCTCGGTTTCTGCTACTTCTGCATTACCACAACTGAAGATTAGGAAAATCCAACTACTGAGAAACAGTCCCCGGAGTTCCATAATAGCCACTTCCATTAAGATAAGGGTCCTTATTTGTTATGTGATAATGATAAATCCCATTAGGATAATCATCCGTAGCAGTAGTATGACCATGAAATGCATCTAAAGAACTTTCTTCGATAGGGCTTCCGTTCTCCTCAGGTCCATATACTGGAAATCCATCCAAAAGAAATCCCATTAATGCTGATTTGGTAGCCACTACCTCTGTTAGATAAATCGGCTCAACATGGTAATGATAAGCTCCAGATGCCTGAGGGTGTCCATAATATTGATCAAAACTCCCCACCTCATTAGTCAATGGCTGATTTGGACCAGCATACTGGTTGTAAAAAGGGACGCCATTTAATGATACACCAATTGCTCCCAATGGGGTCGCTATTGTATTAGCAGCCCTACTTGGATTTATAGGAATCTTAAAGGAATAGGCGAATGATTGAATCGAATTTGGGTTTTTCTGGAATTCATTTCCGCCAAATGTAGTTCCCGAAAAATTCTCATACAGCAGTGAACTTGAAGCATAGTAAATGCTTTTATGATCGGGAGCTCCAGAAGTTTTGATTGTAACAAAAGTCCCATCTGAAGTAATGCTGCTTGCTCCATAGATTTTTAAATAAATTTCCGGCACTTCAGCACCATTGGTAATTGAATCATTAATACCAATTGGGTCGATATCATCATCGTTTACGCAGGAAATACAGATTACTCCAATTAGAAGCAGTGGTAACAAAGAGAGTTTTAATAGTCGCATCATGATTTTTTAATTTACTCTTATGACGCGAAGTGTCTTCTAATCCCTCGGGCGAGGCAGTCTTTTTTTCTGAATACCTAGCAAATCCTGAATCAAATCTCCAATAATCTCCTCAAATAGAACCTGTTGACTCGGATTACAGATTTCTTTTAATTGTTCGAAATGATTATAGGTCATTATCAATTTTTCACTTTCGAGTATATTGATTTCGGTTAAAAGTGAATCTTGAGTTGAGAAGTTTTGATCCTCTGATTTGAGAAAACTGAAATACTCTCGAATTAGTAGCTTTTTTGCTTGATTGATTTTAGACATCCCCTGATGATGATTTTCCGCCAATTCTGAATATATCTCTATCTGTTTTTCATCTAATTGCAGTTTCTTAATTATGACACTTTTTATTTCCGGACTTTTTCTTTGGAGAAGCATCTTTTGCTTTCCAAACATCATGGCGATCAATGTAATATTGAGCGCGACCATGATTAGAAAGGCTATTTTCAAAAGTGTATTACTTTTCATCTGCGTAAATATTAAAATCAGAAAATAGTTCCGAATAAGGACCAGTTTCCGATGAAGTTGGAGATTGGCCTAGATAGGAAATTATAAAGAATAGATTCCCTCCTACAATAAGGGCAATAGAAGCAGCTGCCGAAATCCACTTCAAAAGACTTAGCGTGATTACCACCTGTTTTTGAGTTTGGATTTTGAGCTGAATCTTCTCAAAAGCGTCAAATGGTGCTTGAGCTCGCTCGATGCCTTCGATACTTGCTAATACTTTATCTATCCGCTTGTCCATTTTCTTTAAGACGTTAATTTTCTTTAAATGCCTCGGTTAGGATATTTTTTTTCTAACTCTTTTTTCAAGTTGGCTTTTGCACGTTGCACAAGCGATTCCACTGCTTTGCGTGTAATCTTCATGATTTCTGCAACTTCCTGCTGCGGGAGATCCTCAATCTGAGTTAAGATAAAAGCAGTTTTTTGATTTTCTGATAAACTATCGATTACCTGAAAAAGAATTTTCGCTTCCTCCTGATTTTCCAATTTCACTCCTGGGTGCATAAAATCCACTGCTTCAAACTGAATTTCCCCAGTATCTTTTCGATAAAGCGAGCTGAAGATTCCAAATCGTTTCTGGCTGTTTTTCTTTCGGAGAAAATCTAATGATTTGTTCACAGAAATCATGTAAACCCATGTACTGACCTTGGATTCAGATCGGTAAGCAGAGGCAGAATTATAGATCGTCAAAAACACATCCTGAAGTAGCTCCTCTGCATCTTCCGCATTTTTGGTATAGCTAAGTAGTGTGTTATAAACCTTAGACGAATACCGATCATAGAGCTGCTTGAATGCTAGGTCATTCCCTTTGACGAGTAATTCTAAGAGTTGCAGATCAGTGATTTCCAAATTTTAAAAAGGTAGCTAGCTTATTTGATAAGACTTTATTTTGAGAAAGATAGGAAATCAAAAAATTAAGACTGTGAAATCTTTCATTTCCATCTACATTCGTAACCTTTATACTATTGTCTCACCAGAAATCCTTAACACTTTAAACTAGATCACATGAGGTTAAATCCACCCTTTACCAATAGTTGGTCAGTTACTGAAAGCTTGGAACCTGACAAAATCTGAATTTTTCCATTCACCATTCTTCCTGTTTGTACTTCTATTTTCTCCAAGGCAAAGCCATGTTCTTTCTTTTCTCTAAGCACCAAGACATACATTTTACCGTCGGACTCAATCACTGCGGTTGTTGCAACAGACAAGCCTTGTTGAGGATCAGTTTGGATTTTTGCTTCGATAAACATCCCTGGCACTAGCATAGATTCTTTCGATTCATCTATCAAATCTGCATGCACATTGATTTGTCTAGCCTCATTGATGGACTGCCCCACCATAAATACTTCAGCGATCAAGATTTCTGAATAAATCTCAGGAATATGAACTGCTACTGTTTGCCCTTTTTTAATGCGTATTACATCTTTTTCGAAGACCACCAATTCCATGTGTAAATGCTCCTTGCTTATCAAGCTTACCGCTACATCTCTAGGCTGGATATAAGCTCCTGGAACCACATTTATGGCGGTTACAAATCCTGCAATGGGTGAGTATATAGGCACCTTTGATCGGATTGATTCAGGCTGCAGCTCTTCTGCATTGATTCGAAGCAATCCTAATTGACGCTTCAAACTTTCTGCTTTTGCTCTTGTGCCTTGATAATCTGCTTCTGCCTTCAGATAGTTTTTTTGAGAGGCAATCTGCTCTCCATAAAGTGTCTTTTGCCGATCATATTCTGATTTGAGATAGCTTAACTGACTTTTTGCCTCCAGGTAGTTTTGTTGCAGCAGGATGAATTCCGGATTTTCAAGGTAAAACAGCACCTCCCCTTTTTTGACAGACTGCCCTTCCAGCAATTCCAACCCACTTACATAGCCTCCGTAGAAAGTCGTCACTTCTTGCATGTTCTCCACTGGCACTCGAACTGCACCTTGAACAGTAATCTCCTCAGCAAATTGACTGCTGTCCATTTTTCCCCAGGCCATATTCATTGAATTAAATTGATCCAAAGTCAACGTAATTATTCCCTCTTCGCTAGAAACTTTACTTATTTCAATACCAGCGGTTTCGGAAGATTTCTGACCACAGGAATAAGTGAAAATCCAGACTAAAAGCGCAAGAATAAATCGGAAGGAACGTAATTTGGTCTTCATCAGTCGATCAGGTAATTTATTTTCAAAATAATAAGCTCGTGTTCGTAGCTGCTTTGCAGGTATTGAAGTGTAATATTTCTTGAGTTTTCCAGCAGCTGTGCATATTGGAGAAAGTCGATTTCTCCCTCTTGATAGGCTCGCTGCGCTTGTTGGATCAATTGCTCAGCAAGGAGCTTCCCCTCATCTTCATAGTAACGGATGACTTGCTCTTGCTGGATCAATTGAGTTTGTAATTGGCTGTAGTTACTTCGAATCCTATTTTGATAGCTTTCTGATTCCAGCGATATCTGGTCTTGCTGCAATTGAAAGGATTTGATTTGGGCTCGATGAGAACCGAAAAATAAAGGGATTGCCAAACCGGTCTGAAAACCAGGGTACACTGCTGCGTTAGGTCCTGGGTTAGTACCACGGAATAAATCGACTGAGATATCTGGTAGCAATTTTCGTTTTTCAACCTGTACCTGATGAGCCGCTTGAATGGTCAGCCCCTCAAAATATTGTATACCGGGATGTGCACTCCAGTCTGCCTGGTTATCCAATTTCAAATCTGTTTGGGTTCGACTCACTTCCAAATCATCCACCCAGTTTAACTGAAGCTTGAGTTGGTCTAAGGCTACTTTGTAATTTTGATTTGCCTCGGATTTTTTGAGTTTAATCTCCTGAAGTTTTCCCGCTGCTGTCAATTTCTCCAAATAGTTCGTTTCCCCTGTTTCAAATCTTCTCTTTGCTGCATTGGCAAAAACAGTATACAGACTATCTAGGAAATCATAATTATCGCTCAGGCTTTGGAAATACTGAACGGTCAAATAAGCCTTACTCACTTCACCTCGAACCCTCATTTTCTCAAGTTCTGACTCTTGCTGTCTAATTAATGCCTGATCTTGAAGCACATTTTTCTGAGCGGCATATAGGGAAGGGAATGCAAAACGCTGACTTACTCCCCAAACCCTATTGTAAACTCCGTTTTCGGCAATGTCATTTTTATCAAAACCATAGTAAACCGTAGTTTTATCCACATTCCAACCTGCTCCTTGTCTAGCCGTTGCAACTTCGGTAGATTTTTCTGCAGCTTGGATTCTGAGATTTCTTGCTTCAGCAAGCTCAAGCGCGCCTTCCAAAGTTAAAGGTATAGCTCCCTCCTGTGCCATAAGCGGAGCTGCCAAAAAGAACAAAACCAAGGTTGTGATGACTTTCGAACTTAATCCAAGCTTCTCTTTTTTCTCTTTGAAAAGCACATACAGCACCGGTAGTACAAAAAGCGTCAGGATTGTAGCCGTGAACAAACCTCCGACTACAACCGTGGCCAAAGGCCGTTGTACTTCTGCACCAGCAGAAGAGGAAATTGCCATCGGCAGGAATCCTAAGGCTGCAGCAGAAGCAGTCAGTAGAACTGGACGTAATCGTTCCTTGGCTCCAAATCTCACAAGCTCTTTTAAATCGGTAAACTTTGATTCCATAGATTTAAAATGCTCGATCAGTACAATCCCATTCAACACCGCAATCCCAAACAAAGCGATAAATCCTACACCTGCTGAGATGCTAAATGGCATATCCCGAGCCCAGAGTAGAAACACGCCTCCAATAGCCGAAAGGGGAATCGCTGAACAAATCATTATCGCATCCTTAGCTGATGAAAAGGCAAAATATAAGAGCACAAAAATCAAAAACAAAGCGATTGGAACTGCTATGATCAAGCGACTACGAGCTTGTTGAAGATTCTCAAATTGCCCACCGTAGCTTACACTATAACCTTCAGGGACCTCAATTTTGGTTGCTACAATAGCTTGAATATCATCCACCACGGATTGCAAATCTCGGTTTCGGACATTTACCCCAATTACGATTCTACGTCGGGTATTTTCTCGGGAGATTTTTGCAGGCCCTTTGGCATAGGAGATCTTTGCCAATTCAGCTAGTGGTATAGATCCTCCCGCCGGTAATTGAACAGCTACATTTTCAAGGTTAGTGATATCCTTTCTGAATTCCTTATCAAATCGAACCACTAAATCAAATTGCTTTTCCCCTTCAAATACTCGACCTGCAGTTTGTCCAGCAAAACCCGTCGTCACGATTTGATTAAGGTCTTCAATATTCAACCCAAAACGACCAACTTTAGCACGGTCGTATTCAATTTTCATTTGTGGCAAGCCAGCCACTTTCTCCACAATGATATCTGCAGCACCTTCTACATCTTGAATAGCAGCCTCTATTTTTTGAGCAGTTTGAAGTAACACATCCAAATCATCGCCAAAAACTTTGATTGCCAAATCTGCTCGGACTCCAGTAATCAATTCGTTGAAGCGCATCTCGATAGGCTGGGTAAATTCAAATTCCAATCCAGGAATTATTTTCAAAGAATCTTTAAAAGCATCTGCTAATTCATCTTTGGTCTTCACCGTGGTCCACTCAGAAGGTGGGTGCAAAATCACAATTACATCTGTCTCTTCCATAGACATCGGATCCGTTGGAATCTCTGCCGCACCAATCCGAGTTACGATCTGCTTCACCTCCGGAAATTTCATAAGGATCGACTCAATCTTAGTCATTGTCTCCACTGTATTGGTCAGTGTAGTTCCCGTTTTTAAGAAAGGCTGGATTACAAAATCTCCCTCATCCAGTGTCGGAACAAACTCAGACCCCATTCTTGAGAAGACAAAAAGCGTGACCACGAAAAGCGAAAATGCCCCAATCAAAACTGCTTTAGTATGATCTAAAGCCCATTTGATAGCAGGCTCATAGCCTTTATTGATCGCATTAATAATTCGAACAGAAATGTTTTTAGGACCTGGAGGAGTCGTCTTTAGAAATAGAGAAGAAACCACCGGCACGTAGGTCAAACCCAAAATCATTGCACCTACTAATGCAAAGCTGAATACCTCTGCCATGGGACGAAACATTTTGCCCTCCACACCACTCAAGGATAAAATAGGGATAAACACAATGATGATAATGATCTGCCCAAAAATCGCAGAATGCATCATTTTGGAAGCTCCTTGAAGGGAGACTTCGTCTTTTTTCAATCTTATTTCGGCAGGTGTAAGCTGATTGGACTCTTCCCCAATTTTAGTAAATCGAAATGCGATGTATTCTACAATAATCACTGCACCATCGATGATAATCCCAAAGTCAATCGCACCCAAACTCATCAAATTGGCGTCGACTCCAAAGAGGTACATCATGGAAATCGCGAAAAGCAAACTCAATGGGATCACGGACGCCACCACAAGGCCAGAGCGAATATTTCCCAAAAGTACAACGACCACAAAAATCACAATCAAACAACCCAAAATCAGGTTTTCAGCGATCGTAAAGGTCGTTCGCCCAATCAATTCTGACCGATCCAAAAATCCGTTGATGACTACACCGTCAGGCAAGGAAGACTCGATCTCAACAAGACGTTCTTTAACCCGGTCAATAGTAGCTTTGGATCCTGCTCCTTTGAGCATCATCACCTGTCCCAGTACTTTTTCACCTTCCCCATTTGCAGTGACAGCACCGAATCGATTTGCATGACCGAAATCGACTTTCGCAATGTCTTTTATATAAAGTGGCGTTCCGGCTCGGACTTCAACTACAATATTTCCAATATCTTCCAAGCTCTTGACTAGGCCTTCGCCACGGATAAAAAAGCTTTCGTTTGTCTTTTCAATATAACTACCTCCTGCGATCGAATTATTTTTCTTGAGCGCATCATATACCTGATTCAGACTCACCTGTACTGCTTTCAATCGCTCTGGATTGATGGCTACTTCATATTGCTTGAGAAATCCACCCCAGGTGTTTACTTCAACTACTCCCTCAATTCCGGAAAGTTGACGACGGACTACCCAGTCTTGAATCGTCCGCAAATCAGTAATGGAGTATTGATCTTCAAAACCCGGCTTGACGTCGATCACGTATTGGTAAATTTCTCCTAATCCAGTTGAAATAGGCCCCATAAAAGGTTGACCAAAACCATCAGGAATCTGATCCTGGGCGATCTTGATGCGCTCGGCGATTAGCTGTCTAGGTAAATAAGTGCCCATATCGTCGTCAAAAACGATGGTAACTACCGAAAGACCAAATTTGGAAATCGAACGAATTTCCTTCACTCCAGGAAGATTTGCCATCTCCAGCTCTACAGGATAGGTCAGGTATTTTTCTACATCCTCGGTAGCAAGATTTCGTGAAGTGGTAATGACTTGTACCTGATTATTAGTCACGTCTGGGACTGCTCCAATCGAAAGACGTGTCAATGCATAAATTCCAAAGCCTATCCAGGCAGCAATCAGCAGAAAAATGATCAGTTTATTTGAAATACTCCAATTGATAATCCGGTCTAGCATAGAATGAATCTTTGTTAGGCAAAAATGCCCATAATCATCCTCAAATTAGTATAAGAATGTCTTAAGGTTTTCTTAAATCTTTTCCTGAAAGATCAATCGAAAAATAGAACCTGCACCTTTTTGACTTTGTACTTCAACCAAAACCCTAGATTCCAAAGCGAGTTTCCTGACGATTGCTAGCCCCAGGCCAGTACCCGGAACAGGTTTTTCCAAAAGCTGAGTTTCTCTAAAAAATGGATCAAAAATTCGCGCTAAAGACTCTTCTTCTATACCCACTCCTTGATCCTCAACAGTGATATAAGGCGATCCTTGATGAATTCCTACCCGCATGGAAATCAACGTATCCTTATCCGAATATTTCAGCGAATTTTGAAGAAGGTTTGTCAAAATCATCTGAAGTGACTTCGTATTCACCTCTAGAATAAGAGGTAAAGTAAGATTGGTTTCAAAATCAATTTGCCTCGCATACTCTTGAGACATTTTCTGAGCGAAGTTGCGACCAAACTCAAGTAAATCGATTGACAAGTAATCGGAGTTTGAAAATTTGCCCACCCGAGCCAAATCCAAAAGCTGCTCCATCATTTCTGCCATCCGATCAATACTCTGGAGCGCTGTCCGAATTTTGGATTCATACTCTTCAGAAGTTCTAGGCTTTCGAATAAGTACTTCCAAAGTCCCTCGAAGAACAGCAAGAGGAGTACGGAGTTCATGTGAAGCATCTGAGGTGAATTGTTTTTCTCTTGTGAGCGATTGCTCCAGTCTAGAAAGCAATTCATTGATCGATCGCGAAAGCTGACCGATTTCATCCTCTTGCTCAGTGAGCGGTACGCGTTCGTTTAGATTTTTTTGGGTAATCTGGTTAGTGGCTTCAATGATTTTTGCAATCGGGGCGATGCTTTTTCCGACGAAATATCGCATCGCTAGAAAAAGTGAAATTAAAATGGCGGGGTAGAGGAAAAGTAGAATATTCAAAAGATTTTGAAGCAAATGGCGAGAATCCTCAAATGAGGTAGCCACAAGCATAAACCCTTCTATTTTACCTTCATGCTTGAGTGGGATTTGCATTTGCCGCACTTCTTCATTGCCAATCTCCAACGTGAACGCATCCTCTCTTGAGGTTCGATCTGGTAAAAAAGTCAAATGATTTCTTAGGAGGTTTGGAGAACGATCCATCGTACTACCATGGACATCTACGATCTCTATAAAAATCGGATTAAGCTGAATGATGGAATGCTCTGCTTCTGCCCATTCATTTTTATGGGAGAAAATCAACTCCCCATCAATTAGGGAGATCTCTCGAAGATGGCCCTCAACTTCCGCCAAAAGTGCCTTATCACTATTTTGAATAACCGAATAATTCACCACCAGATAAATAATCACGAAGACTACTAGCACAATCATGGCTGTCACCCCAGTCAGTCTACGTGCAATCCGCTCCCGGTATGAATTTTTATTTTTCATAGTTCCTTAGCCATATAACCGACTCCCCGCACTGTTTGAATATATCCATCCTCATCATGGAGATCTAGCTTTTTACGAAGTGCATTGATAAAAACATCAATCACCCCCGTGTTGTATTCAAAGTGGATATCCCATACTTTCTCAATGATTAGTGTACGGCGGCATACCTTATTTTTGTTTCTGACTAGATATTCAAGAAGTGCAAACTCCTTTTGAGTCAGTGGAATCTCAACATTGCCTTTTAATACTTGGTGCCTTTCTGGAAAAATAGCTATTGCTCCAAGGGTGAAAAATTCTGGCTCACCCACTTTAGCTCGAAGCTGTACACGAACACGCTCTAATAATTCCTCGAAGTGAAAGGGCTTTTTGATGTAATCATTTGCCCCTGACTGCAATCCAAAAACGGTTTCGTCTGTCGTATCTTTCGCAGTGAGAAATATAATCGGGGTGTCTTTATGCTCTTTTCTAAACTGCCTACAGACATCAATGCCACTTAAACCGGGAAGCATCCAGTCTAAGAGTAAAAGATCATAATTGCCCGAAAGTGCTAATTCCAAGCCCTTTTTTCCATTATCGGCAACATCCACTGCGTAGGATTCCTCTTCCAGCCCTTGCTTTAAAAAACCGGAAATCCCTGGCTCATCTTCTACTACTAAAATTCGCATAAACTATCGTTTAGGTTCTATTCGATGGATTTCCCATCCGTCAATTTCACCCTGAAGCTCCCAACTATAATCTGAAGGAAGTTCAGGAAGTTTCTTTTTAGATTTTGAGATCCAAAACCCTTTTTTATTGACTGCTTGCTGAATCCATCCCGGATCAGTTTTCAAATTAATCAATGTTTCGGTCCAGCTTTCATCCTTTTGAAATTGGGTCTCTCGGTTAAGGCTTTCATCACCATCATAAATTGAGACGATAGGCATTTCAATCTGAAACGGAATGGAGGGAAGTCGTTTGTTATATATGAATACTTGATCATTCGGCTCTTGATGAGTAGAAATCCATTCAGCTACCCTTCTAGTATCATTGACGACGCCAGGGTTGGCACTGAAAAAATACGAGGCCATCAAACCGATCCCCATAGTAAATACCCACGAATTGATCATCACTCGATCTTTTCGAAGAATCCCTGAAATTAAAATCCCAGCCAATGATCCAATCAAGATAAACCATAGAAAGTAAAATTTATAGGTTAAAACGATTCTAGAATCAATCCATGGAGAAGCAATTAGCCCTATTAATACCAAACCAAAGAAGCTGAATTGTGCGATCTCCCATTTTTTGTGAGCGCGACCCGAAAGCTGATCCCATGCTAAAACCGCCCCAAAGGCCAAACCAGAATATACAGGAAGGATATAAAGCACTAGTTTGGACTGACTCATTGAGAAGAAAAGAACAGGAACCATCACCCACACCCAAAATAGAGCGAGTTGAGTTGCCTTGTTTTTTGCTACCCAAACCGACTTTTGAAGCAAAATCAAAAACCAAGGAAAGGCAGTTACGATCAAGACCAAAGGATAAAACCAAAACGGTTGACCCCGCTGAAATGTGTCTGTCGCAAATCGCTGAATCGTATGCTTAAAAAGGAAATAGTCAAGAAATTGCCCATCCTCCAGATAAAGTTGCACAAACCAAAATAGCCCAATTGCTAGCATCAAGCCCATTCCAAGCAATGCTTGCCAGTTGAATTTCGGCCAGGTTTTGTGCTGAAATCCATAGAATGCCACTATGATTAATGGAACTATCCAAACGACCGGACCTTTGGTCAAAAAACCCAAGCCTAAAAAAACAAAGGATAAAATCAGAAGGAATGGCTTTTTTGATTTCTGATAACTAAACCAAAAATACATCGCTGCCAAAACTAGTGTGGCTAAATAAGTGTCAGTGGTCAAAGCACGACTTCCGATGATTACTGCTGGAAATGAACTGTAAAGCAAGGCTGAAAGGAAGGCTTTTCGAGAGTCTTGAAACAGTATTTGACCCAGTTTGAAAATCAGGAAAATCTGAAGTAAAACTGCAATTTGTAAGAAAAACCGGGCTGCAAATGGCGTTACCCCAAAAATCTGATACGAAACTGCTGTGATCCAATAAGTCACCGGTGGCTTATGGTAGTGAAAAATCCCCATCAGCTGCGGGTGAATCCAGTCACCGGTATCGAGCATTTCTTTGCTGATTTGAGCATATCTGGCTTCACTTGATTCTGTAACAGACCAAGAATTCAGATTGAAAAATAAAACGAACGCCGTAAATCCGATCAAAAGAGGCATTCGATAGGATTTGATTCGATCCAGGTAAGAATTTGAAATAGAAAATTTTATATTTTTTTCAATACTGATATTTCGAGCATAAACTAAGATCCCGAATGCCTGACCAATAAATAAGACAGCATCTTTTCTGAAAATCGCATAGGAAGCAATCATCACGGCACCAACAATACTGATATACCAAAAACTAATTGGGAAATGAGACTCCTTTTTTTGCTCGGCATAATACCACTGAGCGAAAAACCTACCTGTAAAAAACACCTGACCGATACTTCCCCAAGTCAGCAATAAAGTCCCAATCTCTGGATTAGAAAATAAGGCTGGAAAGGAAAAATCTCCTGAGAAAAGATATCCAAAAAAGACAAAGGGAATCACTACAATGAAGACTCTAATCCACTTGGGAAATTTATCCCAAGCATGCTGTAATTGGAGGTTTCGGATATAGATATAATATCCAAACACCTGTCCCCCTACGATCACAATATCATGTCGATAAGTGCCATAAACCATCAAAAGGAAAGAAGCTAGGATGCTTAGTTGCCAGAAAATTAAAGGCGAAAGTACTTTCCCTGCTTTCTCTGAGCTAATCAACTGAATAATAAACCGAGCAGAAAATAGCCCCTGCGCCAAAAAACCAAGCGAAAGTAGTCCAATGGTATTCATAGGTTTGGAGATTCTGGCAGCCTGTTTGAGCTATTGATCTTATAGTTTATCTTACGCTTTATCATCCATCGCACACCGAAAGTGTCCACAATGGGCCCTATCGATCTATTGAGGAAATTGAATTTGCTTTTCCCATTCTCCCTGGGAAAATGAGCAATTGGGATTTCCTTGACTTTACCTCCTTGCATCAAGATCAATGCAGGAATAAATCGATGTACTCCGGAAAAATAAGGTAGGGCAAGTGCATATTCCCTCCTGATGATTTTGAGCGGACAGCCAGAATCTTTTACACCATCATGAAGCATCGAATCCCGAAACCAATTTGCAAATCGAGAGGTAAGCTTTTTTACTGAAGAATCTTTTCTACCCATTCGCTGCCCAAGCACTAGATCAAAGGAATTCAGGTAGTCTTCGAATTTCAGGAAATCAATGGGTCTAGTCTGAAGATCTGCGTCAATGTAGCCCAACCAGTCCGTTTTGGCATATTTGAAACCCGCTAGAATCGCCGCGCTTAATCCTCTGTTTCGATCAAATGAGATGTAGTCAAACTTGGGGCTTGATTGGCATAGCTTTCTGATCTTAGCCAGACTACCATCTGTGGAACCGTCATCTACAAGGAGTACTTGAGGATTCATAGTGGATTTCTCGAAATAGGGCTGGAACTCACTTGCCAACATATCAATCCCATCTACTTCATTATAAATCGGGACGATTATGGTCAGCTCTTTGTTTTTCATGTTGAGCAAGCAAAATTGCAACTACTCATTATCAATCTAGGTTAATGAATTCTTAAGATTCTCTTAAAATCATTCTTCCGGAAGCCAGGAAACCACACCTACCATACTATCAGCAGTACCATAATAGAGTAACCACTTTCCATTCAAATGGACCAACCCTTCCAAAAAAGTCGTGCCCTCAGGGTATTGACCTGACTTCTCAAATGGTAACGTCGGCTGAATGAATGGGACTTCTACCCGATCTAAAAGCTTCCACGGTTCAGTCGCAGAATAAAGTGCCTGGCCACCCGTATAGACTCGATTTCCTAGGTTTTTAACTCCGACTTGTTGGGAGTTACCTGCATTATAAAGAACCACAATCCCATCTTTGGTCAAAACTGGCGGCGGTCCAGCCTCTACCAACCAAGAATCAAAATACCCTGGTCTCGGGCTCAAAACAGGTACTCGATTTCCTTCATGATTTTCTACTGGCTGCCAATGGATCAAATCTTCTGAAGTAGCAAGCCAAATGTGAGGCACTCCATAATACATCCAATATTTCCCATCTATTTTAGCCGCGGTCAACTTTCCTTCTTTCAGTTCGGTGACGATTGCCCCCGATTTTGATTCTGTATTATGGTATTTACCGTCCTTCCAATCCTTAAAAATCGGCCCATGTTTTTCCCAGTTTCGGAGATCTTTGGAAGTGGCCACAGCAAGTCTGGGCACCTCTCGATTCCATTGGGTGTAAGTCAGGACATACAATCCTTCTTTGGTTTCTACAATTCTAGGATCCTCCGTGCCACCAGTCCATTCAAATTCCTTTTGGGAATCAGCTTTCGGATAAAAAATCGGTTCTGTCTCTCGCTCGAAAGAAAAACCGTCTACTGAAATCGCCAATCCAATTCTTGAGGTATGTCCACCAATTTCTTTATTGCCAAGTTTTTCTTCGGCCCGATAAAGGACATATACTTTTCCGTCTTTAGCGATTGCTGCGGGATTGAATGTAGCCATGGATTCCCAAGCTACCGTATTACCGGACATTGGATCAACAAAGCTTGTGGAAGACTGCGGAGCAATAATTGGTCTGGCTGTCGCAGATCTGAGAAAAGGTCCAAGCATCCACGATTTTTCTTGTGCTTGAGCTGAGAAGAAAGAGATAAATAGTAAGACAATCGAAATCAAGCGCTTCATTTCTGGATAGTTTTGAATCAGAAATGTAGATTTTTGAAAGTTCTAAAAAAAGTCGACCGAAAACTATTACCCAGAGATTAAGTCGTTAACCTGCCAGACCATTTTTCATTAAAAATTGCATAGGATCACAAGTGCACCAATAAAGGGCAAAAAAGACTTAGTATGTAGTAAACAGGAGCATTGCCTATACTTCTCTCGATGGCTATCTAGTCCTGATGCTTGCCGCCAATCAAGCAAGTAAAGAAAGGTAACCGGCATCCTTACGGATAATCAGATCAAAAATTACTTGACATAAACACAGCTACTTATTAAGTAAAGCCATTTCCTCTGTCATCAGAGTTTTAGGTTTTAAAGCTTTTTTCCTTCGCTTATTCCACCAAATCAAGGTACCGGTAATTGGAAGTGAAGTAGCAACTGCACAAGCCAGAAACCAAAGAAACTTTGAGAATTGGCCAAAAATCTCTCCGGTGTGCAGTGCCTTGATTGATCTTCCGATCTGCTGACGCAAGGGCAATTCTGCAAAGAGTTTCATCTCCAGCATTTCCAGATTTTCAGGAGAAAAAGTCAGATCATCCGATCCCGTACTTGCAAAGAATCCAGAATGATACTTACGTACTGATATGGTCTCTTCTGGAGAAGTAGCAAGTGAAATTCGAACTGGCCCATCAAAATTTAGGGTTTGATTGGTTATCGCAAGGATATCGTCTAAGGTGATCGATTGGTTGAGCTCAAAAGTGGGTTTGGGGAGATTCTTCTCAGCTTCTTTTTGAGCCTCCGTTTGATAAGTGTCAAATGTCTTCTGATAACCTTCTCGATACCAGTTAAAAGACCAAAATGGTCCCGTCGAAGCCATTACAAAAAGCATGATCATCGAATAAAATGCTAGCGTATTGTGAAGGTCATGATTTACCCGTTTCCAATTTCCTGACCATCTGATACTCAAGCCTTGCTTCCAGTTTTTCACTTTGTTGGGAATCCAAATGACAATCCCGGTGATTACTCCAAGGAGAAACAGCAAAGTTGAAACGCCGTTGATGAATCTGCCCAAATCACGATTTCCCATGCTTTCAAGCATAGGGTTCTCTATCCGATCTAAAAGTAGCCAGCGATGCAGACTGAACATATAGCCCATGAATTCGGCGGTAGCAGTCTTATCTGAAGTGTTTGCTAGTATTTCTCCAGAATAGGGATTGACAAAAAAGGTATTTCCCTTTCCTTCCTCATTTTCTTTTTTCAGCGTAAACTGGACAGTTCGATCAGCATCGGTATTCCAGTTGAGTCCAACCACTTTTGATTGTTCCCTTAGTTCTAATATCATCTTCAATTCCTCCGCTCCCATCCGTTGACCTGATTCCTCCACAAAATAAAGTTCAGCATCAAAAAACTCTCGAATCCCAGTATTGTAGACATATACAGTACCACTGAAACAGACAGCAATGACAATCAGTCCACAGGTCAAGCCTGCATAGAGGTGGATTTTATTAAAAAGTTTTCGGATGATTTTCCAGATTGAAGATTGGCTAGATCCCATAAGAATAGATTTTATGTTTTACTTTACTTACCTAACAAAAGTAAAACAGATTTTCATTATTTAGACCAATTCTAAATTTAATTTTTCTTTAAATTGAATATGATTTAGGGGATAAGCCAGGCACTTGTCAAAAAGTCAGGTAAAGATAAATTCTCCAAAAATCGATTGTTTTGTAACTTGTTCTCAAACAACATTATGCCATGCCTAGCCTCTATAGATCAATCTTTCTAATTTCCTTTGTCGCGGTCGCTTTTTCCTGTGAATCTCCAAAAACAGAAAGGGCTTTGATAGCTGCGAAAGAATATTCTCCTGAATTCAAAAAAATACTGAATGCACATGGAGATTGGAGCAAATGGCTCAATGCTGAAGCCTTTAGCTATGCGCTTGTTCATGAGACGAATCTCACTCAGGAAAGTCATTTCATAAATCTAAAAAGTAGAAAAGTGCGAATTTCTTCAGAATTTTTTGAGATGGGGTATGACGGGGAGCAGGCATGGATCAGTCCAAATCGTGAAGCCTATTCTGGCAAATCAATCAAGTTTTATCACAACCTATATTTTTATTTTTTCTCGATTCCTTTTGTATTGACTGACCTAGGAGTGACAGTCGAAAAGGTCGAAGACAAACTATTGAATGGTCAAACCTACCCGACTTTCCATGTCAAGTTTGACTCCAAAGTCGGGAATAGTCCCGATGATCAATATTTCCTCCTGATCAATCCGGAAACAGATCAATTGGAGTACTTGCTTTATACCGTGACTTACTTTGGCGATATTACTCCCAGCTTTAATGCCTTGAAATACGAGGATTATCGAGATAATGATGGAGTCTTTTTCCCAAGGTTTCTTACTGGATATGTCTATGAAAACGATTCTACCAAAGCGATACGCTACAATTTGAGTTTTGGAGATGTTTTATTGTCACCCGACCAATTCTATGAGTCGCTTTTTGAAAAACCTACAACGGGTGTGTACGCTGACTAAGATCGTACTTTCGAGATAATTAAGTCAGTTTCCAGCTTTGAATTTGCTCCACCGGCATAGCTTCCCTGGACAGGTAAGGTCTTGCTTGGATCTGGATGATAGGCCAATGGAATATAAAAGTGATTGGTCAATAGCCCCAAACTTGGATCTAAACCAATCCATCCTGCACCTGGTAAGTAGGTCTGAAGCCAGGCATGAAGCTCATGTCCTGAAGCTAGCTCAGGATTAAAGGCATACCCACTGACGAATCTACTTGCCAAGCCCAAGCTGCCGAGCATGTTCATCTGCATCCAAGCCAAATCACGGCAAGATCCCTTCTGGTATCCAAAAGTCTTGTCCGCTGCCCAAAAGTCTTCCTCCTCACGAATGATATGCGTCCAATTTGCATGAATAGCAGCAGTCAACTTCACCAGAAAATCTAAAAACGTATCAACTTTAACTAGTATTGATCTGGTGAATTCACTTAAGCCCGCTGTGAACTCACGATGAATATATGGCTGAATTAGTTGCGTTGAATCATCTCGGTAAGTGAATTCATTGAAATCGGGCGCATTGAAATTTGAAATAAAATAAGGGTCGATGATAAAGCCAAAAGGATTGATTTCAACACAGTCAATTAGCATTTCGCTTTGGATCAACAGGCGATCTATCGGATCATCAAACCAAACTTGTACAAATGAATTACCGACCAAATCAGTCTTATTCCCTTTTCCATTTGGATTGGGATTAATCATCAACTCGGATTCAAGGATTTTTTGAAACTCTTGGAATTGGGGTAAGAGGTAAAGGCGATGAACCCCAAGACTGACTTGATCAGAATAATAATAAGTAGTACGATGATCTATTTTTATTTTCATCCGCGAGCCTATTCCGAAGAAATAGACAATAAGTTTGGTTCAAATGCTTTCGTTAAAGTTTCCGCCGGGAGCTCATTGATGGCATTTCGTAGGCGCTCATTCCAAAAATCGGAGATGTGCTCCAGTTCTTTTTGCTCGAATCGCTTCTCAATAGTGTGGTAACTATTGTTTTCCAGCACTACGGTATCTATAGGAAAATCAACATCATTGGCGCAAATTCGAGTTGCATCGAATGCTAAGAAAGCACATTTCAAGGCATAATCGAGTGAATTCTCATAACTGAGTGATCTCTTGAGCACTGGGTTTCCAAAACCGGTATTTCCAATTATCACAAAAGGAGTTCCTTTACGGATTTCGATCCAGTTTCCCTGAGGATAAAGTAAGTAAAGCTTCGGTTCCTCATCTTCCTGAAGTTGCCCGCCGATGATGGAGTACACGTTAAAATTCAGTCCAGCTGCTTCCAAAAACTCTTTGTCTTCTTTGGCCACTGCTCGGACCTGATTGCCAAATTCATTTACCGCATGATACAATTTGGTAAAAGACTCATCGGAGCGTTCAATCACTTCTGAGAAATACGTAATCGCTTTATCACGGACTGATCGCAAACCGGAGGTCATGATGAAGAACGTATGTTTATCGCGGTTGACGGTATACACTTTTTTGGAGCTGGTGGTTTCGCTTCCACTTGTAATTCTGGTATCAGATAGACCTACGATGCCATCTTTGGTCTTTATGCCGAGGCAAAATGTCATTCTTGATTCGATGATTGCTTGGTGAAATTATCCCGTATGGTGAAGAAGTTGCTATCAATTTTCTCTGAGATTATATTGATTTTAACTTGAAGATTATCCAAATATTCATGCAACCCAAAAGCTATTATTTCTTTAACATCAGCAAATTCAAGTTTGGAGCGAAGTTCTCCAATATCTTTCTCCGCAAGATTTTTATAGCCTGCCCCTAAATTACCTGAAATACGGTGCAGGCAATGTTCAGCCTCCTTAATGCAATAATAAATCGATCTGGGAAAATATTTATTTAAAACCAGAAACTCCACTACACTAGCGGGGGCTATATTTCCATAAGTTCTTCGATACGTATTGAAGGCCGTGACCGACTTGAGCAAAGCCATCCAGTGCAAGAAATCCAATGGTGCGCCCACCTCCTCTTCTGAAGGCAATAGAATATGATACTTCACATCCAAGATTCTGGAGGTTTTGTCAGCTCGCTCGAGGAATTGACCCAACTGCCGGAAATACCAGCCTTCTGTCCGTGCCAGACTACTGTCTGCTATTCCATAAAGTAGGAGGATTTGATTTTTAACTTTTTCGAAGAAAGCGCGAGGATCTTCCTTTTTCCAACTATTTTTAGCCAGTCCATCCTGCATCATGTAGTGCAATTCGTTGCTCTTCTCCCAAGTTTCTTTGCTCAGATTTTCACGAATAATTCTAGCGTTCTCTCTGGCACTTCGAACTGCTGAAAGCATTGAATTCGGATTCTTACTATCAAAAGCTAAAAAGAATAAGACTTTTTCGCTGTCGAATCCATTGTTGTGTTTATTGTATAAATCCAAATCTCCCGTGGCAGCCACAAGTGGCTTCCATTGCTCCTTCATATCGACAGGAAGATCCTGCATTAAATTGAAGTTCACATCGATGAATCGCGCATAATTCTCTGCTCGCTCTAGGTATCTGCCTAGCCAGTACATATGGTTTGCTACTCTACTCAGCATAGTTCTTTTTGATTATTAATATAGGACCCAAGTGTCCTTAGTTCCTCCACCTTGGGAGCTGTTCACCACGAGGGAGCCTTTTTTCAAGGCCACTCGGGTCAAGGCACCGGGGATTACTTCGATCTCTTTTCCGTACAAAATATAAGGTCGGAGATCTACGTGTCTTCCTTCAATTCCTTCGTCAGTCAGGGTAGGTACTGTAGAAAGTGAAAGCGTAGGCTGAGCGATGTAATTGGTTGGATTATTCTTGATCAATTCCCTGAATTTATCGTGCTCTTCTTTGGTTGCTTGTGGTCCGATCAGCATCCCGTAACCTCCCGCAGCATTCGTTTCTTTGACCACTAACTGATCGATATGATCCAAGACGTATTGACGATCGGCTTCCTCTCGGCAGAGGTAGGTGGGCACATTATTTAAAATCGGCTCTTCGTTCAAGTAGTATTTAATGATTTTCGGAACATAAGCATAAACCGCTTTATCATCCGCTACGCCTGTTCCCGGTGCATTTGCCAAGGCGATATTTCCAGCTTTATAAGCTTCGAAAAGTCCTGGCACTCCAAGCATGGAATCAGGGTTGAAAGTCAATGGATCCAAGAAAGTGTCATCTATTCGACGATACAAGACATCGATTTTCTGGAGGCCTTGTGTAGTCTGCATGTAGACAATTTTATTCTCTACAATCAGATCTACGCCAGAGACCAACTCTACTCCCATTTGTAGAGCTAGGTAAGAATGCTCGTAATAGGCAGAGTTGTAAATCCCAGGAGTCAATACTCCCACCACAGGCTTAGGTTTATCCGATAGATTCTGGAGCATCCGTAGCAATTTTGCAGGATAATCAGATACCGGCATGACTCCGCGTTTATAGAAAAGTTGCGGATAAGTCCGCTTGATAATCTCCCTGCTTTCGAGCATATAGGACACCCCTGACGGACAGCGAAGATTATCCTCGAGGATATAGTATTCACCATCCTCGGCTTTGACCAGGTCAGTTCCAGTGATATGACACCAGATCCCTTTTGGGGGGGTTAACCCGATGCAAGGTTCAAGGTAATCTTTACTTTTTAAGATCAAATCTGAAGGGATTATCCCATCTTTTAAGATCCGCCGCTCATTATAAATATCCTGTAGAAACCTATTTAGCGCATTCGTTCGCTGCTTCAATCCAGCTTCCAATTTCCGCCATTCTTCATTTGGAATTATACGCGGAATGATATCCAAGTGGAGAATTTTTTCCAAGCCTTGATTGTCATGATATACATTGAAAGTCATCCCCATCGAGCGCTGAGTCTGATTTGCCGAGTACTGCAAAAGATGCATTTTCTTAGCTGTGTTTTTTTTCAAAGTCTCACAAAACTCCAAATAGTGTGCTCTGGTCTCCCCTTCCGGAGTAAACATTTCATCGTAGTGTTCTCCTGATTTGTACCCTTCTGTTTTCATGAAGTCTAACGATTGGTTAATTATTGAAAAATATAGCAGTATTAAATGAGATTAAAAAAATCGCTTCGTGTATTTACGAATAATTTAATATTTCATTGTGTTTGTTCAATAAAGCTTAAAAAGCAGTGTATTTTGAGGTTTATAAATCATAACTAAAATAAGGATTCCACTTTTAAGCAATGGTGAAGCGACTTCTGAAAATACAAGATTCCAAATGGGTTATGCAAATCACGATTTGGAGACAGATCAAAGATGTGATTTTTATTTCCATTGGGGTATTTATGGCTAGTATTGGCTTGAAAGGCTTTCTACTGCCTAATGGATTCTTTGATGGTGGAGCAATGGGAATTTCACTGCTGCTGGAACTACTGACTCCGATGAATCTTTCCGTGTTGATCATCTTGGTCAATCTTCCTTTTATCCTTTTGGGAGCAAAGCAGATTTCTTTGGCCTTCGCGATCAAGAGTACGATTGCTATTTTTGGCTTGGCGCTACTGGTTCACTTCATCGAATTCCCAACCATTACCGCCGATAAACTATTAATCGCCGTTTTTGGTGGTTTTTTCTTAGGGAGTGGAATAGGATTTGCCATCAGAGGTGGCGCAGTAATTGACGGAACAGAAGTGCTGGCTATCTCGGTAAGCAGAAAGTCCAGCTTGACTGTCGGCGACTTTATCACTGTATTCAATGTATTCTTATTTATAGTAGCTGCATTCTTTGTAAATCTGGAAACTGCCATGTATTCGCTACTCACCTATTTCTCGGCTTCGAAAACAGTTGACTTCATTATCAACGGTGTGGAAGAATACCTTGGTGTGATGATCATGTCCCCTTTGGCAGAAGATATCAAATCCATGATTTCTTATGATTTAGGTAGGGGTGTAACTGTCTTGAAATCGGATGGAGGCTATGGTGAAAAAGCAAAGCTTAGCCCAGATCGAAAAGTATTGTTTTGCGTGATTACCCGACTGGAAGTGACCCGTATGCTGACAGAAATCGATAAGATTGACCCTTCGGCCTTTGTGATCCAATATCCAATCAAGGATACAAAAGGCGGAATGATCAAGAAGCGACCACTGCATTAACTCTAGTAGCAAGACTTCAGTATCAAGAAACGAGATTTTAGAACCAAGAGAAAAGAGTCAAGAAATCCGATTTACGTGATTTCGTTTTGTTACAACACAAACCGAGGCAGATAAAGGCTGAATAACACTGACCAAACTCAATTATCTAAGTCACAAATTTCATAAATGAGACTGAATATAAATCTAAATCAAGGTTGTCAGACCCGAAAAATCTTTAGAATTTTTGACATAAATAGCCTTTCCAATCCGACTAATATGAGCCTTCAAGCTTTCATTTTTGATTTGGTCTAATACCTGTAAATCAACCGTCAGGGGAAAATCACTGGAATTGATCTCCATCCAAAGCTTTCCAAGAGTCTTTCTATCAACTGGGTTTATGATCACTAAGTCCAAATCGCTCCGATCATTGTAGGTGTCTTTGGCACGGGAACCATAGACCTTAACTTCTTTGATTTCAGGATAATTGCGAAAAATAGTATTTAGGATATCCATCCCTTTTTTAAGTATACCAAATTCAGCTTTCATCAGCTTTTCAATAATTTCTCACAGAACTCTGCGAGAAGAGGAGAATAAGTCTTTTTGATATCAGGTATTACGGATTCAAAGGTTTCTAGATCATAGTTATGACTCAGCAGGTTTCGATCATTGATCATTTCCAGCCATGTATCTATTCGATCGATGTATTTGGCCTGAAAAGCTTCCTTAATCACAACTTTAGGCGAAATCCGATCCAAGATCAGTCCGTCAAACTCCATTTTATCTTTCAACGTCTTCCACCCCAATTCCAAAGTGTATTCAAATTCCTGAATAATGCCTTCTTTTTCTAATTGGGATAGCTCATCCAATTCCAACGATTCAACCTCTTACAATAACTTCACAGCCTTTGAGAAATTCTCCAATCGTTGTTTCCACCTGATGTCCTTTTCCATGACTTTCTTGATTGCAATCCAATTTATTATAAAAGAGCTCAATGCGCAAACTCAATAATTATAATGGGTAATGACTAAAGGCAATGAAAAGGAAAAAACCACTTGGACATTGCTCATTGAATTTGAAAATTGAACATTCAAAAAGGCTCAATGGACAATGTTCTAACTCATAGAGCAAGTGGTGACTAACTTATCTTGATTTTGATCGGGATGTAAATTGAATTTGAAACTTGAAGATCCCTATGAAATCATCGATCCGATTGTAGTTCCTTCATGCGGCTGAATTAGCTTCAACTTACCGTCTTTGTCTTCTGCCATCAGAATCATTCCCTCGGAATCGATTCCCATCATCTTTCTCGGAGCGAGATTGATCAGCATCGTTACTTGCTTGCCGATCAGAAACTCTGGCTCAAAATGCTCAGCCACTCCACTCAAAACTATGCGATGGCCAAGTCCTGTATCGACCTTTAGCTTGATTAGCTTTTTGGACTTCGGCATTCTCTCTGCTTCCAAAACAGTGACCACACGCATATCTAATTTTGCAAAATCATCATAGGTGATCAAGTCTTTCATCACCGGAAGGGGCATATTTTCAGCTTCATTCATTTTCTTGGCATTTAATAGTTTTTGAACTTGTTTTTCTACGGTTTCATCTTCGATCTTATCAAATAATAAACCTATTTCTCCCAGCGCTTTTCCTCCCTTAAGTAAATCAGCAGCACCCGCATCTTCCCATTTGATATGCTTCATATCAAATAGTGAAACCAATTTGCCAGCGGTAAACGGTAAAAATGGCTCAGAAACTATTGCGAGGTTTGCCGCAATATTCAGCGCAATATTCAGGATCGTTGCAGTTCGATCCGGATCTGTTTTGATTGCTTTCCAAGGTTCCGTATCGGCTAGATATTTGTTGCCAAGGCGAGCGAGATCCATCATGATACCCAGTGCTTCCCGGAATCGATAACGCTCTATCGAAGCTGCAATTTTATCAGGAAATGCTTTTAAGGTAGCAATTACTTCTTGGTCATAACCTGTCAGCACACTTTTCACAGGAACTACTCCTTGGAAATACTTATGGGTCAGCACCACCGCTCGATTCACAAAATTGCCATAGATCGCAACAAGCTCTGAATTATTACGCGTTTGGAAATCCTTCCAAGTAAAATCATTGTCTTTGGTTTCCGGAGAATTGGCAGTCAAGACATAGCGAAGCACATCCTGTTGACCTGGGAATTCTTCGAGGTACTCATGAAGCCAAACAGCCCAATTTCGTGAAGTAGAAATTTTATCTCCTTCCAAATTCAAGAACTCATTTGCCGGCACATTTTCAGGAAGGATAAATTCGCCATGAGTCTTAAGGATAGCAGGGAAAATAATGCAGTGAAATACGATATTATCTTTTCCGATAAAGTGTACCAATTTGGTATCCTTGTCTTTCCAATACGGTTCCCAATCGATTCCTTTTTCTGCTGCCCATTCCTTGGTTGAGGAGATGTAACCAATCGGCGCATCAAACCACACATAAAGCACTTTGCCTTCAGCACCATTCACTGGAACAGGAATTCCCCAGTCCATATCACGAGTCATCGATCTGGCTTGTAGTCCATCTCCGGCTTCTAACCAAGATCGACATTGCCCAAGTACATTATTTTTCCAATCGGAGGCATGCTCTTCCAAGATCCACTTTTTCAAAAAACTGGTATATTTCCCCAGATCAAGAAACCAGTGCTTGGTCTCTTTCAATATCGGAGTTCGACCGCTCAATTTTGATTTGGGATTGATTAATTCTGTTGGGCTCAATGAAGCACCACATCGCTCACATTGATCTCCGTAGGCATGTTCATTGGCACATTTTGGACAGGTGCCCTCGATATATCGATCGGCTAAAAATTGGTTGGCCTCTTCATCATAATACTGGTCGGTAACTTGCTCAAGAAATTCACCTTTTTCATATAAATTCTTGAAAAGTTCCTGGGCAGTCTCATGATGAATCTTTGCAGAAGTCCGGGAGTAATGATCGAAACTAATTCCGAATTCGCTAAAACTTGCCTTCATCATCTCATGGTATCGATCCACAATTTCCTGAGGAGTTTTATTCTCTTTTTTTGCTTTGATGGTGATCGCTACACCATGCTCATCAGATCCGCAGACATAGGCTACATCTCTTCCTCTGCTACGCAAATATCGGACATAACTATCTGAAGGAATGTAACATCCCGCCAAATGCCCAATATGAAGGGGACCATTGGCATAAGGAAGCGCGGAGGTGACGGTATAACGTTTAAAATTCTTAGAACTCATAGTTTATTAATGATCAAATCGTCAGAGAAAATGACGGCAGGAAAGTCTATTATTGGAGTAGTCGCAAAGATAGGAAAATCAGCCAAAGGAGGTCTCAGGCATTGGCAAATTCGTTTCTAGCTTCTTCGGTAAGGATACCATTGTAGATTATTGTAATCGCCTGATCGTAGATTTCAGAAGGGCTTAGCGCCATCTGTTTGGTAATATTTTCTGGAAACTGGCTGATGAATTTTGGATCCAAAAGTGACTGAATAGCTGCCGCATATAGCATCACCATCAGGCTCACATTGATTTGAGGGTTTACAAGTCCCTGATCTATGCCTTGGCTAATTAGTTTTTGAAATCGGATATAGGCCGATTCATTGATATAGATCCGAAGCTCCTCCCAGATCTCTGGAGCATATCCTCGAAGGTCTTCAATAAGTTCAGGATTAATCGGTGCAAGATGAGTAGCAATCACAGTAAGTGTGGACTTAAGCTTGAGCGGAAATGGGATAAACTTATTTTCCAAAATTGCCTCCACTTTAGCTGTCAGCTTTGTTTTCAGAATTTCGAAAGAGGCATAGAGCAGCTCAAGCTTTCCTGGATAATATTTATAAAGCGTCTTTTTGCTCATCGCAAGTGAATTCGCAATATCATCCATGGTGGTATTTCGATATCCTTTCTCTATAAAAAGAGAATAGGCCGACTCCAAAATACTACGTTCAATAGCTGGTTTTTTGATCATGGAAATTTAGGGAAAAGGGAATACAAAGGTTTAAAATAATCGGAGGATTTACAACGAAATAGTTCTCGCGATGATGTACCACTGTAGCCTTTGAGGTTTTTTCAAACCTCGAAGGTTTTATAGCTGAACATACTCCCAGTCCTTTTATCTGCAAAACAGAAATCTTTGCCACATACGCTCCAATTTCATCAGCTTGATGATAAAAGAATATGTTGATATTTTTTTCATTTTGTATCCAAGTAGAAGCAATCCATGTGAACTTCATCGAAAAGTAAATTGTGTTCGATAAATGGCTAGGAAAACTATAGGATCTGAAAGCCAAGGCCAAAATACTATTTCAGATCCAGAGAATTGAAACCGATAGTCAATTCGGAGATTGTAAGGCTATCGGTGATGGAGTTGGCGAATTACGGATAAACTTCGTAAAAAGATATCAAATTTACTTCAGGGAAAAGGATAGGAAAATGGTAATCCTTCTAATCAGAGGAGATAAATCATCCTAACAAAATGACATTAAAAAGGCGAAATAAATCTGGTAACAGATTAGATGAATAGCAATATGCAAACTCTAAAATTTGCACATCCGCAATGGCACCAGTAAAAATCAAAAAGCAGCTTAATATATGATAAGCGCTAGGATTGCTGGTACTTCTCCCGATGGCTATCGGAACGTAATCGGCTTGCCTCGCTGTGGCGGGCTTTAACACCAAACAAATAAAATTAGGTTACTGGCACAATTGCGGATATCCACAAAGGAAATTAGCAATTGGAGAAATAAAAGAAGGTAGAGCACGATTCTAAAGTTAAATACCAAACCTACAATTCCTCTCTGTGCTGAGTCCTTGTGCTGAACTATATTTAGTTTAACAACCATGCCCTACTAGCTGAATCAATCTTAAAGTAAAGCCTAACTTGAGAATTTCAGGAACTCGTATTCAAGCCCTCCAGGCTTGTTCTGAACTATCTAATCCATCCTTTCCCATGGGTTTTACCAATGGTCCATCATAGTTTGACTGCTTCGCAGTCTTGATTATTTTTTTCCATAATTCAATTTTTAATTCTGAGCCCAGCAAGATCGAACCATGAATAATCAAGCCTTTGCGCATTCCCATGCGTCAGTTTATGGCTAAAAAAAATTCCAATACCCAAAATCATTGCTCCTTCTCCATCGAAATCCTATTTTTACGAGGGCTAATTTTTCCAGAATACACACATGACTCAAACAGAAGCTGAACTCCGAATCACCCAACTCTCCGATCAGATAGACCGACACAATTCTCTCTATTATCAGGAAAGTACACCCGAAATATCTGACTATGAATTCGATCAGCTCTTGGAGGAATTGATCAGTCTGGAAAATCAGTTTCCAGATTTATTGAAGTCAGATAGCCCGAGTCAACGAGTTGGCGGTATGATCACTAAGGATTTTCAGACTGTTGAGCATTCGACAAAAATGCTTTCTCTTGGAAATACCTATACGATTGAAGAATTGGTTGCCTTTGGTGAGCGAGTTGAAAAAGGGCTTGGAAGAACTGACTATGAATATTTCTGCGAAATGAAATTTGATGGTGTCGCCATCAGTCTAGTCTATGAAAACGGAAAGTTGGCTAGGGCTGTAACCCGAGGAGATGGCTACAAGGGGGATGACGTCACTGAAAATGTAAAAACGATCCGAAACATTCCGCTTACTATTAAAGGTCAAGGCGTTCCCGATAATTTTGAAGTTAGAGGCGAAATATTTTTACCCCATGCGCAGTTCCAAAAAATAAATCAGCTGCGCGAAGAAAATGGAGATGCTTTGCTCGCAAACCCTAGAAATGCAGCTTCTGGAACACTGAAAATGCAGGATTCTGCAGTAGTGGCGAGACGAAGATTAAATTGCTACTTCTACCAATTACTCGGCGTGGATGAAATCGAGACCCATGAGGATGCCATTCATCAAATTGAAAAATGGGGTTTCAATGTCTCCCCAACTTATAGAAAAACGAGTTCTATCCAGGATGTGGTCCAATACATTGAAGATTGGCGTGAAAATCGTTTTACCCTTCCTTTGGATACCGATGGCGTGGTCTTGAAAGTCAATAGCTATACCCAGCGGGAGGAACTGGGTTTCACAGCAAAAAACCCTCGTTGGGCTATTGCCTATAAGTATAAAGCCGAAAGCGCAGAGACCGAATTACTTTCGATCACCTACCAAGTTGGGCGTACCGGAGCAATCACCCCTGTGGCAAATTTAGCTCCAGTGAGTCTTGCTGGAACTACCGTAAAGCGAGCTTCGCTTTATAATGCCAATGAAATAGAACGTTTAGGGCTTCATGCCGGCGATTTTGTCTATGTGGAAAAAGGAGGTGAAATCATCCCTAAAATCACCGGAGTAAATGAGGCCCTTCGGAAATCAGAAGCAAAACCGATGGTGTATATCACACATTGCCCGGAATGCAAGACTGAATTGGAGCGAAAAGAAAGCGAAGCGAAGCATTACTGTCCAAATAGATTGAAATGCCCTCCTCAGGTATTGGGGAGAATTGAACACTTTGTCTCCAAAAGAGCAATGGATATTGATTCATTGGGAACGGAGCGAATCCGAGCCTTGATCGATCAGGACTTCGTTATAGATCCAGCAGACCTCTATGACCTTGAAGCTAAAAAAGAAGCGCTCCTAGGTTTGGAAATGTCACAAGATCAATATGAGCTTGAAGGTGATGGACTACTGTACATCAAGGTAGAAAAGGCACTGTTTGCTTTGACTGAGGGGATTCCCTTTAAGCAGATCCAAGATTTTCTGATCGAAAGTGCTGCCTTACCACTTTTCGAAACCTTAAAAGCATTTCAAGAACAGATTCGAGTTTGGAAGAAAAAAGTTCCTGCCAATACCGGTATGGTCGAATTTCTGATCAGTTCGCTGAAAGATCATCAGCTTCCCAAATTGGAGGATTACGTGCCTGTCGCAATAGTCTTGGAGATCTTTCTTGGACGAAGAGTAAGTTTTCAGGAAATTCTTGTAGCCAGCAAAAATGAAGGGACAATTCATGGGATTTTGCTCCAACTTAATTTAGATCTATCTAATGAACTCCGAGAGCGAATCAAGAAACTAAAAGCAAATACCTTTCAAGATGGGGTCATCAAAAATATGATGGAAGGTATTACCAACTCCAAAAGCCAACCTTTTGAAAAGGTGCTTTTTGGAATTGGGATCAGAAATATCGGTGAAAACACTGCACAGCTTCTTGCAAGGCATTTTGGGACTATTGAAAAGCTTGCCGCTGCTACTTCAGAAGAATTGCTCCAAATCAATGGCGTAGGTGAAACTCTGGTAACAAGTATTCATGATTTTTTTGAGCAGGAAGCGAATCAAAAGCTTATTGACAGATTAATGGCTCATGGCTTAAATCTAAAAGTAGATGGATCCAAACAGCAAGTTTTAGGAAGCGCACTTGCAGGAAAAAGGATATTAGCCAGTGGAAAACTGATCAATTTCAATCGCGACGAGATCGTAGATTTTGTCCAATCTCATGGTGGTCAATACATCAGTACGGTTTCTAAAAATCTTGATTTCATTATCGAGGGTGAAGGAATGGGTCCAAGCAAAAAGGATAAAGCGATCAAACTCGGCGTTCTCATGATCTCTGAAGCGGAATTTTTGAGGATGATAGGAGGTTCATAGGGGCGAATGATTATTTGCCGCTACATCGTTGTGACCGGTTATCATCCGTAGTGTTGAATGATTATTTGCTCTTGCAGCCAAAACAGAATTAAACCCATTTTTTTTTAAATCAGCGCGTCATTTCCTATCATCCCATTATCTTTAGCCTCCCAAACCTAACAGTTATGAATCAATTTAAAGGCACCGGAGTGGCATTAGTCACTCCTTTTCATGAAGATTACTCCCTTGATCTTGGTGGACTCAAACGCCTAATTGATCACGCGATCTCAGGAGGAGTAGATTACTTGGTAGTTCTCGGGACCACTGGCGAGACAGCAACTTTGACTAGTTCAGAGAAAAAATCGGTACTGGAAGCCTGTATTCGCTATTCTTCGGGCAGAGTCCCGATCATGCTTGGGATCGGAGGTAACAATACTCAGGCGGTCATTGAAGAAATTCAATCTATAGACTTTACTGGTGTCTCTGCCATTCTTTCGGTAAGCCCCTATTATAATAAGCCATCACAGGCTGGAATCATCGCACATTACCATGCTATAGCCGACATCGCTCCTGTGCCAGTGATGCTATATAATATTCCAGGACGGACCATGTCGAATATTGCCGCCGGGACAACTTTGACTCTGGCGCAGCATCCAAATATTTTTGGAATGAAGGAAGCAAGTGGCAATCTGGAGCAATGTATGCGTATCTCAGCAGGAATGCCTGAGGATTTTCTTTTGATTTCTGGAGATGATTTGCTGACTAAAGCCATAAAGAGTATCGGAGGCTCAGGTATAATTTCGGTCTTGGCAAACGCACTTCCCACGACCTTCCAAAAAATCAGCTATGGCACCGATCGAGAGCAGTTGGAAGCTAGTTTTTCACTTTTGGAAATCAGTGAGCTGATGTATCTAGAAGGAAATCCTGTTGGGGTTAAAAATCTTCTGAAGCATATCGGAATTTGCGGAGACCAAGTCCGCCTCCCCATGCTCAAAGCCACAAAAGGTCTAAATGATCAGATTAAAGCTACATTTAATCAAATCTAAGCAGTATGAATCCAAAATCCATTGTCGAACTGAACCAGGTAATTCAAGATACGCTTGAAGCTAATCTTGAACCTATTTATTGGGTGGTCGGAGAGATTTCGGATTTACGTTTGGCTCCTCAGGGACATGCTTATTTTGAATTAGTCGAAAAACAGGGCAATCAAGTCTTAGGAAAAATCAAGGCAAATCTTTGGCAATTCACCTACCGCACGGTCGCTGCACGATTTGAATCAGTAACTGGGAGTGGACTTAAAAATGGAATGAAAGTGCTTGCTCAGGTGGCAGTGAACTTTCATCCACTTTATGGCTTGAGTGTAAATGTCAAAGACATTGACCCCTCATTTTCCCTAGGTGAACGAGCAAGACTGCGACAGGAAACTTTGAACAAACTAACTCAGGATGGCCTCTTGCGTCTAAATGCTAGACATACGCTGCCCACAGTAATCCAAAAAATAGCGATCATCAGCAGTCCAAGTGCGGCAGGCTACGGAGATTTTGTTAACCAAATCGAGTCAAATTCAGAAAGCTATAAAATCTACCATAAGCTCTACCCCAGTACCATGCAGGGTAATGAAGCTGTATCGAGCATGATAGCAAGTTTGATTCGGATTTTTGAAGAGCTGGAAAATACCAAACCTGATGTGGTCATTATTATCAGAGGAGGTGGCGCACAACTTGACTTGGATTGCTTTGATGATATCCGTTTGTCAATCGCAATAGCAAAATTTCCACTTCCGGTAATTACAGGAATTGGGCATGAACGAGACGAAACTATTGCTGATCTAACCGCGCATACCCGATGCAAGACTCCGACTGCGGTTGCTGAATTCATTTTAGCCAGTTTTCGGGAGTTTGAAGAAAACTTAAAATTGGTCTTAACTCGATTGGATCGATCTACTCGACTTCAATTACAGAATGCTGAATCACGAATCACTCAAGTTGGTCTACAAATCAAATCAAGCACTACAAATAGTCTGAAGCTGGCTCAAGAACAAGTGCGAACGCGATCCACACAAATTCATTTTGCGGGAAAAAATATAATTCGAGTGGAACAAACCGCTTTGGAAAGTAGTGAGAAATCAATCCGAAAAGCTATGAATCAACTGATTCGTAATCAAGAGCAACTCCTAAACTCCAAACTGAGTTTACTAAATCAATTGGATCCAGTTGCAATTCTAAACCGTGGATATACTAGAACCGAACTAGATGGAGTGCCTGTTGGGCTAAGTTTTCCAAAGATTGGACAGGAAATAGTCACGCACACCGACAAAGATGAAATAGTAAGTACCATCACTAAAATCGAAGCAAAATGATTGAGTTAACTTATACGGAGGCAATGAATCGGCTAGAGTTGATTCTGAACGAATTAGAAGAAGGTAAAAAAAGCATAGATGAGCTTTCAGCACTTGTCAAAGAAGCAGCAGAATTAGTGAAATCTTGCCGAAAGAAGCTGAAAAGTACTGAAGATGAGATTGCAAAAGCGTTTGAAGACTCTTAAAAATCGGTGAACTAGACTAATTCAACACTTTATGAGTTCTAATTAGCAATAAGGCTAGCTGATTGGCGTGCTTGTTGTAAGTTTCCAAAAATATACTGCCCTGAGTAAATTTTCATCATGCGATTCAATTATGTTTAGAATAGTAATAATCCCGGCATTCTTATTTTTCATGCTTCTAGCCAGCGCTTCATCTGGTCAGAGTTTCTATCAGGAGCGGGAGTCAAGAAACCATATTCTGACTTTCGGAGTAGGTCCTTCTTTCGCTTACTTGGATAACGGCGGACAATATCGAGCATGGAATTTTGAAATTAAACCTTCGATTTCAGCCGCATACACTAAAAAATTAAATACAAGATTTGATCTTCGAGGAACAGCCGGTGTCCAGTGGCTTTCGAGTGGAGGCAACCCGAGTCAAGGAGTTCAAAGTAAATGGGCCGAAAACAAGGGGGCTTTTACTGCTAATGGATCAGCAATTTATTTTGATGCAATGCCAAGTATGAACCTATTTGGATTCGCCAATCACATGAACCGGAGCCAAGTCAACCTTTATGGAGGTTTTGGTATTGGTATGATGATTGCAAATACAAAGCAGACGAAAAGCTTCAACATAGAAGAACAACCAACTAACCAAAGTATCACATCCGCTTATATTCCACTGCGAGCAGGTCTAAGTTTTAGCTTAGGTCCTTATTCAGATATTGCCGCTGAAGGAACCATATTTTTTACTTTCACTGATAATCTTGATGGAAATACAGGTTTCAATAAATATGGAGACCACTTAGCTCAAGCTCAAATCGTCTATCGTAGGTATTTTATTCCCAGAAGCAAAAAAGATTAGACTGACAGGTACACGTAATTCTAAATCTGATTATCCGATATTGTACCAATTACCTAATTTTCTCTGCCAACCTGGGCGAGGCCCGCTGAAGACGTCCTGATAGCGATCGGGAGAAGTACCGGTAATGCTGGTGTTTACCAGATAGTACACTGGTTTTTGATTTTCACTGGTGCAACTGCGGATATACATATAATTCTAAAAGAGAAAGGTCAGCAATTGCCGACCTTTCTCTTTTTTTTTAAACCGTTACTTCCAAGAATTTTCGAGGTAAAGTGATTAAAATATTCTGGTAAATCCCCGGAATTCGAATCATAAAGTAATCCTTATTTCCTTTCTCAATGACTTCACCTATCATGTTTACCAGCGGTCCACCAATCACTTTTACTTTTTCCCCTGAATCGATATTCGAACCGTCAGTTTCTATGGCTACACCTGTCTCTACGATACGCTTGATCATATCCAGGACTTCTTCTCTGACTGTTGCATGGTGACCTGAAAAATGGATGAATTTTACTGCACCGGGTACTTGGAGGCATTCCCACAATTGATTTCTTCTAGTCTTGACGAATACGTATCCGTTAAAAAGTGCCTTTTGAACTTTCTTTTTGCGATCAGACCATTGCCTCAGCTCTTCTATGATCGGCAAATAAACTTCTACTCCTCGCTCTTTCAATCGATCCGCAACTTTTTTTTCAGATCTAGAAGCAGTATACATCACATACCATTTTAATTCTTCCATCGTCTCATTTCATACTTTTCTTACAAGGTAAACTTACAAAATTCACTTAGTAATCCTAAAACAAAAAACCTTCGAGACAATGTCTCAAAGGTTTCATAAAAAAAACCACCAACCTTAATTCCGGCTAGACTTTATCTTTCGGATTTTCATATTGAACTTATCCGCCATCAAATACATAACCGGTACGATGACTAACGTGAGGAAGGTTGCAAAGGTTAAACCAAATATTACTGTCCAAGCCATAGGACCCCAGAATGTTGCATTATCTCCTCCCACATAAAACTGGGGGTCGAAAGAACTCAAAAGTGTGCCAAAATTAATGTTCATACCGATTGCCAAAGGAATCAACCCAAGAACAGTGGTGATCGCCGTAAGAAGAACAGGGCGAAGACGAGTTTTACCTGCTTCTACGATACTTCCCAGTAAGTCTTGCAAGTCCAAAAATTCATTTTTTCCAATGCCAAGATCAACCCGCTTTCGCTCTCTGACAAGATTCGTATAATCAATCAATACAATGGCATTATTTACGACAACACCGGCCAAGGAGATAATCCCAATTCCTGTCATAATGACTACAAAATCCATGTTGAAAGCTACCAATCCTAAAAATACTCCAATTGTACTCAAAACAACAGAAGCCAGGATGATAAATGGTGTGGTTACCGAGTTGAACTGGGCGACTATGATCAAGAAAATCAGGGAAATTGCAATACCCAACGCACCCAGAAGGAAGTCCATAGATTTGGCCTGCTCCTCTTGCTCTCCTGTGTATTTCACCGAGATTCCGTCAGGTACCTCATAACTAGTCATTGCAACTTGAATTTGCTGGTTGATTTTAGTAGCGTTGTAGCCATCAAGTACATTGGAGAATACAGAAACCACTTTTTCTAAGTCTTTTCGCTTGACCGAACCATAAGTAGATCCATATTCAATATCGGCCACCGCCGAAATCGGAACTTCACGCTTGTCTCCAAATTTATCTCGGAAGCCGATTTTCTTGTTTACAAGCGCATTGATATCATATCGGTAGTCCCGATCGAATCTGAGTTGTATCGGGTAGTCATCCTCTCCTTCTTTGAATTTGGAAACTTCCAATCCGAACAAGGCTGTTCTCAAATCTTGTGCAATCTGGGAGGTTGAAAGTCCAAATCTTCTGGCTTTTTCCCGGTCGATGTCCATGATCAACTCAGGATTTCCTAAAGATAAATCACTTTTAAATTCCTCTATCCCTGAGATATTTTGAGATTCTAAATAGGAGGTAGTCTCATTGACATAAGCGATAAGCTGCTCATAATTTTCTCCTACAAATTCAATATTCACAGCCCTTCCTACCGGAGGGCCTGTCCTTTGCTTGTCTACGGTAATCAACACACCTGGATATTGCCCTGACATGTCACGGATCAACTCCATAGCTCCATTAGTATTAATTCCTTGCCGATCAATGTAGTCTACAAAACCAATCGTGATTTTCGCCTTATGAGGAGTAGCTTGACTACTAGGTCCCTCTGTGGGATCACCAGTTCCTTCACCAACTTGAGATATCACAGATTGAACAATATTTTGATAAGGCTTTAGCGCAACCATCACTTCATCTTCCATAGAATCTACAAAGTCATTCGTGACTTCGATATCCGTTCCAATAGGGAATTCAACAAATACATTTATTAACTGCGGTTGGTTATCCGGAAAGAATAGTACTTGAGGAGCTCGTACATACAATAAGCCTATTGACAGTACTAAGAGAAGGACTGTACCTCCAAAAAAGGCGTAAGGTCTTCTAGCTGCAAGTGCGTAGGTCAGGATATCTCCATACACTGTCTCCAATTTGACTAGGAAAACGGTCTGAAACCAACGTATTGCTCCTCGAAGTAGAAAGACATTAACCAGGGTGAACACTGATACGAGCAGCGAAAGTGATCCCATTGCCGTCCATCCTAACAAATAAGATATCGATGACAAAATCAAAAATGCTCCTGCCACAATTATGGGCTTTTGCTTTGGCTTTGCCTTGGTGACATCTTCTACTTTCATATAAAGAGCAGTCAATACAGGATTGATCACTAAAGCTACAAATAGCGAGGAAGATAGGACAACGATCAATGTTATTGGTAGGAACTTCATAAATTCCCCCACAGTACCTTCCCAAAAGGCCAATGGTAAAAATGCTGCTAGCGTAGTCGCAGTAGACGTAATGATCGGCCATGCCACTTCACCCACTCCCTCTTTGGCAGCAACAATGGCACTTTTACCTTCCGACATCAATCGATAGATGTTTTCCACGACCACGATCCCATTATCCACCAACATGCCCAGCGCCAATATAAGCGAGAATAGCACCATCAAATTCAGCGTGATTCCAAATGAATTCAGAATCAGGAATGATATAAACATAGATAGCGGTATTGCAATTCCCACGAAGAGTGCATTTCGGAACCCTAGAAAGAAGGTCAACACTAATACCACGAGTATTACTCCGAAGATAATCGAATTTTCCAAGTCACTCACCTGAAGTCTAGTCTGCTTCGATTGGTCATTGGTAATGGAAATTTCCAAGTCCGAAGGAAATCGATTTGCCTGAGTTTTTTGGATGATCTCCTTGATCTTATCTGAGGCAATCAGCAAGTTCTCACCACTTCGCTTTACTACGTTGATGGTGACAACAGGTAGATTTTTACTTCTTGCGTAGCTGGATCGCTCTTTATAGGTATCTTTTACCGTAGCTACATCCCGTAAATAGACGATCTTCTGTTTATCTGTCTTGACAATGACATCAAGCAATTGCATTGGATCTGTGAATTCCCCATCAATTCTGAGCGTACGTTGAAATTCTCCTGAGCGAATATTACCACCAGAAATGGTTACATTTTCAGATTGGATAGCACCTGATATATCTCCAAAACTCACCCCTACTGACTCCATCTTATAAGGATTCGCATTGATTTGAATTTCGCGCTCAACCGTGCCTGCAAGATTTGCTTTGGAGATCTCTGAAAGTTTTTCAATTTCATCCTCCAAATACTCCCCAAACTTTTTTAATTCAGTTTCTGAATAATTACCTGAAATATTCACATTCATGATTGGAAAATCAGAAGTATTGATCTCAACAACATTGGGATCTTGATCCAAATCAGTAGGAAGTTCGCTCTTCGACTTATCCACCGCATCTTTTACGTCCTGAATCGCTTTAGCGATTTCTACACCTGGATTGAATCCGATAACTATAGAGGAGAAATCTTGCACAGAGGTGGATTTGATATTCTTCACATTATTCAACGACTTCAATTCTTTCTCTATCGGTCTGGTGATCAAGTTTTCCATGTCTATCGGTGAGTTGCCCGGATACGGAGTCCCTATATATACTGTCGGGATGACAATCTCAGGAAAACTTTCTTTAGGCATCGATCGATAGGCATTTAATCCCAAAACACTAATAATCAAGGTAAGGATTACAACTGAGGTGGAATTATCCACACTCAGACTAGATAAGGCAAATTCTCTTGCTTTATAATTCTTTTTTTGATCTGACATGATTTATGATTGAGCTACGTTCACGCTGAAATTATCTCCTACTTCTCTGAAGCCCTTGTCTACAAGAGTTTCTCCACCATTCAAGCCTTCCAGAACTTCAGTTTCCTGGTTGAAAGTCTTTCCCCGTACCACATAGGTCTTTTTAGCTATTTCATCTACCACAGTGAAAACGTAATCACCTCTATTATCACTCAATATCAAATGACTGGGAATGATCACCGCATCACTGGACTCATAATCTTGAATCTTCAAAACGGAAATCATATTTGGTTTTAAACTGGCTATCCTTGGCAGCACTACTTCTATTTTGAAAGTTCTATTGTTGGGATTGATGATCGCTCCTACAGCGGACACTTTTGTTCTTAAGTCCTGCGCTATGGAAGGAAAACTCACATCTACATAATCACCAGGGTCTAAGACGCCGACATAGGACTCAGAAATATCAGCCTCGATAAATAATTCACTAACACCTACAAATTGAAACATCAGCATACCAGGCTGAACCAACTCTCCCAGTCTCACATTCACCGTCTCAACTGTCCCTGAAAAAGGTGCACGAATCACAGCCTTAGCCAATTGGGTTTTTAAAGAAGCTAGGTTTCTTTCCAATCCCTCTAATCTATTCTTAGATTCTAGGTATTGTACTTCTGTACCGATCTGCTGGTTCCAAAGACGTTCCTGCTTTTCAAATAAAATATTGGCAAGCGACAGGGAATTCTGAATCTCATCGATGTTTCGCTGCATGGATTCTGAATCAATAGTTGCAAGAATCACTCCTTTTTGCACATACATTCCTTCCACTGCCGGTACAGCAAGAATTCTCCCTAAAGTCTCTGCACTTATGCTCACATTCTTTTTAGACAGTACTGAGCCGGTCACCTCTACATAGTGCTCGAATCTGCCCTTTCGTGCAGATGCTGTTGTGATTAGAATTGATTTTCTGTTTTGCTTCGCAAACTCAGGATCAAGCGTTGCGATCTCGATCTCCAAGGATTTGATAGTCGTATTGATCTCATTCAACTGAGCTTTAAGCTCCTGTAGTTCGACCTTTTTAGCTTCGACTCCCTCATCTTTTGCGCAAGAAACTGCTAAAAGTAAAAGAACGATTGTGGATAAAAATTTAGCTGTTGATTTCATGTGTTTGTTGATAATGCGTTGGTAAATTTCAATTTCTGAACAAGAAATAGTTTATTTAGTTTTCAATCTCAAATTTCAATATTCCAAGCGCTTTCTCTAAATCAACTTTAGCGATCAAGCCATCATAAAGTGCGGATAAGTAATTAATTTCTGATTCGATCAGGGCAGCATCTGCATCAACCACTTCTAGATTAGAACCCACACCTTCATTGTATTTGATTTTTGAGATATCGTAGACCTCTTGGGCTAAGGCCATGTTCTCTCTTTGTACCTCAAGGATATTCAAATCATTCTTCAAGCTGGTTCGGGCTTGGTAGATTTCAAGCGAAATATTATCATCAAGAAATAGGCGCTGATTCTTCAGTTGATCTTGTTGGATACGGTTTCGCTGGATTAGTGAACTCTTCAGAAAACCATCAAAAATAGGAATCTGCATGTTCACAGCTAATAATGCACTACTAAACCAGTTCCTCGAATCATATACATTACTTAAGGCATTTGAGGCACCGGATCGCTGATAATTTGCACTGAACGTGATCTTCGGCATGTATTGTACGGTATTGTTTTTCAAGTCCAAACCGACCAGTTCCAAGTTTTTCTCCAGTTGATTGACTTCCACTCTAGGCATACCCTCCATAGTCAGCAATTGATTCAGATACTCTTTCGAGTTTAATTCTGCCAAAGTTTCTGTGATCAGAACATCATATTCTCTTGGTATTCCCATTTGGATTTTCAGCAATTGCTTACTGATCTCATAGGCCGTTCGGCTTCGCTCCACCTGAGTGTACGTATTGTTGCGTTGAACTTGGATTCGAGACACATCGATTTTCTCCGCCAATCCAGCCTTATATATCGCTTTGGTATCTTCCAAAAGTGAATCGAGCCTAGAAAGATTTGACTCTGACAGTTTGATTCGTTCGTTATTCACCAAAACTCCATAATATGCCTTTTTTACAGTCAAAAGCACATCATTCTCAGTTTTGATTCGATCAAATTCTATCAATTCCCGGAGCGTTTTGGAAGCTCTCAAGCCTACGAAAAAGGATCCATCAAAGATCATCTGGCTCACAGTCACCCCTAACCCTGACTGGTAACTCACTCCAAGCCTTAGTGGAACCACATCAGCATCTATAGCGACATCCTCAAAAATCCCTTCATTAGGCACAAATAAAAGTGGAACCGCCGGATTGTAATTAAAATTGAACGAGCCGTTAATTTGCGGTAGACCTTTAGATAACTCTTCTTTTACAGTAGTCTCTGCAACTAAGAGCTCCAAACGGGCATTTTTAGCATCTACATTATTTTCTAAAGCATATTCGAGCGCCTGCTTTAGATTCAGCTGAACCACATCTTGAGCTGATGCGGCTTGAAAAACAGTAGCTATCAATGTGATGGCTACGAATAGTTTTTTGAATAAACTCATATTAAAGGGTAGTTGCTTTTTGTTGTCGGTAGGATACTCTTCCTTTTTCGGTAAAAATCCCATGAAGGAAATGATCCATCATTTCCAATTGCATATCCATGATTTCACGCCCAGTTTTTCCTTGAATTCCAGATTCAAATGCGGAGGAAATCTGTGCAACGCGAAGCTGCGCAAGAATCATCGAATCTATTTCAGGACGAAAATAACCTAAGGATTTACCTCGTTCTATCACATTAAACAGGTCTTTCAATACAAAATCCTCTTTGAAAGACTCAAACTCTGCCCAAGCTTCAGGAAAATATCTCTGGACTTCCAGGATTGCAATTGGATTCATATGCTCTAGCCGCTCACGTATCGTTTGCGACGATTTTATTAAATGATCGATTACACGATCTCCAGAGTCTACAATAAATATCAGGCGCTGTTTGTCTTTTTCTAGAATCCACTTGAAAGATTCACGTACTAGATCTTTTTTATCTTTAAATTCCTGATAAATGGTCTTTTTGGAAATTCCTGCTAACCTTGCAATATCCTCCATGGTGACAGTTCGGACACCAAATCGAGAAAATTGCTCTCCGGCTAACTCCAAAATTCGTTCTCTCATCTCAAAATTCTGTTACTATTGCAGTAAAATTATGGAAACTTTCAGGTGGTTCAAAGTTTCCATAGTTTTTCTGTAAAATTTAATTTTGAATTACCTGGTATTTAATACCAAAGGATAATCATTTCCGAATAATTTAAGTCGATTTTAAAATAGTATTCTTTATTTGAAACAACCTTATATAATTACTACTGGATTTTTCCCTGATACAAAATTAAATTTTATACTGGTACATGAATATTCTGAAAACCAAATGGGGCAAACTTGCCTATAAAAGTTGTGGGACTGGAAAAGAGGTCTCCCTGATTTTTCATGGCTTTGGTCAAACGCATCAGGATATGCTCCCTTTTGAAGCTTTGCTCAGCCCTAATTCAAAGTTCCTTTTTATTGATATGTTCTACCACGGACGAAGTGTCTGGAGAGACCAAAATCAAAGTTTAAGTAAATCGATCTGGAAAGTTGTCATTTCCGAACTGATGAGTGCGGAAGATTTTTCTACTTTTAATCTCATTGGGTATAGTATGGGTGGGAAATTCTCCTTGGTAACCTATGAGCTTTTCCCTGAAAAAGTAACGAGTCTAAAACTACTCGCTCCCGATGGGATCAAAACTGGACTTTGGTATAGCCTAAACAGTTACCCAAGTTTTCTGCATCAATCGTTCAGACAAGTGGTCTTCAGACCTAAGCCCTTTTTTACAATTGTGGAAAGACTGGAACAGGTTGGTCTAGTAGAAAGCAGTCTGACCAAGTTTGTCAGAAACGAAATGAAAACCCGATCCAAACGTGCACAGGTCTACTTGACTTGGCGAGTCTTTGGTGGGCTACGGTCACATTTACCAACGATCATAACGGAAATAAGGAAACACCAAACTCCGATCACCCTATATATAGGAGAATATGATAAGATGGTCACGGGAGAAAATCTCCAACGCTTCAGTTCAAAAATCAAACAAATCCAAGTTATCACGCTCCCGGTGGGGCATGGACAGTTGATAGAAGCGGTGGTGGAGAATATAACACATTGAAATATGCCTTCGGCGAAATAGACTTCGTGAGATATGCCTTTGGAGAAATACTATATCGCTGAAATAAGACTCAAATCAATTATCTCACCGAGCAAAGCAAGGTGTATTTCCACCTCATTTCTATTTATTTCTAATTAAGACCAAGATTAATTCCATTTCCTTCTAAAATCTCAATTCCTTACCTTTACACCTCACCATCCAAAGAACATGATTTTCTTCTTTGAATCCCCTCAGCAACTCGTTTACGCAGTTCAATTATCTCAACCTCCAGCACCTGAAGACATCGAAAAACTGATCTGGCTTTTTTCGGAAGCAAAATCCCTATCAGGAAATTCTATCTTAGGAAGTTTCTCCGGACCGAGAAAAGAAATGATCACACCCTGGTCAACCAATGCGGTAGAAATCACCCAAAATATGGGAATTCTTGGAATCCAGCGCATCGAGGAATTTTTTCCAATGAAGGAAGGCGGTCAAATCGACCCAATGCTTCAGAAGGCTTATGAAGGCTTGGATCAAGAGATTTTTGACATTCACCTTCAGCCAGAGCCGATTCAGGAGATCACTGATATCGCCGGCTATAATAAAGAACAAGGCCTTGCCCTTAGTCAAGTCGAAGTAGATTATTTGGAAAATGTATCCAAGGAATTGGATCGTCCATTGACGGATTCAGAGGTATTTGGATTCTCTCAGGTCAATTCCGAGCATTGCCGACACAAAATATTCAATGGCACGTTCATCATCGATGGGCAAGAAAAGCCAAAGACACTTTTCCAGCTCATCAAAGACACTTCCAAAGCACTTCCCAATCGGATCGCTTCGGCATATAAAGACAATGTGGGATTTGTGTATGGCCCAAAAGTCCAGCAATTCGCGCCAAAAACTGCCCATCAAGCTGACTTTTTTGAAACTCGCGAGATCGATACGGTCATTTCACTAAAAGCTGAAACTCACAACTTTCCCACAACTGTAGAACCTTTCAATGGTGCTGCTACTGGTGCAGGAGGAGAAATCCGAGATCGTATGGCAGGAGGAACTGCATCGATTCCCTTGGCCGGAACAGCCGTATATATGACTTCCTATTCGAGATCTAGCGAAGGCAGAAGCTGGGAAAATAACCTTCCGGCGCGTCCTTGGCTTTATCAGACTCCAATGGATATTCTGATCAAAGCTTCCAATGGAGCTTCTGATTTTGGAAACAAATTTGGTCAGCCACTGATCTGCGGTTCGGTCTTAACCTTTGAGCATGAAGAAAATGGCAAGCAGCATGGCTTTGACAAAGTCATCATGCTAGCTGGCGGTGTAGGCTATACCAATGCCAAATACAGCAAAAAACAAGAGCCAAAAGTTGGTGATCAAATTGTGATCATGGGTGGAGATAACTACCGCATAGGGATGGGTGGATCGGCAGTTTCCTCATTGAATACCGGAGAACTCTCAAACGCCATCGAGCTCAACGCCATCCAGCGTTCCAATCCTGAAATGCAAAAGCGGGTATCCAATGTGATCCGGGCAATGGCTGAAAGTGATAACAACCCAATCATTTCCATCCACGATCACGGAGCCGGTGGGCATTTGAACTGCCTCTCCGAATTGGTGGAAACCACCGGAGGCACGATCCATATCGACAAACTTCCCGTGGGTGATCCTACCCTTTCTGCCAAAGAAATCGTTGGAAACGAGTCTCAGGAGCGAATGGGATTAGTGATAGGCAAAGACGATATCGATACCCTTCATCAAATCTCCGATCGAGAGCGCGCACCATTTTATGTAGTGGGTGAGACCACTGGGGATATGCACTTCAAATTTGAAAGCCAAAAATCAGGTGAAAAAGCCGTCGATTGGAACTTAGCCTACATGTTTGGCTCTTCGCCAAAGACTGTATTGGAAGATCAGACCAGTCATTCGGATTTCAGTGAGGCAAACTATAATTCTGAATTGATCCTGGGCTATATCCGAGAAGTACTGCAGCTGGAAGCGGTCGCTTGTAAAGACTGGCTCACCAATAAAGTCGATCGATCCGTAACCGGTCGTGTAGCCAATCAACAAACTGTTGGCGAGATTCAATTGCCTCTGAATGATGTGGCGGTGATGGCACTTGACTTTACCGGAAATAAAGGAATTGCCACTTCAATCGGACATGCTCCGGTGGCAGCTTTGGCAGATCCTGAAGCAGGAAGCCGATTGGCAATCGCTGAGGCGATGACTAATCTCGTTTTTGCTCCGATTCAGGATGGATTGGCGGGAATCTCCCTCTCAGCCAACTGGATGTGGCCTGCAAAGAATGAAGGTGAAAATGATCGCTTGTATCGAGCGGTGGCAGCCGTTTCTAAATTTGCCATAGAACTTGGAGTGAATATCCCAACAGGGAAAGATTCGCTCTCCATGACGCAGAAATATCCTGACGGAAAAGTGGTTTACGCGCCGGGCACGGTGATTATATCCTCCGTCGGCGAGTGCAGTGATGTAAAGAAGACAGTGAAAACTGCCTTGAAACCAGTGTTTGGTAGCAAAATCTTATACATTGATTTTTCCAAAGACAATTTCAAACTGGGAGGATCAAGCTTTTACCAGACTTTAAATAAAGTAGGTACCGAAACTCCTGACGTCAAAGACACTGCCTATTTTGGGCAAGCATTTATGGCTGTCCAAGATCTGATCGACCAGACTTGGCTCCTTTCCGGACATGATATTTCCTCCGGTGGACTAGTGACAGCCTTATTGGAAATGTGCTTTCCATCTACTCAAATCGGCTTGGATGTCAAATTGGATCGATTGGAAGAGACTGATTTGGTCAAAGCACTTTTCGCAGAGAATCCGGGAATCCTGATTCAGGTGGAAGATGACAATGCCGTAGAAAGTCTATTGGCCGAGGCAGATGTAGATTATGTGGAGCTGGCAACAGTGAATGCTTCTGGCAAATTGAATTTCGAAGGGAAAAACTTAAGCCTCGATGTAGCTGAAATGCGGGACGTTTGGTACACTTCTTCTTACCTATTGGACTGCAAGCAAAGCGGTGAAGATCTAGCAAAAGCTCGATTTGGCAATTATAAAATCCAGCCCCTCTCCTATTCATTTGCAGCAGGCTGGAAAGGCAGTTTCGAAACAGCTGGACTTGATCCATTCCGTACCGAAAAAGGTAAGGCCAAAGCTGCAATCATCCGAGAGAAAGGTGTGAACGGTGACCGTGAAATGGCCTATTCACTTTGGTTGGCGGGTTTTGAGGTGAAAGACGTCCACATGACGGACTTGATCACAGGTCGGGAAAATCTTGAAGATGTGCAAATGATTGTATTCGTAGGTGGATTCTCCAATTCTGACGTGCTGGGCTCCGCCAAAGGCTGGGCAGGAGCATTTCTATATAATCCAAAAGCCAAGCAGGCATTGGATAATTTTTATGCGCGTGAAGACACCTTGAGCTTAGGAGTCTGTAACGGTTGCCAACTGATGATCGAATTAGATTTGATCAACCCAAGTCATCCTCAAAAAACAAAAATGCTTCATAATGCGAGTCATAAGTTTGAGTCGGCATTTGTGAATGTTACTATTCCTGAAAATAACTCCGTGATGCTAGGCTCGCTCTCAGGTCAGCGCCTCGGCGTATGGGTGGCGCATGGCGAGGGCAAATTCCAATTGCCTATGCTGACAAGTCAGTACAATTTCTCTATGAAATACAGCTACGAAGCCTATCCGGGCAATCCCAACGGTTCCGATCACGCTACGGCAGGTATTGCATCAGCAGACGGACGTCACTTAGCGATGATGCCACACATTGAGCGAAGCCTGAAGCCATGGAACTGGGCGCACTATCCTGCATATCGCAAAGATGACTTTACGCCTTGGATGGAGGCTTTTGTGAATGCTAGGGAGTGGGTGGAGGGGGAATTGTGATTTACGAATTACGAATTATGACATTGAATTGAACCTCGTTATTAAAAATTCAGCGTTCAGCGTCAGATATACTTCTGATTGAAAAATTGCAACAACTTATCTCCCCTCGCAGATTGGAATATTAACAAGAATCACGAATAATTTAATTTTGAATAATACTTTTTGAACTTTGGATACAAAAAAAATCCCTTAGAATTTTCTAAGGGATTTTTTTATTCAGAATATTATTTAAATTCAATCATATTTTTAGCACAAAACGACTGAATGTAGAGTTTTTTTATCCCTCTATTTTTAGGTAGCTCCTTGGAAAAAGCCAGGATTGTATTATTTCAAGCTTTCAGTCCAAAAACAGATAAGATTTATTAAAATCTGCGGTTGAAAAATCAACTATTAAGAAACCTGTAAAACTTCATTAGATGTGTCATTTGTTGGCAAATCACCTTCTTGAAAGAGAGACTAATCTAAGTTAGATTCAGGAATTACTCGGTCATAATTCCCGTAAAACAACAGTGAAATATAGGTATATCATTCAAAATAGCCCCAAAAGCATTAAGTATCCAATTGATGGACTTCAAAAAGTGAACTATACCAAGGTTGCCCATACTTGAGCAAATTAAGCAGGCAGTTATCCAGAAAGAATAGTAATAAACAAGTTATGGGCCTATTTAAATTAAAGAAAACGGTCCTTGAAAGCCAAAAGGCTGAGCCCAAATATGTTGAAAAAGATAAAGTAAGTGGAGTCCAGAAACCACAATAAAACGGGGCATATTCCGAAAAGCCTAACGAGTAGGAAAAAAACAATACTAATAAATGGAAAATCAACACAAAAGGTACTTAGTTACCTACACCGATGGCAGCGTTAGTACAGAAACTGCCATAAAGCTCTTGGGAGTTGCTAAATCAAAATTTAAAGACGGCGTTTCGTTTTTAGAATCTGAAAGCATCCCTTCAGAAAACGATGTTTTACATTTTGAAAGCTTGGGTATATCATCCTTAGAATTGACAGAAGAAGAAGCTGAGAAAATCGCAAATAAAGATGATGTTTTGGCCGTAGAGGAGGATACGACCATGCATGCACTTAGCTCAGATGTAAACGATGAAGACCAGTTCAATGAATTGTTTAGTAATTCTGAAGAATTGTATGAGGCTAATGACGATGAAAAAGATAATTTCATTCAGGGTTACAACAGCGCATTACTAGAAGTCTTCGCAGCTGTTTTAGAGGTCAATTCTAACAAACATAATTTATTAGCTGATGGAGCATTTTTATCAACTAACCCAAAAATGCCAACTCCCAAAAATAAACCAAAAACACCTTTCAAATCAACAATTCCTACTCGAACGCAGCCAGTGCCTTGGAATATCTCCATGGTTAAGGCAACTACAGCATGGGGAAGAGGTATTAGAGGAAATGGGATAAAAGTTGCTATTTTGGATACCGGCATTGCTGCTCACCCAGATTTGACTATTGCTGGAGGCGTATCTTTTATTCCAGGCTCTACCAGTCATGACGATTTGCATAGCCATGGCACACATTGTGCAGGTATTGTGGCTGCAAAAAATAATTTCTTTGGTATTGTTGGCGTTGCACCGAAAGCAAAATTGTATGCCGTAAAAGTACTGGACGATAATGGAAGCGGACAAAGTAGCTGGATCATTGCAGGCATGGAGTGGTGCTTAAGAAACGGAATTAAGGTGGCTAGCATGAGTTTAGGTGGTACCAGTAGTCCATCAGTTGCTTATGCAAATGCTATAAAACGTTGCCAAGACAATGGAGTTGTAGTGGTAATTGCTTCAGGCAACTCTTACGGAAGTAGATTCCCCTGGGTTTGTTCGCCTGCCAATTCTATTATTAACGGTCAAGACAATGCCAGCCCAATGGCTGTAGGATCCATAAACAATGTGAACACAATTGCAGATAACTCTTCAAGAGGTGGTATGACAGCACCTCAGGGTTCAGTCCCTTGGAACCAAGTTTCATGTGTCGCACCAGGAGTTGCTATAAACTCAACCGTCTTAGGAAATGGATATGGATTAAAAAGCGGTACCAGTATGGCTTGTCCGCATGTTGCTGGCTTGGCAGCCTTAATTATTCAGCGTTACCCGGGCATATCTGCTGCCAACGTAATTAGGAGAATAACGACCACTTGCTCAGATTTAGGTCCAAGCAGTTACGATCTGACTTTTGGTTATGGATTGATTAATTGCGACTTGGCCACCAGATAAACTATACTATAAGTATGGACGTATTTACTAAATCTTTTAAAATGTCCATATTTTTGTTTAAACTTATAGTATATGGATAAAATATCAGCTGATTTTCAAGCCGAGATGAGAGCAAATGCTAATGATTTGTTCGAAGTATTGATTACGTTAACTGAAGGATATACGGCCGAATCTATTAAACTAGAAGGCGCTAAAAGCCTGATGAAAAATATTATACAAGCAAAACTACCTGTTAATGGTATTAATAGAATAGCGAAAAACAAAAATGTTGTTGCCATAGAGAAAGACTCCTCCATGGGCGTAATGTAAATCAATTCAAAAAAGTCTGATTATTGCTCAAACTTTAAACAGATGATGACCGCTAAGCCTAAGGCTTTACTGGTCATAAATGAGACCCACCTGAGTGAAGTTTAAGAGTGGGGCACTAGCCTTAATCCGTTTGGTAGTCGGCTGTAGCTTCGCATACCTTTTCTTATCAGTTTATAATTTGGTGTTGGGATAAAGTCACATTTCAAGCTCAATGGATCAAGTCATTCCATCCCACTCAGTGATCATGCCAGTCATTGACCAAAGCCTGAAACCTTGGAACTAGGCTTATTATCCAGCAGATTGTATTGATGATTTTAAGCCTTGGTTGGAGGCTTTTGTGAACGCTAGGGAGTGGGTGGAGGCGAAATTGTGATTTACGAATTACGACATTGAATTGAACCTCATTGATAAATTAAAATTCTGAAACCTCTGATTTGAGATTGCAAAACAAATGAAAATCCCTTGGCGTAATCTGAGGGATTTTTTTTGTGTCTAGCAATCAAAAAAATAATTCGCAAATTTATTCTATGTAAAAATATACGCAAATTTTATTTTATAAATGATGAAATCGGGCCCTATAGAAATCCGGGTGATTGGTCGAAAAATCCGGTTCTACCACAAATTTAATGGAAACGACACTTGATCATTTGATGGCAAGAATCTTTGGAGGATAGCATCCGGATGGCTGAGACTTGCGGGATTTTCGGTTTTGAGCTGCTTTGCACGCCGTTAAGAAAACGACTTAGCTCCCGAGGTACGAGGGAGATCCAGTCATTTTTAGGTGGGCAAGGCAGCACAAAATTCTGCTGTCTCCTCATCTCAAATCAATGAAAAAAGCCTCCAGCGGAAAGAAAAGACCGAGGCGCAGGGTTTTTTGCCTGCCCGCCCGTGTGTGGGGTTACTTTTTGGCCGCCAAAAAGTGACAAGGGTAAACCTATAGAAAATGGATTGAAGTGCTCAGAACGTTGAATCTTCGCCGTATTAATGAAACTTTGGTAAAATAGATATCCTACATTATTCTGTATAAGATAATTTTAAAGCCAAACTTACTTCTTTATTAAATTCAGGGTAGAACCAAAAATCCTACTAAAAATACCCAAGAATGAGCAGGACATCCAATTTATTAGATCAATACGCTATGTTCGCTGGAATCAGTCTGGCTTTCATTGGGAAATCCCCCATTATCCCGGCAACCTAGAGAGAATAACCAGCTATTTCGGAGATCGTGTGGACTCCCTTGAGAAATCATCCGAAATACCAGTCACTCTATCAGGCCATTCCGCACTTCAAAAAGATCAAGTCTTGCTGATTCGGACCAATTGAGGTCGGATCAAACTGATTTTTGGCTACCTAACTGAACTCATCAAGCATATCAAAACTATGCTATATCATCACCGGCATGTTAAAAATAAATGCGGGACAATTCCATATTCCGAGCAGTTTGAGACTGAAATCAAAATGAAAATCGGGTGATTGGGTTCAACTTTTAGCTACGAACAAGAGGGAAAAAATGAAGGTATTCCAAAGGCTAGTCCGCTCACCTTTTCAAATTATAAAAAATGCCCAGAAGCGTACGTTCATAAGTTAGAGGAGAGGAAATATAGTCAACATACTATCAGATTCTACGTTATGTTAATGGGAGAATCTATCAGCCGCTTCCCAGATCCCTAAATAAATAGCCTTGAAAAAAAAGAAATTATGGAGTTTTCCAGAGTAATCGGAATAACCAATCGCACAAAATTATGTGAAACTAAAAATGGATATTATCATGAAAACGTTGTCGACGAAAATTTTGGGTATTTAGTAAGACTTTTTAATAATGAAGCAATTTTAATGTCAAAAGAAATTGCAAGGGATTACGATGCTTTGTCAAGCAGTATTTTCTGAAAATGAATTGAAAAAGTTGTTGAGATTTTTAGAAAAAATAAAATAATCAGACGTAACAATGTGTTTTTAAAATAGCCAAACAGAAGTAAATTCAGGAGTTTTGGTTCGCATCTGAGTGGATACAAAACTGAAAGTTTCATGATTTGTAATCCTATGATTTTCATACACTAAGCGCGATTTGAAACACTGAGAGACGAACCCGAAATGATGCATGTCAAATTTGACAACAAACGGTAATGGAAAGTAACGACTCAAAAATAAAATAAAACTATAGCACGCTAAACTAATATTTATGGAATCTGTAAAATTGAAAAAACTTAGTGGGAAAATAATTCTCGTTGATGACCAATTATATGAGAAAGGTCTTTTGGAGTTGGCGTTAGAGGAAAAAGGCTGGGAGGTCCAATTGGAATATTTTAAGAGAGCTGAAGATGCGTTGGACTACCTGGAAGAAACCTTGGACAAGCTATTTCTAATTATATCTGATATAGATATGCCTAAAATGAATGGTCTTGAATTTAAAAAAGCAATCGACACAAGTTTTGGTGCATATAGAAAATCAATCCCTTTTATTTTTGCGAGCAATTCCGACACAAGCGAAATAATTAGTGAAGCATTCTTATACCGTGTACAAGGCTTTTTTAGAAAAGCATCTACCGTTACCGAACAAGCAGAAATGCTTGACATCATAATTAAGTATTGGATAGTTTGCAATCATCCCAATAAATATTTTGAAAAAGAGAATACTAAATTGCTTTAGAAAAAAGAGAATATCCCATTATAAATTCAATCGACATTGCCCATACTAAACTATAACAGTCAAACTACTTTATCGCAGCCTATATCGAGCAGATCTGCCAATCAAAGCATCACAAGAAATGAAGTAGCCCCTAAAACTAATTATGGCTTATGGCTAGTAAAATGTATAAATCAAGCTTTTCGGCTCTTATCCCAGTGTTCGTCTCGGGCGTAGACGAAAGTGTGGCTTAAGCCCACCTGGACTTAGCCAAGTCTTTCTTTCAGTATTGAAGCTCATGAAGGGCGCAACTAGGGATAATCTGTCCAGCAATCGGATGTAAAACACCAATCTATCCGTACCAATTTGTAATTGGATAGTGCCACCAAACTAGTCCTCAAGCGCCATCGATCAAGGCATTCCACCCCTACTCTTTCCTGATCAGCTGCACCGCGTCCAATCGTACTCTTGCTTTTTTGATAAGGGTAGATAGGGTATTCCGTTCTTCAACCGCGGCCTGGATTTCATCGGGCCTGATGTCTTTATTCTTTTTTTGCAAGGCGGTAAGCCGATTGATTTCGTGATCCAGGGTGCGTTTCATCCGTTCCAAGCCCTTTTCTATTTCTTGTTCGCCCATTTTCTCTGCGATTTCCGTAGCCGATGAAATCATATCGGGCAGCATCGTTTCCACGAATACGTCGTTGTCCAACAAGGAATCAATCTTTCCCAGTACAACGCTTTTATTGAGCATTGCCACGGAATAGCTGTCCGTCACTTCCTCTCCCGTATGGTCTACTACGATTCGCAGCGGTGTATGAGGGAGGAATCGGTCGATGTCTATACGCTGCTTTCCGGAAGTTTCAAGCACGAAAATCAATTCAAGTACTAGTCCGGGTTTGCCTGAGCCTCGAATCAGTCCACAACTTGCCGTTCCGATGGTTGAACTTAGCATTCGATCAATAGCCCCTGTTGCCATGGGATGATCCCAGGTAATGAAACTTACATCCTCTCTGTTGAGTGCGCGCTGTCTATCGAAGGTGACTTGTACGCCTTCTCTGGGAATAGCCGGAAATACGGAAGCACTAAATGAAGCAGGATGTAGCAAGTACGTCCGGGCAGCTAGGTCTTCCATCTCTATGTCAAAATGCCGAAAAACTTTGGTCAGATAGGCCTCAAGTTTAAGATCATTGTCTTCGGCCCGTATTTGCTGAATCAAGTTGTCCGCAACTTTCGGACGAAATGAATTCATTTCCAGCATGCTATCACGCCCTTTAGCCAGGTTTTTCTTCAGTACTTTTTGATATTCCGCAGTCTCGGCGATCAATACTTCCAATTCGGATTCTTCAAAAGAGGCTTTTTTGGAAATCGTGAGTAATCGATTGCTGAACAGTTTGGAGATCATATTTCCTCCTTCCAAGTTGGCATTGAAGGCATTTAACCCTTCATGAAACCACCTAACAAGGAGCTCTTGCGGGCTGCCAATGAGATAGGGGATATAAATCGTAATATCCTTTTTTTGGCCTATCCGGTCAAGTCGGCCTATTCGCTGCTCCAGCAACTCAGGATGGAATGGCATATCGAACAGGACAAGATGATGGGCAAATTGAAAATTCCGCCCTTCACTCCCTATCTCTGAGCAGAGCAGTATCTGAGCACCTTCTTTCTCAGCAAACCATGCTGCATTACGATCCCGCTGTACAAGCGTGAGATCTTCGTGAAAAACGCTTGCGGTAAACTCCGGGAATTTGCTCAAGGCAGACTCTAAGGCCAGCACCTTTTCCTTGGAGGTGCAGATCAACAAAATCTTTGCAGGATCCAATTCTTCCATTTTTCCCACCAACCACTTCACCCGAGGATCTTCATCAAACCAAAATTCCTGCTCACTACTTGATTCGGAATCTCTTTCCATATCACGGGAAAACTCGTTTCTCAGTCGATCAATCCATAGCTGTTGGTTTGAGGGTTCGGAAAGTGGGATCAGCTGGGCAATTCGCTTGGGGAAGCCGCTCATAGCCAATCGGGTGTTTCTAAAGAGCACTCTGCCCGGCCCGTGTTGATCGAGCAAATCTTCGATTAGTTGGTGGGTTATCTCCTCATCCTTATGAGCAAGTAGGGCGATTCTTTCTTTGGAAAACAGTGACTCCAACAGCGTTGTTTCTTTCGCTTTTAAGCCTTTGCCTGCCGAAAGTTTTACGACGATCCCGGCAATGTCTCCATTGCCTTCTGACTCATTGACAAAATCCTGGAAATTAGCATACCGATTGGGGTCAAGTAATCGAAGTCGTGCAAAGTGACTTTCCACCCCCAATTGTTCCGGGGTAGCAGTCAGGAGCAATAAGCCTTTTGCCACCCGACTCAACAAGTCTACGATGCTGTATTCTGGGCTTGCCTCGGCTACTGACCATTCGAGGTGATGCGCTTCGTCCACCACCAACATGTCCCAGTTAGCTGAAACGGCTTGTTTGGTTCGTTTTTCAGAACCTGCCAAAAACTCGATGCTACAAATCACCAGCTGATCATCTAGAAATGGATTTCCTTCTGGCGCACCTTTTTCAAGAGAAGCACAACGCTTTTCATCAAAAATATTAAACCATAAGTTGAATTTTCGCAAGACCTCCACAAACCACTGATGCACCAACGATTCGGGAACAAGAATCAGTACCCGTGATATTCGGCCCGTTACCAACAAGCGATGAAGAATCAGACAGGCCTCAATGGTTTTCCCCAATCCAACCTGATCGGAAAGCAAAACACGGGGAGCAAACCGCGAACTCACCTCATGGGCGATGTATAATTGATGCGGAATCAAGTCTACTTTTCCTCCTACAAATCCATGTACTGGAGATATTCTTCGTTGATAATCGTGATCAAGCGTCTCCCGGCGCAAGGCAAACATCTCGGGCGAATCCAGATCTCCCGCAAACAGTCGATCATCCACCGTATGCGAATTGGATACTTCCCCAAGCTCAGCCTCGCTTAGGTCTCGGTCCTGTCCGTAGTACACATAAAGCCCATCTTGGATTATAACTTCTTCAATTACAATTGATTGTCCCTGTTGATCTACGATGGTATGCCCCGGTTTGAAAATCGTTCGGAGCAAGGGTGCGCTTTCTATTGAATAAAGTCTCACTTCGTGTGATGCAGGAAAAGAGATCCGCACCTTTCCTTTGCTGACTTGTGTCACAATGCCCACTCCCAATTCAGGCTCTCCGGAACTGGTATATCGTTGGTTAAGTAAAAATTCTCCCATGTTGAAATAAGTGTGTAAGATTCTAGATAAACGGATTAGGGTTTAGGTTCAGAATCGCACAAATGTAACCCTCTGAGGAAGCCCGATGGGATAAAAGTGTGAGAGATTGTGTTTTTTTCCACTTGGCTAAGTATAAAAGCAGGTGCCTAGGGATAGTTCCGTACAATGGTCGAATATAACTAGACCTTCCTATCCTATCCAATTTGCAATGGAAACGACATCATTAAACCAATTTGAAATTGATCTTGGCACTCTGGTGAAGTTGCAAATCTAACCCAGTCTTACCCACTGACTATTTATTAGAACGATAATTGGGGCATCGGAAGTAAAATCAAAAATTGCTTTAAGCGTGTTTTTCAAAAGGGACGGCGAAAGGCCAAAAATTTATGATTTAAGGTCTAAAAGTATGATAAATAGAAGGTCAAAATTGTTGGATTACACGCGTTTTGACACTTAGATTCTAATTGTATCTTTTGTGCTGACCCCCTATAAATTGGAACGTTTCTCAATTTTGTTAACCTGATGGATTTTGTTTTTTCAAAAAAATTGTTTGTTGAAATTTCATATGGAAAAAAATTAGTGCTAGTCAGCCGAAATGGCCCAATTTACACAGGATTTAAAATAGTGATAAACTTACAAAGACTGGTGATTACAGAATTATACCATCTAAAGTGAGCCTCTCCGATGAATTTGAAAACAAGTTGTGTACAATAGGTATCACTGATCAAAAGATGGTAATTGAATCCACTGACATGATTCGCCACCTTGGCCAAGCCGGAAATCATCAGCGGGGATTGTAAATAGATACTCCGCAAAAGAGAAATGCTATTAAGTATACTTTTTCTCTTTTTATATATTACAAATTTTGTAGTAATTTTTTTTGTAAACTCAAATTTTACTTCGTATATTAAATTTTTTATTTTTAATTAAAATATTATTTCAAAATCACCGCCACAACCTTTTGGCGATGAACTTCATTGGTAGGTTATTTTACAAAACACTATTTTTCAAATTAATTCCATATTCTATGCTACAACCTCACAACATTTTCTTCTGGATAAGCGGATTAGCCTTAGGTCTAATGGTTTGTGCTTATTTTTCTTGTCCCATCTGGAAGGTGGCCATGCCAACAATGTTATTAATTTCGGTTATTGCCGGAGTAATCGGGTTCAAAAAAAAGAAAGAGCTAGAAGGTTTCTGATATGTACCTACGATAGGCATTGCCTACAACTACGACTTCCTTCCCTAATCAATTTACAATTGGACAAAAATCATTTATTTTCTAAATGAACCTATTGTTTGGATGAAGTTGAATTCCTCTAATCATCAACTGGATATGCCGCACAATACTGACCTCCTAAAGTGAGTATTTCAGTAAGATTCCGAAGCATATTGACCTCGACTGAGCGTGGTTTGAAATCAGAGCGCTACCTGAAATATCCATACAGTAGTTGGATGTAACTACGCTTTCCTATACCCAATGAGTGTGGAATAGCCTCGGTATATTTGAGCTCTCCTACCGTCGAAACTGATACTTTTCCACAAGCCAACCAGATTACCTTATATTTAATGCGATCAAAGCACGACCCAATGAAAGCGATTCATATCACAAAGTCAGGTGGACCGGAAGTATTGCAATTACGGGAAACCCCAACACCAAGCCCGGGAAAAACCCAAGTTTTGATCAAAGTGAAAGCTGCAGGTGTCAATCGCAGCGACGTAATCACCCGGCAAAATATGGACACCTACGGCAAAGGATCTCCCCAAAGCTTGATTCCCGGTTTGGAAGTATCTGGGGAAATCACGGAAATCGGTGAAAATGTAAAAGACAAAAAAATAGGAGATAAAGTCTGTGCATTGGTTGCGAACGGAGGAGATGCAGAATATGTTGCGGTGGAGAGTTCTCATTGTCTTCCCGTACCGGAAGGAATCAGTTTGACAGACGCCGCTGGAATTCCAGAAACTGTGTTTACGGTTTGGTTCAACGTATTTCATTTAGGCAAACTCCAACCCGGCGAGAAATTATTGATCCACGGCGGCACAAGCGGAATTGGTACGATGGGTTTGCAGATGGCTAAAGCTTTGGGTTGCACAGTATACAGCACCGCCGGAAGTAATGAAAAAGTTGATTTTCTAAGTAAAATGAATCTCGGAACTATCCTCAACTACAAAAAGGAAGTATTCGAAGAAGTCTGGAAAGATGAGGAAATAGATGTCATCCTGGATATGGTCGGCGGAGATTATACACAGAAGAATCTCGAAATCCTGAATAAAAAGGGTAGGCTGGTTTATATCAATGGAATGAAGAGTACTCAAGTCACTATTGATCTTCGTACCATTATGAGTAAGAATCTAGTTTTGACAGGAAGTTTTTTTAAGCCACAATCTGCCGAAATAAAAACTCAAATTGCAGAAGAGGTGAAAAAAACCATTTGGCCCCTATTTCATTCAAAACAAATTCATCCTATTATTTACAAGACATTCCCAATGGAAGAAGCAGCGGAAGCACATCATCTCATGGAAAGCAGCGATCATATTGGTAAAATTTTATTGACTATGGATTGATGTGATCGCTTCCGTATCCTTTAGTAGAAATACATCTTATGATTCTACGAGATCAGGCACTGTATAATTTATTGGTAAATATTCTATTAAAACCTCCTTATAGCTTGTACTGGAGGAGAGCATCCGATCTACTCTAAATCAAGAATTTATCGCGTGATCAGTCGTGTAATAATTTAAATCATTATACTTTTTGCAAATCCTGGAATTGAACCAAGAATCAAACTAAATTTACCGAACATTTACTACGCTGGGTGTCCAATTAAAATCGCTCTTAGCAGTCGAGACCATTTGGTAAATCACTCAACACTACTAATAGTATATTCAATCCTAGTGTGGTGGGTTATCGTTAGCTGAAATGATTTCTATAGCCCAAAAGACTGATATTACAGATGGATAAAAAAATAAATGTAATACATGGTTAGACAATCGTACAAGATTTATTTGCTGCATATAACCTTAGTGCGAGCCTTGAAACCGATAAACTCGGGACTGACAAGACTGTAATACAGCGATAGTACTCATTCTTTTAATTCCTTACTGAGAAGTGGTCAAACGATATTTTTTGACATAATGGAATTTATTGCGAGTATCGGTCTGAACGCGGTGGACTTAACTGGCCACTTTTTCAGATCCTACCCTGAAATCCCGCAGAATTCTGACCTTTTTCGCTTGAAGCGAAGAGCTTTGGAACTTGGACTGAATATCTCCTGGACTGATGTGAGAAATGATTTTGTCAATCCAGATCCAGATTTGCGAAAGGCAGATAGAGACCTGATCAGGAAATGGTTAACGGTTTTGTCTAAGTTAGGCGCCACAATTATATAAGTTTTTGCCCGAAATTGTTCCTCTGATGGATTCACTAAAGATGAAGTAAAAAGTGGCTGTTAAAAGAGCATAAGATCTGCGCCGGCTACGGAGAAGAAGATGACCTGATGGTAGGATTATAAAATGACAAGGAGTTTTTATTTTAGAGTGATGAAATTATCGATATACTTAAAAAGGGTCAATTATTAATGGCTTGGATTAATTTTAGATATAGGCAGCCATCATACTATGAATCCTATTGACGAAATGGAAAAGCTTGCGCTCCATACACACTATTAGTTCATAAAAGAACATGTATTCCCAGATGGCATCAAAGGATATGTGAGTATGATTAAAGTAGCTAGTATCATCAAAAATCAAGGCCATCACGGTTATTTTTTTTAGTGCCCTTTCTGCGAGTGAGCCAAAAAAAATTATCTCATCCATGTTCAATGCCTTTAGAGATGAGTATGTAACGAATTAATAAGAAGGTCATTTGGCCTGTTTTTAAAACTTGAATCCAGTTGTATTTTTATGACTGCCGTCTCATCAATTATCTCTAAGCTCCCTATCGGTAGCCACATTTTTTGTACTGCTATTCACACCAGTCAATGCAAGTTTAGAAAATATTACCAATCGAAAATGAAGCATATTTTATTTGATTTTAGGTATCAAAAAAAATTAAAAGCCTTTGAAAAAAACACATGATCCAATAGATCAGCAATTTGACTTTACTATTTCTGCTACTAAAAAATAGGGAGATCTTGAAGACCAATTTTGGTGAGATTGAGCACTTTTTAAACCGATGCTTAAATTATCTAAAATCGCTTATCTCACCTAAAGTGTTTGTAATCAAATTTTTGCATCAATTTTTTTTTAAAACAAGTTTTTATTTGCTCGAATCATATTTAATTGCAATCTATTTAAACAAGTATATTGCAAATCCGTTGTTTAAGTACTAGGCAACAGTGCAAAAAAGTTACTCCTCAAATGTTAGAATTCATAATATCTTATCCGATGTATATTCCTTTCATAATCTTGAATACGCTTATCATTTACAAAGTCATCAAAGATGTGATGAATGAAGACAATGGGCAAAGCGATGATGATGATGGAGGTATTTTCTCAACTAAAAATCCCATATTGGACTTACCACCTGGTGTAACGCTTCCAACCTCAACAAAAGAACCCGCATTGATAGACTAAATTCTATTATTCATTAGTAACCTACCAGTGTGAGTAATAAATAGTGAATCTGATAAGACGGTATTAACACCAATTTAAAATTATTTTATTAGTTTTAAGATCTAAGCTCAGATCAATCTTTCTTAATTTCCATGATATCGGTTAAGATTTTTTAATCGGCCACTGACAGTTATTAGACACGGTCAGTAACAGTAACGGGTTGATAAGTTTTTTGTGGTTCAGTTTTGCTTTGAGTAGTTGCCTAATTTCATTTATGCAGAATTATTTTAAGTAAGTAAAGCAGCTAGTCATATTTTTTTATCATAATTATCTACTGTTTTATTTGCCACTACATTTAGTATAATTTTCTGATTGGAAAATCTTTCAGCCTATTAGGGGATACTAATGAGAAACCAAAATAGGTATTTTATTTAGCCTATGAAGGTGGTAATATTACCCAACATTATATTATTTTTTTATGTATGTCTGGAATTATACTGACGAAAGACAACAGTAACTTAACATATGTCAAAGGCTAATATTATTGGTGCTTTTCTCGATTGTTATTGAAACGTCATCGACTTGCCTCACTGTGGTGGTGGTGCGCCTGCCTCGCCCTGGCGGGCCTGCCTCGCCGTGGCGGGCTATTCTCATTCGTAGGGCAATGAGACTCAGCTTGGCCGGTGCTGCTACGAGTGAAGCAAAGAAACTAAGTTAGTAGCATGACTACAGATAATCAGATTGTTTTTACTAGTTGTCCGAAAAAAATCGATTTACATACTTTTAAAATTATTATGTGTTTTGCCCTCCTATTCTTTAGTAGTGACATGAGTAGGCTCGTGAAATCCATAGAGACAACCTATTATAAATCAAAATTATACCAACTTTGGCATCTATTTCCTCAGATCAAACTTTATGGCATCCACAGTTCAGAGTTTTTGTTAATACTATATTAATATTGGTCGATGTGTCGAAATATTTCAAATTTATTACGGATAATCAATTCGTTTTAAGTCTAAAATTGCCGTCCACCTCTTGCCCAAAAGAGAGTGTTGTGAACTATAAATACTATTTATCATAAATTCTCGCTTATAAATTATCGGCAAAACTTTTTTATATCTACAGTTAATCTATCCAACTTCAAAATGCAGTTTGATTCTTTACAATTATGGTGTAATCCTAATTTTATTCGCTTACCTTATTCAAATGCCAGACAAGGCGAGGCGTAACGATGAAGGGTGATTGAAGTATCGATAATACAAGGATTTACCAAATCCGAGTCAATTTTATCTTTTGCAGGATTAATAATAGCTCGATACAAGATAAAATGTAAGTAGCTCATACAAGAGAAACTTTGTCCAATCGTAAAGCTTTGCCGAAATTTTGATCGTTCAACCTTAAAGTTACTTTTCATTACTTAAAGTTTCATTGCTACATATTTAATCTTTTCTATGAATCAAACTCAGTTGAAAAACTTCTTTTTAGATCAAAGCAAAGATCTTTTCTGGATGATTGACCTTGACTTCCAGTTGATTTATGCCAATAAAAAGTATCAAAGTTCGATGAAAGAAGTCAGCGGAGAAGAAAAAAAGCTGAATGAATCAGTATTTTTTGAGAACTGTAGCGAAGCTTATACTGAAAAATGGAAAGCTTATTATTCCCGGGCAATTAACGGAATACATTTTGAAGTAATAGAACATTCATACGATCAAAATTCAGATCAACTTCAATATACTCAAATCACTTTTGAACCATTAACGGGAGAAGATCAGAAAGTTTTTGCTGTAGCATGTCAGTCTAAAAATATTACATGTATCATAAGAGAAAAAACTGAAGAGCTTAATCTGATCGATGCTTCCTTAGATGTCTTTTGCACTGTTAATGAACAGGGAAATTTTACATACGTAAGTGCCGCTGCTAAGAATCTTTGGGGATACGCACCAGAAGAATTAATTGACACATCGTATCAAAGTTTGATTTTGGAGGAAGATCTGAACAAAACCGCCGAAGCAATTGAATCTATCCACAATGGTCAAGAGATTAAATCTTTTGTAAATCGATACAAGCGAAAAGATGGCGGTATCGCCTACAATTTATGGTCTGCAAGGTGGGATAATAGTACAAAACTAACGTATGCCGTAGCCAGAGATGGAAAGGATAAAATTGAGCAGGATGAAAGAATTCTCCAAAGCGAGCAACGCTTCAAAGCCCTTATTCAAGAAAGTTCTGACCTGATACAAATACTAGATGCTACAAACAATTTTACCTATGTGAGTCCTACAAGCAAATCTATTCTTGGAATTGCACCAGAAGAGTTTGTTGGAAGAAATGCACTTGAATTCATCCATCCTGATGATGCAGAAAAAGTATCAGCCGGTTTCCAGCAAATACTCACCGCGGATAGGTTAGTACTAGAACCTTATCGTGTTCATAACCATAAGATGGAGTGGAGATGGTTTGAAACGGTATTTACCAATATGTTGGACAATCCTGCCGTGAACGGCATTGTAGGTAACTCTAGAGATATTACAGCCAAAATGGAGAATGAAGAGCAATTGAAACTCCTTGAAAGTGTCATCACCAATACAAAAGATGCTGTTTTAATTACCGAAGCTGAACGATTCGAAGATGTAGGCTATAGAATCATTTATGTAAATGCCGCTTTTACACAAATGACGGGCTATACGGCTGCGGAAGTCATCGGTAGATCACCCAAGATGCTTCAAGGACCTAATACAAATAAAGAAGAACTAGCAAAGCTAGATTATGCATTCCAGAATTGGGAAGCCCATGAAATTACAGCTATTAACTACAAGAAAAACGGAGAGGAATACTGGGTAAACTTTACTGTGACACCTGTTGCAAATGAAAAAGGCGCGTATACGCACTGGATTGCTATCGAGCAAGATGTGACCGAGCAAAAAACGAAAGAGCTGGGAACAAAATTGTTAGCCCGGATAAGTTTAGATTTTAAAATTGAAAATAATTATGCGACCGCAACGAAGGAGTTATGTAAATCAATAAGTAAAATTGGAGATTTTGACTGGGTAGAATTATGGACTATCAACCTTGAAAAAAGTCAAATGCTATTGTTCAGCCATTATATGCCAGATCCTAACGATGAAACTTTTTATGATGATGGCCTAGAGATTTATTCATTTAAAATGGATGAGGGTTTAGCGGGTAAGGTTTGGGCTCAGGAGACAGAAATTTTCTGGAATGATATTAAGAATAATAAAGATTTTGTAAGAAAAGATGCTGCAAAGAGGATAGGGTTAAAAGCTATTTTAGGTATTCCTTTAATCTACCATGAGGAAGTATTGGGTGTATTAAAGATTGGAACAAAGAAGGATCCTAATTATTTGAAAAAATATATCCAAATATTTAAGCCTCTGGAGACTTTCATAGGTTCTGAACTCAATAGAAAAAAGCTAGAAAATGGATTAAATAATTTGTTCGATTCTATTCCAGATGTTCTTTGTTTATTAGACCAAAAAGGAAGATTTCTAAAAATAAACAAAGCAGGTTGTGAATTATTGGGCTACGCCGAAATTTATATTCTTAACCATGCGCTTGAAGAGTTTGTACACATTGATGATAAAGATATTTTCGCTAATGAAGTAAGGAAATTGAAAAATGAGCAATCTATATTCAGATTTGAAAATCGTTTAATTACCAAAGGTGGTGAAATGTTATGGCTAGGATGGGATTGTAATTCTGAATTGGAAGATGGGTTAATCTATGCTTCAGCAAGGAACATTACTGCAGAAAAGAAATTAAGGGAGTTGAACCTAGAGGTAAGTGGTATAGCCAAAATTGGTAATTGGGAGATATATTTAGATACTCAAAGTATTTTTTGGTCAGACGAAATTCACAGATTGCATGAAACGGATTCAAAAACATTTATACCAACATTAGAATCTGTCATTAATTTTTATCGTGAAGATTTTCGCCAACTGGTGAGATCAAACTTCGAGAAATCTGTTGCTACCGGAGAACCATACGATTTTGAAGCAATTATCATCAATAATTCAAATAAAGAATTATGGGTGCGGGGCACTGGAAATACTGAATTTGTTAATGGTATATGTACCCGTGTATACGGCAGTTTTCAAGATATTAACGACCGAAAAGAAGCTGAAACTAGATTACAATCTTTGGCCGACAATATTCCTGGAATAGTGTTGCAATACCTAATCTATCCTGATGGAACGGATACTTTAAAGTATGTGACTAAAGGTTCACAAGAAGTATGGGGATTTCTTCCGGATGAAGTATCACAAGATATCCAACTGGTTTGGGATAGAATAGCCCAAGGTGGCGAACTAGAAAAACTTAAAAAAAGTATTACCGACAGTGTAGAAACCGGAACAAAGTGGACTGCCCGATGGAAATATGTAATGCCAAACGGTGAGATTAGAACCCATTTGGGATGTGGGTCACCTAGTTTTCTAGCTAACGGGACGGTACTCTTCAACACCGTCATATTGGATGTGACTAAAGAAGCGGCTAATGAGGTTCTTCTTGAGAAGTATACGTTTGAACTTGAACGCTCAAATGAAGAATTGGAGCAGTTTGCTTTTGTCACCTCTCATGATTTACAGGAGCCTTTGCGGATGATTACCAGCTTTATGGATCTATTGCAGCGTAAATACGCGGATCAACTTGATGAAAAAGCACATCAGTACATTCATTTTGCGACGGATGGTGCCAAACGAATGAGGCGGATTATTCTTGATTTGTTGGATTATTCCAGAGCGAGTAAGTCAATAGAAGGAAAAGAAGATGTTGACCTGAACGAGATACTAACTGAATTCATGCAATTAAGAAGGAAAATAATTTTGGAGAAATCAGCCGTGATTAAATTTAAAGTCCTGCCTTCGCTAAAAACCTACAAAGTAGCTATCATGCAGATACTTCATTGTTTACTAGACAATGCACTGACGTATACTGAAGAAGGTATCCAACCGATGGTAGACATTGAAGTTATGGAAAATAAGCAAGAGTGGAAGATCTCAATCAAAGACAATGGAATAGGAATAGATCCTCAATTCCACACTAAAATATTTGTCATTTTTCAAAGGCTTCACAATAAGGAACAGTATAGCGGAACAGGAATTGGTCTTCCTATTGCCAAAAGACATGTTGAATTTTTGGGAGGGCGAATTTGGCTAGAATCCAAACTCGGAAAAGGCACAATATTTTATTTCACAATTCCTAAAATCCACTGACATGAAGGGTAAGTCAGCGAAACTCGCTACTATCCTCTTGGTAGAAGACAATGAAGGAGATATCTTGCTCACACTGGAAGCTTTTGAAGAATATAAAATAAAAACAGACATCAGCGTTGTAAAAAACGGCCGGCAAGCACTTGATTTTCTATTTCAGAGAGGAAAGTTTGCCAATGCAAAAAAGCCTGATCTCATCCTTTTGGATATAAACTTACCCATATTCAGCGGTCATGGAGTGTTAGCGCAAATTAAATCTGATCAAAATCCCAAGAAAATTCCAGTAATTATGTTAACTACGTCTTCTAATCAAAGAGACATGGATAAGGCTTATGAAAATCATTGCAACAGTTACGCAAAAAACCGCTTGAAATCAGAGAATTTTTGGAAGCTATTCTGAAAATTGAGGATTTTTGGTTGGAGCTAACAACCTTTTCAGATCGATACAATGAAACACATACAGGGTTTATCGGAAAATTTTTCTGCTCTTATAATTGAAGATAATCAGGGCGATTTTGTTCTCATTGAAGAATATTTACTTGAGAAATTTAAAAAGATCACAATAAAACATTGCCCAGACTACGCAACATCAATTGAACAGATCCGGAATTCTAAAGAGGAATTCTCTGTAATATTATTAGACTTAAACCTGCCGGATTTGGGAGGCATTGAGTTAATTAATAGCATGTTAGCTAACAGTTCTCAAGTACCCATCATTATTCTAACTGGATATTCGGATTTGGCCATGGCCAAAAGCAGTCTTCAAATCGGAGTCTATGATTATTTGGTAAAAGATGAAATAAATTCGGATATACTTTATAGAACTATCACTTTTGCATTAAACAGAAGTAGTTTTATCAATCAAATAGAAGCCGAAAAACTTAATTACGAAAACCTTTTCAACTTTAATCCTCAGCCTACATGGCTTCTTGATCTACAATCTTTTAAGATAATCCACGCAAATATCGCAGCACAAAAAAAATATGGATATTCTTTGGAGGACTTTCTAAAGATGTCGTTTACGCAATTACATCCACAAGAAGAAATACAACTCATAGCACATAAATTAACCTCAAAACACAGTGAAGTCGCCAGAAACCAGTTCACACATTTTTTGAGAAATGGTAAAGAAATCAAAACAGAGATTTATTTTAAAAAAATAAAAAGCGATTCAGATAGTGGATTAATTGTACAATCAAACGACATATCCGAAACATTGAAGCGTATCAACACAATTGAAGTGCAAAATGAAAAATTAAAGAATATTGCGTGGACGCAATCTCATATCGTGCGCGCACCACTCTCAAGAATACTAGGGATAATAAATTTGATTGAACAACAAGCGGATGATTTGAAGGAAATATCATTTTGGATCAAGCAATTACGTACTTCAACCAATGAAATGGATGAAATTGTCAGGAAAATTAATGATGAAACTAACCATCTTGAAGAAAATTAATTTTACTAAAGTTTAGAATGGAAATATTTATTGTCGATGATGACCTAATTCAAAGAATGATTGTATCGAAGATGATCAAAATCATTGATCCTACTTTGTTAACCACTCAATGCGAAAATGGCAAGATAGGTTTGGCCATGCTGGGACAGCATAGAGATTCTAGTCATGAGATTATTGTGCTTTTAGATCTCAACATGCCAATTCTTGATGGCTGGGGCTTTTTGGAACAAATTGAGAAATCTGATTTTTACAACTTGCATCAACTATCAATTTATATTGTGTCTTCATCCATTGATGAAAGCGATATCTCAAAAGCTAGTCAATATGGGTTTGTCAAGAATTTCCTTCACAAGCCTTTAAGCAGGGAAGATCTAAATACAGTTATCGGTATTTAGTAAAATACTAATCATCTATCACAAATTTTACTCTTACCATTCAATACTACTACAGGGTAATGCTGCCTTGACCAAAAGCTTTGTGGTAGTCCTAAACCAAGCCCAGAACCTTTCGAGGTTCCATGATTAGGTTGGAGATTATCCCCGCTTCGTATCTTTTTATGCAGAAAGTGTTTACTGTTAATAAGGTCTGGAAATGATTCATATTTCACCTGCGGAAGCGATTCACATTCACCATTCCAAATTCCACTAATACTTTTGACCTGCGAAATAATTCCAGTATCGACCGCGGCAAGTGGGTCAAATGCTGTAATTCGAGTAAGGCTAAATGGTAAAATACTCAAGTATGGGTAGTACTTTTTAAAAGCCATCGTATTTTTTGCCAGACTCTTTTTATTAAGGTACATGCTATTCAATCTCCAAACAAGGAGCTATCCCACATGCATTTAATTAATTAAAATGATCGGTTTATATAAAAAATAAAAAATTATATAACGTTTTTTATTTGAGGAGTTTTACCTTATTTCTTCCAATCATTATGCAAACTATTTAAAAGACGATTGCAATGGAAGAAGATGTTCCTAACTGCTTAAATAACTAGACTGATTTTATTGCCTAAACTAGGAACAAAATGATCGAAGAACTAATCAAACTGCAGTATGGAATGACTGCCAGAGGTACAGATGGGTAAGCTTTTCTTGGATATGGAATCCCAACTATCCCGTTATCCTGTACAGGAAGCTATTCTCATTCTCCAGTGGAAATCATGAATTACCCTGATAAGAAAAATATGGTTTTATGATTATCGGCACTGAAGCCAGTAATGGCTCTTTCCTTGCTTAACCAGCGGGAAGACCTATCACAGCGAGGCAGGCCCGCCACGGCGAGGCAGGCCGATGACGTTCCGATAGCCATCGGAAGAAGAACAGGTAATGCTAGTGTTTACCATATTAAGTCACTTTTTGCCTTTTACTGGTGTAATTGCGGATATACATATCCAGTTTTGTTGATTAAAAGGATTGTGCAGGAAATAGAGTAAGAATTCGATTTATATTTTTCAAAAGAAATCAGCAATTTTCCCACACTCTTTTTGATTGATCTAGCCCTTAAGAAGAAACCAATATACTGAGCTTAGCTCGCTAAAGTCATGACTCAACTGGATTCAAATAGTGAAATTCACTGATAAAGAATTAATCACCTAGCCTTCTTTAATGAATTCAGAATTCTTTTACGTACCTGGATGACATTAATTCTTATCTACCAGCTGATGGATAAATTTCATCTTCTCCACCACCCCAGCGCTGATCACAAAAGGATAAACATCCGGCACTCCCATGGCGCGATTGATGCTGTTCACAGCAAAGGACAGTGGCACGCAAGTATTGACTATGGTCTGAAAGTCAGATTGGGTATAAGGATCAAAACTCACATTAGCGGCCATGCCTTCCAGTGTTGCCGAAGGGTCAACTTTCAACCCAAAAAAGTGTGCAGTCTCCACCATATCCATGATGTGTAGGTAGTGTGCCCAAGTTTCCGCCCAATCCTCCCAAGCATGCGCAGTAGCATATTTGCTGATGAAGGTTTTTTGCCAGTCATCAGGAGCGCCATTTTTATAATAGGTTTTAAGAGATTCCTTGTAGGAAGCACGCTCATCGCCGAAAATTGCCCTAAACTCAGCTAAGATTCCAGCATCCGTATAGACCAATCGATCCCAAAAGTAATGTCCTACCTCATGTCGCAAGTGCCCAATCAAGGTGCGATACGGCTCCATAAGTTGCTTTCGCATCTGCTCTCGAAGTACAGAGTCCGCTTCACGAAGGAGAATGGTGATCACTCCATTTGCATGTCCGGTCATCAATTGGGAATTCGCTTGCCGAGCCACAAAGTCAAAGCAAAGCCCATTCACATTCTTCAACTTGCTGGGAAGGGCTAATCCGATTTTTTGCAATTGATAGATCAAGCGATGCTTGGCTACTTCTAGATTTTTCCATTTAGGGAAATTCTTCTGGTCAGAAAGATCAGGAATCGTACGGTTAAGCTGACAGGCTGTACAAAAGTTGACAGGAGACTCTATTGGAATCAACCAATTACAGACGTCGTGCTGGTGATTTTTACAATACTTATACTCAATTCGCTCTCGATCTGAAATCAACCGATCTGAATTTGAATCAAACGTGAGCATCTGCCGATCCGAATCTCGGTAACCGGATAAATGACCACAATTAGCGCATGTATAGTTTTCAAAAAATAAAGGATACTGGCAGTATCCGCATTGAAAGATTTTCATATTCGGATGATGGGGACTCCAAAGATGGGCCATTTTAGCATAGAATTAACCAAAAAATATGAATTTGCCTTTTTCATTGTAGCTAGAAAATAAGTAAATCTAATCATCTTTCAGGGATAGATTATACTGAATACACTGACAAACTAGCTATTGGAAAACCAAGCTGATATGGAATAAATCAAAATTCAAAAGGTATAATAGACTTCCAAGCATAATATCTCAATAGCTATCGGGATCATTAATATAGCTATCAAGGAATAAAATAAATAGTCGGTTGGATAAACTGGTGATTTAAGAGATATCTACACTTGCCAGCACCATATTCAAGCAATAATCAAACTCAGACAAATAGTCCAATGTGACTATCCGCAATGAAGCCAATTACATCTCTTTCTAAGCTTAACTGGCGAATACCCGCCAAGGCGAGACAGGCCCGCCAGTTGAGCAAAGCGAATTAGGTTAGTGGCACAATTACGGATAATCATATTAGATAATTACCCCCATGACGGGATAAAATAATTGATATAAAAATAATTAATGGTTAGGTCAATAACTAATTATACCAAATTAAATATAGCATATTAATAAATTTTTAAAATAAAATATTGGAAAAATAAAATTCGATTAGATATTCGATGATTAAATTTTAATTATTGCTTAAATGCTATTTATACGATTCAATAAATAATATGATACGATTGACAAGTAAATTCAAAAACGATTACTCGTGACCTAATAATTGTTAGAATAAGGGCACATATAGCAGATTGCTGAAACTTTTCGTGATCCATAGTAACAGACTTATAATTGCATATATTAATAGGGCATGGATGAAGTGGCAAAAATTTATGTTAAATTTACTTATGTATTGAGACACCCTCATTGAAAATACTGAAATCCAAGAAAAAAATTGCCATCAAATCTGGGAAAATATCAAAATTTTTCTGAAAATAAAATTCTAGTAAGCTATGAATTAGGATGTCTAATGCTTGGGGAATACTGAGTCAGATGGCTAAAAGCTTGTAATTTCTAGTTCAATGAGTGGTCAAAGCCATCCAAATTTAGTCTTCATAGGTTATGAAGTTGATTAGCGGGTACAATAAAAAATAAAAAAGTAGAGACCAGTAACTGCTAAAAAAACGGGGCGTATTCTGAAAAGCCTAACGAGTAAGAGAAAAATATCATTTAAAATGCTCAAAAAATTTAACCTAACCGATAAGCTGTTAATTGCATCTGCGTTGCTTTCGCTTGTCTATTCTGAAATATTGTTTTTTAATGGAAGTCCGGATCACGCAATTTTTATTGGATTATGGGTACCTTCAATATTGTGTTTTGGAATATACTTGAGATTAATAAATAAAAATGATTGATTTTATACCATATTTAGCGGGGATAGTTACAATACTATTCTCCGTTGCTTTTAGTTATGCTATAACGGATGGCTGGGATTTTAAAGATAAGAAACGCTGACCAATATTGATTGTCTTGGGAATAAATTTTATGATATAGATTGGTAAAAGTGGAGGTTTAATATTCAGTCAATAGTTTTTGGTAAATCAAGTAATGAGTTTTCACATTTATAATTGCGTCCAAAATCGCTGGATTTATAAGCTGTATTTTTTAGACTAAATACTAAGTATTACTTTACCAAAGCAATATTATCGTAAGAAAAATTACTTTTTCAACTCACTGTAAATCAAATTTTTAGTTTCAAATTGGTAGACATACACTCATTTACAAGTGAAACATTATTAGTGAATTCTAAAATCGTAGTAGATTCAACTAATTATCCCAAACCTGCATTTAAATGATAGATAGGCTGTATTAGTTTCTATGAAACCAGATACTATTTTAGTGCTTGTCGAAATGTACCAAGCCAGTAACTCAGCTATTCAAATCTTATAATTAATATGTTGGTTTAACTCTATGAAGCTACTCTGTTATATCAATTCTTGCGAAGAACTAAAAAATATAACTGTTTAAGTCGAGCTATAATGTGTTCATAATGAGCGAATTAATAAAAGTTGCAAAGATCTAATCTTAGGCTATAATTTTAGAGATTCCACAAGTGAGCTCTTACAACCCTTGATTTATTTAATGAAACCTTCCATTGCGGCTAAAGTTGTAGCCCAAACAATGATACAAGAAATGAAAATCCCAATTGCATTTGCCAAAAAAGCCTTTTTACGGTTCATTCCAAAAAGATATCCTGCTATTGTCCCCGAATAAACTCCAGTTCCGGGAAAAGGAATCAGTACAAATATCATGAGGCCCCAAAAGCCATATTTTTTTACGTTTTTTCCAGCTCCTGCTTTGGCTCGACGAGCGATGAATATTGCGGCTTTTTTGTAGTGATACCATTTAAAGAAGTAGCGATTGACCACATCAAGGAAAAAAGTCATAATTGGAAAGACCAGCACATTCGCTAGGAAACAGAAAATAAAGGCCAAATAGATGTTTACTCCATTTAAAAGGGCGTAGGGAATGCCACCTTTTGCTTCCCCAAAAGGAGAAATACTCCAAAGCATGGCAATAATTAAATCCAAAATCATTTCTTTAACAGTTGGTGTCGCAAAAGTAATGAATTTAGAGGGTGCTACTGTCAGAGGATTTATTAAAATTTAGGTAAAAGCCATTCTTAAACCAAAAATGATTCAGCCTACTATTGACATCGTCAAATCATGGATTAGGTGCGGTACAAATAGAATCTTTTATCAAAGTCAAGTTATAATTGGATTTACATATAAACAGCCCGAATTCGAAATACGAGAATCGTTGATCTACTTAAAATCAAGTTGAAATATAATTCAGATTTATTACAAGCCGTATTCGTCGCTTCTAGGCCATAGTTGAATTCATGAGATTAGTATAAGTTTAACTGGAAACGCGTTACATCACATACCAATGAAGCTCAGGCTAAGCAAGTTAATAGCCAATGCTAATAAATCTCTTTTTCTACCTGCAGAAAACGATAACTTTTTACTCAGATTTGCCAAACTGTCCCGTAAAACCTGTTACATTACAACAACAATTATGGCCACAACATCTTTTTTCACAGTAACCCTTGAACAAGGATAAATTAAAATCCTTAAGATTGTTTTGCAGGCTGCCATAAGTTTGGTACGGTAATATGAATAATGCGCAAGTTTTGGCAAAATACATCCGACATAATCCTATAGTCATTATTCCCATGCCCTGACCCAACCTTATAAACGATCAAATAGCGCAGCATGAAAAAAAAGATTTAAATTTGATCACAATATATCATTAAGTAGCTAATTAAGAAGTGAAGACCAGAAATCACTCTAAAAATAACGGGGCAGGACCTGAAAAGCCAGAAAAGTAAGGAAATTAAAGAAAAATTAAAATGGTAAATCTATTAGTGGTCGCGCAACTTATTGTTGCTGTTTCTGTTGTTTTTGTTTGGGTGTTTCGTTTCGATAATATTGTGAAAGAATTCAACGAATATAGTATAAGTGACCTAGTGCGTACGATTGTTGGGTCAACTAAGATAGCATTAGCCACATTGCTTGTAGCGGGTATTTGGTATCCTTCTCTTATTCTGGTCCCGGCGCTTTTGATGGCTTTCCTGATGTTGAGTGCGCAGTACTTTCATTTTAAGGCACATAATTCATGGAAAAAACGTGTACCCTCTCTGTTTCTTTTGGCACTATGCCTTTTCATTGCTGCAGAAACCGTAAATGCAATTGCATAATGAATTTAGTTGATGTTTTGGTTTTTTTCTCAAGTCTATCTTTTTTGGCATATGGCATATCTTATTTTACCACTACAAAAATGAAAAGCGAATTCATTCGCTTTGGCTTGGGGAAATTGGGAATGCTTACTGCAATTTTAGAAATTTTAGGAGCCATTGGATTGATCGTTGGCTTATTTTTTAACTATATTTTACTCATATCTTCAGGGGGTTTAGCTTTATTGATGTTCTTTGGGGTAATAGTCAGATTAAAAATTAAAGATGGATTATTGGCTGCATCACCTGCCTTCTTTTTTTTTATTTTAAACTCATACATCTTTTTTTTGGGTCTAGGTGATTTGTAGTGGGCAGCATGTAACTAAATTAGTAAAATATTTAGTTTTACTAAATGAACAGCAACCAATTATTCGAGATGGCTTTGAGCTTGGAGAAACCATGGTATATAAAAAATATTGACATGATTAAGCCCTTGAGTGGGATCGAAGGTCAGCTTGATATTTACCTTGACTTTGAAAAAGGCTTTAAATTTCCGGGAGGAAAAACTTATGATACTGTCGAGCGAACCTGGCAATAGCTCAATTTTTTCCAACATAACTGTTTTTTACACGCCAGGGTTCCTCGTGTTAAAACCGCGCAAGCTGGTACAGAAACAGTTCCTGTGCCTTGGGCTCGTTCAGGAAGTGGATTTACACTGCTTTTTGAAGCTTTCAGCATGTTGCTAATTGAATCTGAAATGCCTGTGAGCAA
>Ga0222706_1000022_pt1 | contig 101751 bp, 87 predicted proteins | sample AntAcemetage1572_FD_179829 | JGI IMG/M metagenome (GOLD analysis project Ga0222706, IMG submission 179829) | Saline water microbial communities from Ace Lake, Antarctica - #1572 | ecosystem: Environmental > Aquatic > Non-marine Saline and Alkaline > Saline | place: Antarctica: Ace Lake...
ACAGATCGTGTTGCATGACCAACTCCAGTGATCGGGCGGGATTGCCCGAGACCGGAACCGGCACGCCGCAGCGCAGCAGTCACAGGTTCGAAGACGGCCGCATGGCCGCCAGCGCCCACACGGCGCGCAGACCTTGACGGCGAGAACGGTGTGCAAGGATGAAGGGAACAGCAAGCCAGTCCACCACAAAAGCAGGCATGGGAAAAGGCAAGCGCAGCGCGCAGGCCGGGGGCCAACCGACGGCCGAAGGCGTCAGGGATCGAAGCCGCATGGCCGCGACCCGAAGGGGCGTGGGGCGCAGCCCGCAGAGCCCGACGGCGGTACGCCGGGACGCACGATCAAAATCGACACACCGACATCCGCCGCTGCCAACGCCACCGATGACAATCCCATCAAAGGAAACACCACCAGCCATGACCAAAGCCGCCAGAACCGATGCCACGGCCTGGGCCTTCCGCAGCCGCTTTCGCCGAAATGCGTTCGGCTGGAGGGGCACCAAGCCGGCCATTGACCGCATCAACGAGGCACTGGCGGAGATCCGCGCGGTGGCCCGCCACGATCCCGCCAGCGCGGCCGAAGGCGCCGTGCTGCTGCTGGAAAAGCTCTCCCCTGCCCTGTGCCAGATCGACAGCTCTTCCGGCGCCCTGGGCAATGCCACCTATGCCACCGTGCAGGAACTGGCGCCCCTGATCAGCAACGCACCCGTGAGCACCGCCGTGCGCAAGAAATGGCTCGACCACCTGTTTAAGGCCATCCAGGAGGACGATCCCCCGTACATCGAATCCCTCGGTGATCACTGGGGCGAGCTGTGCGCCACGCCAGAGCTTGCCTCGGACTGGGGCGACCAGCTCCTGCCCACCTTGAAGAACGTGCTGCGTGATCGCACAAGCGGCACCTTCGCCTTCTTCTCCGGAACCAGTCTCTGCTACAGCGCCCTGTTCAAGGCCGGCCGCCACGATCAAATCCTGGAGCTGCTGGCCATGGACCCTCGCCCGATCTGGCCCTACCTGATCTGGGGAGCGCGCGTGCTTGCCGCGCGAGGACAGATCGACGAGGCCATTGCGTACGCACGCCTCCGCTCGGGCAGCGCCTCCCATGAAGAAACCATCGCTCGTTTCGCCGAGGAAGAACTGCTCAAGGTGGGCCGGCGTGCTGAAGCCTTCAACCAGTACGCGCTGCTGACCAACCAGGGAAACACCCACCTCTCCACCTTCAGGGCCCTCACCAAAAAGTACCCCGAACTGGCCAAGGACAAATTGCTCATGCATCTTGTCGCCTCCACACCTGGCGAACCCGGCAAGTGGTTCGCCACCGCCAAGACACTGAAATTATTCGACCAGGCCACCCGCCTGGCCTGGGCCTCACCGTGTGACCCCAAAACCCTGAACCGCGCAGCCCGCGACCATCTCAAAACCCAACCGGCATTCGCCCTGCAGTGCGCTCTGGCAGCACTGCACTGGATGTCGATGGGCCACGGCTACGAGCTCACCGGACTTGACGTCCAGGAAGCCTATCGAATGGCCATCGAGGCAGCAACGGTCACAGAACAAACCGAACAAGCACACGCCACCATCGACCAAGTGCTCGCTCCCGACAGGCCAATGTCTATCTGGATGAAGCGATCATTGGGGATCGTGCCGTAACCAACAGAACCGAGGCGCGGTTAATCCCCAGTCGCAGCAACCTTCCGAACAGGTGAGTCGTCCAGACCAAGAGCGAAAGGTCCCTGTGCGGGACCTATGACCGGTGAAGGCTGGGTCCAGACGCCCGATTTTGGTGATTAAGTTTTTGAAGGACCTCCCTAGCGGTCGTTCATCTGGCTAAAGTTCGAACGACCGCTCGACCACCTGGACCGGTCGCTCGGCAGGGGCTCGTCGACACCGTTCGGTGTTTTATCGTCGTCCTGTCAACGTATCAAAAGCACCGGCGTATTGCAAAGTGAAAGCACCTTGGTCGCGACCGAACCCAGCAACAGGCCTCCCATTGCGCCTCGCCCTTGCGTGCCCATCATCAAGAGATCGAACTTTCCCTGCTGCGCCAGCTTGGCAATGTTCGCCGCTGCCGATCCGATACGGTGTACGTACTTGGCCTGGATGCCCTGCTCAACAAGAAATCTGCGGACAGGGGTCAGCACGGCCTCGGCGTCTTCGGCGTAAAACCCACGAACCTGATCCCTGTCCAAGAAGGCAGCTGCACGATGCGGAACGGCCATCGCACAGTGGATGACCGTGTATCGGTGCGTCGAACCCAGCCATTCACCGTGCGTGCTGAGATAGGTCAACATGTGCTTGGTGTATGCACTCCCGTCCACTGCCAACAGTATTTTCATGTTTGCGCCTCTTGCTGATTCGGTGGTTGCGCCCGGCGCTCGCGCCGGCTGCTGATCAATCGCCTTGGGCCGGTTCTGGCGCAAGTATGGCCCGCGAGCCAAGTATGAACAGTACGCGCTTGGTGAGCTGAAAAAGCAAGACCATGGACAAGCCCATGACCAGCGACGCCAGCCAGTACCCAGGCGGAAGAGGTACGAAGCGGAAGGCGTGCGCCAGAAACGGCACCACGGTGATGGCGGTCAGCGCCGCCAGCGTGCCCGCCAGCACCCAGCGCCCCACCCCACTCAGGCCTTTGAACAGGCTGCGCCAAGTCGTCTGTGCCGACCGGCTTGCCAGGATCAGCGCAGCATTTGCCGTCACCAGCACCACAAAAGCTGCGGTGCTGGCCATGCCGCTCACCACACCCTGGTCTAGCAACAGCGCATACAGACCCACGACCACCAGCGTCACTCATGCACCCATGGCCAGGCTTTGACCAACGTGGCCAGCGGACAGCAGCGGCTCTTGCGCGCCTCTCGGTGGCTCCTGCATCAGACCAGGATCGCCTTCTTCTGCTTCGAAGACCAGCGAGCAGGCCGGGTCGATCACCAGCTCGAGGAATGCGATGTGCAAGGGCGCCAGCACCAGCGGCAGGCCCAGCAGCACGGGCAGCACCGCCAGGCCGACGATCGGAACGTGCACAGCCAGCGTGTAGACCATGGCTTGGCGCAGGTTTGCAAACGTGCGGCGGCCACGGTGGATGGCATCCACGATGGACGAGAAGTCGTCCTGAAGCAGCACCAGGGCCGCAGCCTCGCGCGCCACGTCGGTGCCGCGCTGGCCCATCGCAATGCCGATGTGGGCCGCCTTCAGCGCGGGCGCATCGTTGACGCCGTCACCCGTCATCGCCACCACTTCGCCGCGCTTCTTCAGGGCCTGCACCAGGGCCAGCTTTTGTTGCGGCCGCACGCGCGCGAACACGTTCACCGTCGCCAAGCGATGCGCCAGCGTGGCGGCGTCCATGTCGGCCAGTTCGTCGCCGGTGACGACCTCGCTGCCCGGAATGCCTGCCTGCTCTGCGATGGCGCGCGCCGTGCGGGGGTGATCGCCGGTGATCATGATCACGCGAATACCGGCCTGACGGCACTGCGCAATCGCCTGCGGCACGTCGCCCCGCAGCGGGTCGGCCAGCCCGATCAGGCCGATCCATTCGAACTCGAAGTCGTGCTGGATCTTTGGCCAGCCCTGACCGCTGGGATAGCGTGCCTTCGCCACGCCCAACACACGCAGGCCACGGTCAGCCATGCGGGCTGCTTCGGCGGTCACCTCTCCGCACTGAGCATCGTTCAGGTGACACAGGTCGGCCACCGATTCGGGGGCGCCCTTGGCGGCCACCACATCGTGCGGCACGGCACCACTGCTCCACAGGTGGCTCATGGCCAGCAATTCTGGCGACAGCTCGTACTCGCGTGCCAGATTCCACTGCGGATGCAGGTGTTTGGTATCGGCCAGGTGCTCGCTCGCCAGGCGGTGAAAGGCTTTCTCCATCGAGTCGTGCGGGGCGATCTCGCTGGCCAGCACAGCGTATTCCAGCAGTTCGTGAAACGCCTCTGGCAAAGCTTGCGGTTCCAGGGCATGCGTGTCGAGTTGTCGCCCGCTCGCCGACAGCGCGGCCACCGTCATGCGGTTCTGGGTCAGCGTGCCGGTCTTGTCGACGCACAGCACGGAGGTCTGACCAGGCGTTTCGATGGCGTTGAGCCGCCGTGTCAGCACCTGGTGTGCAGCCAGACGGCGAGCGGCCAGCGCCAGGAAGACGATCATGATCACCGGGAACTCCTGCGGCAGGATGCCCATGGCCAGTGTGATCCCCGCCAGCAACGCGTCGAGCCAGCCGCCACGCAGCATCCAGTACAGCAGCACCAGAACCCCGCACAGTGAAACACCGATGATGACCAGGCGCCGTGTCAGGCGCGCCATCTCGTCGCGCAGGGGCGAGGCCTGCAACGCAATGTCCTGCAGCGATTGTCCGATTCGTCCCAGTTCGGTCGACCGCCCAATGCTTTCCACGCGCATCAGGCCCTGGCCTCGCACCACGAGCGTACCGGCGAAGGCACGATCGTCCAATGCCTGTTTGGCCACGGGTTCGGACTCGCCGCTGAGCATCGACTCGTCAGTGGCCAGTTCGTGTGCCTGCAGCAGCAATCCATCCGCAGCGATGCGGTCACCCTCCGACAGGATCAGCAAGTCTTCGCGTACTACGTCGCGCCCAGGAATGCGCAACGTCTCACCGCCGCGCACGACGAGGGCGCGCGGGCTGGACAGATCCCGCAATGCATCCAGGGCGTTGTCGGTGCGCCGCTCCTGCAACGCCGTAGGGTCATGATGATCAGCACAAAGCCCAGCAGAATCAGCGCCTCGCGGGTGTCGCCCATCACCAGGTAGATCGTGCCCGCCCCCAGCAACAGCAGGAACATGGTTCCCGCATCACACCTCCCAGGCGATGTCGCGCAGCGTCCGGCGCTGGCTCACCCCCAGTTCGTTCGGGCCTTCTTCGCGCAGGCGCTGCGCGGCCAAGGCTGGGTCAAGTCCGGTGGGTTGCTCGGTGGGCATGGGTTTGTCGTATTCCTCGTTACAGCGCTCCGGGGCTGCCAAACCGCCCCAGCCCCATTTCCACCAGTCCCTCGGCGCGGCGCAGCAACAACAAGACCTCCAAGCCCATGCGCTGCGCCAGCGCCAGACCTTCGCCTGGGCCAGCCACCAGCAGGGCAGTGGCCCAGGCGTCGGCGTGCATGCAGCTGTTGGCCAGCACGGTGACCGATGCCACCGCGTTGTTCACCGGCGCGGCGCGGCGCGCGTCCATGCTGTGCGCCAGGCGCGCATCACCCACGGCCAGATAGCGCCGGTAGTCGCCCGAAGTGGCCACGGCCAGGTCTTGCAGTTCGATGACCCCGTGCACCGCGCGGCGCCCAGCCTCGGGCTGCTCCAGCGCCACCGCCCATGGCACGCCGCTGGCCTGGCTGCCTATGGCGCGCAGCTCGCCATCGAGCGCGGCCAGCGCGTGTTGCACGCCGTGCTGCCGCAGCACCTTGGTCATGCGGTCGATCGCATAGCCCTTGGCAATGCCGCACAGGTCGAGCTGCAACGGACCACGCTTGTGGGCACGGCCGGCGGGGCGATCGAGCTCCAGACATTCGTGCGTGGGGCGCGACGCGGGCTGTCGCGCGCTGCGGATGGCCACTGCGTCGGGCGCGTCGCGCACCGCGCCAAAGCCCCAGGCATCGACCAGTGCCCCCACGCCCGGATCAAACGCGCCCGCGCTCAGGCGGCAGATGTCGAGCGCGCAGTCCAGTACCGCCATGATTTCCGTGGGCAGGTCCACCCAGGTGTCCACGGGCGCGTGGTTCAGGCGCATGAGGTCACTGTTCGGTTTCCAGGGCGACATCTGCTCGTCTACCTGCGCCACCGCAGCGGCAAGGTCTCGGCGCAGGGCCGTCAAGTTCAGGGCAGCGTCTGCGTCGAGACTGACGGACCAGCGCGTGCCCATGGTCGGTCCGTGCAGGGTGGTGCGCTGGTACGGTGCCGCCGCTTCAGAAGACATCTTCGGCATAGCGCTCTTTGGCTTTGAGCTGCGACACGCTCATCTGCAGCGGCGCGAGCACGGCGTCCAGCGCCTCGGCCACGCCTTGCGCCATGGCGCGACCGCCACAGACCCGCACGATGGCGCCCTGCGTCACCAAAGTACGCAGTTGCTCGGCATGGCGGCGCAGGGCGTCCTGCACATAGCCGCCGCCATCGGGCACGCGGGAGAACACCGTCTGCAAAGTCGCCAGGCGCCCCTCAACCAGCCAGCGCTGAATCTCGGGGCCGAAGAAGAAATCGCGCGCCGGGTCACGCCCACCAAAGTACAGGTGCATAGGCGCGTGGCGGTCGTTGCGGCGGATGAACCCCGCCAGCGGTGCCACGCCCGTGCCGGCCCCGATCAGCACCACCGGCCGCCGCGTGCGCGGCAGCGCAAAGCCGGGGTTGGAACGGATGAAGGCGGTGACAACGTCCCCCGGCTGCAGGCCCAGCAGGTGGGTGGAGCACAGGCCACCAGGCATCTGGCGCACGCAGATTTCCAGAAACCCGTCTGCCCAGCCCGATGCCAGCGAGTAGTAGCGCGGCACGGACGAACCCGGCGGCACGATGCCCACCAGGTCGCCTGCCGCGAAGTGCACCAGACCGTGCCCGCGCAGGCGTGCGCCAAGACGCTGCGCAGGCCAGGCAAAGCGCAGGATCGCCGTGGCCTGCCCGGAGTCACCGGGGTAGTCCTGGCGCGACACCAGCGAGAGCGCGGTGGTGGGCGGCACGCGCGGCACATGGTTCAGCACCAGGGGCTCGTCCAGCGCTTGCGCCAGGGACTCGCCCCAGCGCGCGAACTGCTGGCCCGACTGCTGGTGGATGCACTCGAGGGGCAGTAGCGCGGGCCAACCCTGCGCGCGCAAAGTGCTCTCCAGCGCCTCGGCAAAGGCGCAGAAGGCGGGGAACTGCCGGTCGCCAAAGCCCAGCACCGTCACGGGCACCGGCGTGGCCCCTGGGTTCAGCTTGGCGATGATCTCCAGGGCCTGGCTGGCGTGGGCTGGGGCCTGGCCTTCCCCATAGGTGGCGGCCAGCACAAACACCTGCTTGGTGCCGGCCAGTGTCTGAAATTCCTCCAAGGCGCTGGTGTGTACGCGGTGGCCGTTTTGGCGCAGCGCGTCCTGCAGCGTTTGCGCAAAGCCCCAGGTGCTGCCGCCTTCGCTGGCCACGAAGATCAGCACATCGGCCTGCGCCAGCGGGCTGTTGCCGGTGATGTGTGGCGCCAGGCGGCGCGCCTGCCACCAGATGACCACGCCAGACAACCAGAACAGCAGCACGCTGGCGCCCACCATTCCCAACACCACAGCCCAAAGCCAGGCCCCTTCGCCGGTGTGCAGCACCAGCGCCCAGTCGTAAATACGCTGTGCCAGGGTGGCGTCTTGCCAGGCCAGTGTCTGACCTGAGTGCTGGTCGATCCAGCCTTGGCCCTGGGCGGTGGCGACCTTCCAGGTGTCCTCGGGGTCCGAGGCGGCAGGGAAATTGAGCTTGCGCAAGTCGCCCACGGAGAGGTTTTGCAGCAGGGCAAGCGGCGCGGCTGGCAAAGCGGTGGCCACAGCGCCCACTGGGACCACGGAGACCACATAGGGCTCGGGCCCAGCGTCCAGCGTCACCAGCCCCAAGGTCGAGGCGCTCATGGTCAGCGCCGTGAGCGATGTCAAGGTCAGCACCGCGAGCACCACCCGGCCTGCGACCACGTGGATGCGCTGCGCCAGCGAGCCTCGCACACGAGCAGCCAGTTTGCGCCAGCCGCCCATGCGGCGCAGCAGCAGCACCAGCGCCGAGACGCACAGCACGGCCATGGCCAGCGCAATGCCCGCCGCGCCCCAGCGCCCAGCGTCGCCCAGCAGCAGCGAGCGGTGCAGGTTCTTTATCCAGCGCGGCAGCGCCGAGGGTTGCCAGGCGCCCAGCACCCGTCCATCGACTGGGTCCACATAAGCCGCCTGCGGCTGGTCGCCAGCAAAGCTGAACACCACGATGGCACCCGAGGGCAAATGGCGAATTTCCTCAATGCCCGGGATGGTGCGTGTCACCCGCTCCACCAGCGTGGCCACCGGCAGATTGTCTGGCGCGGCGGGTGCCTGCCACGCCTGCTGCACCGGATCGAACGCCAGGATGGCGCCACTGACGCCGAGCACCACAGCCAGGGTACCTATCGTCAGGCCCAACCAGCGGTGGATGGCTTTCCAGTTCATGCGGATTTCTTTACTGCAGTTGGAAGGTCAGCGACTGGATGTACTGTTTGCCGGCCTGTGGCTTGCCAGCATTGGCGGCAGACAGCGGCACGCGGATTTCTGAAGGGCTGTCGCGCATGTCTTCCGCGGCGGCGTCGATGCGGATTTCATAGCCGGCGTCGATCAGGGCATCGGCCAGGTCTGCCGTGACCTTGAGGGTGCGCCCCGCGCCCACGCTGGCGCCGGTGACGCCGGCCAGGCGCTTGGCGTCACCGGCAGACAGTCGGTTCCAGTCGGCGAGGTGCTTGAAATACTTGGCCTTGCCGCCAGCCACCCACAATGTGCGCACATAAGCGCCCTTGGCATCGGTCAGGTAGGCCGCCAGGTAGGCGCCGTCACCGCCGTAGTTTTTGAGCTGGGCGGTGAGCGTGACGGGGCGGCTGTGCGCCAATGCGGGAAGGGCGAGCGCGCAGGCGGTGGCCAAGATGGTGAGAAGCGGTTTGGACATGGTGGTACTCCAGTGGGTTTGGGGTTATTCGGTCTGGCCGCGCGGCGAGGTGCCGTCGGGTTGCGATGGTCGGGACTCTTGCGGAGCGCCGCCATCGCGGTCGCGCTCCCGGGCACGCTCGCTGTCCTCTTGTTTCATCTTCAATACCTTCAGGGTTTCCGGGTCGATCTTGGCCTTGAAGGTGCGGCCCTGGGCGTCGAGACCGCGAATCTCGTAGCAGCCGTCATCAATCTTCAGGCGCTGGATCTGCCAGCCCTCCCGGGTTGCCATTTGCCGCACAGCTTCTCGCGACTGCCAGCGATCCAGCGGTGCATTGCAATCGTCATCGGCGAGTGTCGGCAGGGCGGCCATGCCCAGTGACATGGCGAGCAAGCCAAGGCGCAGAGAGGAGAGATGTTTCATGGGAGGCTCCGGTTCATGCCATTGTGGAAAACCCGCCTTGAACGCGTGCTGAATGGCGTGTTCATGTGCTGTTCATCGGCCCAAGAGACAAAACGCTCGTCGACACAACCGACGGGGCACTCACCCAGCAGCCAGACGGCACTTTGACGGCTCGCTGGCGCGCTTGACTGGGTCAATGCCTCACTGCTTGACAGTCAACTCGTTGTGAATGGTGTGGGCGCCTTCAGCGGCTCGCGCAGTGCTGATGGCGGTGTCGATCTGTGCTTGGCTTTGCACCACACCGGTGAGTCGAATGTCGCCCTTGTTGGTGACAACGGTGATGTCCTGGCCAGCCAGACTGGGTTCGCTTTTCAGCGCGGAGTTGACATGGGTCGTGACGTCCACGTCTGAAACGTTGCCGACTGCGCTTGCCGGTGGGGCTTGCATTGGGCTGGCGGTCTCGGTCTTGCCGCATGCACTCAGCAGCAGGGTGAAGCAGGCGGTCAGCAGCAGCGCTTGGGTGGTGTATTTCATGGAATTCTCGATGGGTAGGGTTTGGGACAAGGAGACCATCCGTGCAGGGGGTGGCCAAGAGGGCGAGAGGAGGTTTCGATATCGTGATGTTTCTCTTTTGGGTTCGGTGACTGGATCTGCCAGCTCTCCCGGGTTGCCACCTGCCACACCGCTTCTCGCGACTGCCAGCGATCCATGGGCGCATTGCAATCGTCATCGGCAAGGGTCGGCAGGGCAGCCGAGCCCAGCGACATGTCCGGCAAGCCACAGCGCAGAGTGAAAGCGTGTTTCATCGTGGGTCGCCTTCTCAAAAAGATTGGCCGATTACTAAAGTGTCGGGATACGTGAGCCCGTGGCTAAAGCAACGCGGGTGCATCTGCAATGCATCGCCCAAGCACCCCTAGGCTGCGAGAAACCAAAGAACAAGCGGATCGGTGCTCTTCCAAAAGTATCGCGGCGTGATGTGTCGACCGAGTTGATGTGTATCAAGGAGAGCCCTTCTCACTTGATGGCATTGTGTAAAACCGGTCTTGAATCCTTGCTGAACGACGCTTTCATCCTCCGTTCATCGTTCATCGTTCATCGTTCAAATTGCAAGGCCGAGTTACTTGAAGCGGCCAACGATCACCCAACGATGCAGGCGCACAATCCCGATCGCCTGATGAGCTACTTCCAGGATCGCCGAGTGCGCTGTGCGGCTTAAGACTTCACCGGGCCGGAGCAATATGTGGCGGATTGAAGCGTCGCGTCCAGTAAGGCCAAGAGCCGCTGAGGGACGCAGCGGAGGATCTCGACGTTCGCTCGCAAGCGCGTTTCGCCGCCGCGTGTTTCCGGCATTCCCTGCTCCAGCAATCGCAGCGCGAGCAAGACGCGAGCGTAGAATTTTTACTCTTCATTCTCGGGAGCTGACATGTCGCGCCTTCGCACCCATCCCGAATCCCATCTAGTCTCGCGTATCGGCTGGCTGCGCGCGGCGGTGTTAGGCGCCAATGACGGTATCGTCTCCACCGCCAGCCTGATCGTCGGCGTGGCGATGGCGTCAGCCGCGACATCCGAGGTGCTGGTGGCTGGTGTTGCGGGTCTCGTCGCGGGCGCGATGTCGATGGCTGCAGGCGAATATGTGTCGGTCAGCTCGCAATCCGACACCGAACAGGCCGACCTAGCGCGCGAGAGGGCCGAGCTTGCCATCCAGCCCGCTCTCGAACGGGAAGAATTGGCGCGGATCTACATCGATCGAGGCGTCTCACCCGAACTCGCGCACCAGGTGGCCGATCAGCTGATGTCCAAGGATGCGATTGGCGCCCATGCACGCGACGAACTGGGCATCTCCGAGGTGACGGCGGCGCGCCCTATCCAGGCTGCGCTGACCTCGGCTGCGACATTCGCGGTCGGGGCGGCAATGCCGTTGGCGATGGTTCTACTGATGCCGCAAGACACGCTGGTGGTGGGCGTATCGGTCGCCTCACTTCTGTTTCTCGCGCTCCTTGGAGCCGTCGGCGCCCGGGCGGGCGGCGCGAACGTGATGAAGGCGACTCTGCGCGTCACCTTCTGGGGCGCGCTCGCCATGGCATTGACCGCCGGAATCGGTGCGGTGTTCGGAACCGTCGTGGGATAACGCGGCCCTCCAGCATGACCCGCACCTGATGCAGAAGACCCCCAATGAACGATGCAGCGCGAGACGCTAGCTACTGGAATCAGGACGTAGCCGTCCTCGCGGCGACATTCAGCGGTGGCACCGGCGGCCTGACGTCGTCGAGCGCCAGTGCGCAACCCGCCGCGATCGGCCCATACAGCGTGGAAGATGCTCCTCGGCTGAGCGCGCTGCGGCTTCTGCTTCTCCTGTTCGAAAGCCCAAGGGGGGCGCAAAGGCAGATGGTGGGACTGCCCCAATCAGTGCAACTCTGCTTTTGGCTAGTGGCGAAGGGCAGATCTATTAGGACCGCCGTTCTCAAGTTGAGCCCTGGGCTTTCTGAATGAACGTAACTGGCCGAAAGCGCTGGTTGGCCGCCCCACTAGTTTGCAGTCACCCGTACCGGTCGAGTGCGCTTTCCTGACTTTACACAGCGCAATATTCTTGTGCTTCACAAGCGCATGCTTTGGGACCCTCAACTCGATGGGAGACCATCATGGAAACCTCGGGCATTACTGTTCATCACGAGCCGTGGAACAAAGGCAAGATCGTCGGTCAAAAGGTGCCCTTCAAGGTGAAGGACATCTGGGCCCTGCGCGTGCGTCTCCAGATGGAAGGCCGGGTCCGCGAACTCGCACTCTTCAACCTCGGCATCGACAGCAAGCTTCGCGGATGTGACCTCGTTGCACTCACGGTGCGTGATGTGTCCCATGGTGACCAGGTGGCCACGAGAGCAATCGTCATGCAGCACAAGACCAAGCGTCCAGTTCAATTCGAGATCACGGCTGCCAGCCGAGACGCATTGCAGGCTTGGATCAAGCAGGCTGCGCTGAAGTCCGATGACTTTCTGTTCCCCAGCAGGCTCCACGAATCGCCTCATTTGGGGACTCGACAGTACGCCCGGATACTTGGTCGTTGGGTGGATGAACTGGGCCTTGATCGTGCCGAGTACGGGACCCATTCGATGCGAAGAACCAAAGCGACACTGATCTATCGACGTACCAAGAACCTCCGGGCCGTGCAGTTGCTGCTCGGGCACTCCAAGTTGGAGTCGACAGTGAGATACCTGGGCATCGAGGTCGACGATGCCCTCGAAATTTCCGAGCAGACGGAGATCTGAGAAGGTCATCAGCGGCCACCACTGCTGCAAGGCCGCGGTGGCCGATTTAAATGACTGCTACATGGAGACGGCCAGGTGCGGCGCTTTCGGCCAGGAGCTGACTGAGACGACAGTCTGCTGACCGGTTCCTCGCCCTTACACTACCCGTTCGCCCGTCATTGGGGAGTAGCCGCCCTGCGCCCGCAGGGGTCCACGTCAACACACTTGACCCTCATGGTCATGGCGCGGACAGCTTCAAGCTTGGCAAGACCTTTGACTGCACTGCCTCCGGATGGGCCGGGGATGCCGTGCAGTCTTCGTCTTTGCTGGCCCTTGGAGTTTTCATGGAAGCATTCCTCGTCTCGACCGGCGTGGTCGCCTTGGGTGAAATGGGCGACAAGACACAACTGTTGGCCATCGTTCTGGCAGCAGCGTTTCGCAAGCCCCTCCCCATCATCCTGGGTATCTTCGTTGCCACTCTGGCGAACCACGCGGCTGCAGGCGCCGTGGGCGGCTTGGTGGCGCAGGCTCTTGGACCCGACATCCTGCGATGGGCTATCGGCGGGTCGTTCCTAGCGATGGCAGGCTGGATGCTGATCCCGGACAAGATCGACAGCGATGTGACCAGCGGCAAGCAGCGTTTTGGCGTGTTTGGCACGACAGTCATCGCTTTCTTCCTTGCAGAGATGGGCGACAAGACTCAGATCGCCACCGTGGCGCTGGCGGCGCGCTACCCCGACATCGTCCAGGTGGTGCTGGGGACCACCCTGGGGATGATGCTGGCCAACGTTCCCGCTGTCTTGCTGGGCGACAAGATCGCCAAGAAGGTGTCGATGCAACTTGTCCACGGCATCGCCGCCGTCATCTTCGCTATCCTGGGTGTGCTGGCGTTGTTCAATGTCGCCAAATTGTTCTGAAGAGTGCGTGCGTGTACACCCAAGATCTAACCGAGCAACGCCATGATTGTGTAATCGGCCTCCGCGATGCTGCCGATGAGCAAGCACACAACTGTTGATGTCGATCGTGCAGCTTTGACAGACAGCTTTACAGCGGCGAGGTCGCATCACCCGACGTCATCTCAGAGACGAAAACGCGAGTACAGGTTATGTGGAAGTAGTCGTTGGCGCGGCACCAGAAGAGTGGTGGACGATCTACGACCGCATGACCTCGCAAAGCCGCCACTCGGTCAAGTCCCAGTCGCCACAACGAACAGCCGCTTCTTGTCAATCAGCACAAGCACGCCAGGCCAGACTCAACGTCAGCAACCGCTGCACCACCGACATTGGCTGTCAGTTCCTGACCGTCTCTTGGGGGTCGAGATGTTGAGTTCGTCGACTCGAAGACCAGCCGTTCGGCCGGCGCCTGATCGGATGACAGCTATCGGCGGTGGCAGCGAAGTGGAGGTCCCAGCCGGAAACCGTCATGGTCAAACGGGAAAGCAGCCGTTCACGCCGTTCATCACGCGCGTGTATGGACTTGTGTCGTTGGAGGGGCTTAAAGACCCATTGGAATAGTCCGACCGTCGACCCGGAAGTTGTCAAGCTAGTTGTCGCAAAAGTTTGTCAATTCAAGCCACCTTTTGGTCGGCTTGTGCCTCCTTGGTTTGGGGTATGTCCGGGTTGAGGTGAACGGCGTTGACGAACGTCCAGTCGCGGGTCTGTTTTGACCAGCGCTCAGGGTGTTTGTGCCGCGCCTTTTCGTAGAGCACAGCTCGCGCGTTCGGTATGGCTTCATCAGTCTGGTCATGACGCTGCGCCGGGGTCACGAAGCCAATGGCGCTGTGCCTGTGCATGTCGTTGTACCAATGCACCAGCTCGCTCACCCAGCGCCGTGCTTGCAGCAAGTCTGCGAATGGCTTTAGCGGGAACTGCGGTCTGTACTTCAAGGTCTTGAACAGCGACTCGGCGTACGGGTTGTCGTTGCTCACCGCGGGGCGGCTGCGGCTGTGCGCCACGCCCAGGCGCTGCATGGTGGCCAGCATCGCTTCGCCCTTCATGGGCCCGCCGTTGTCTGAATGCACCGTGACCTGATTGGGGCTGATGCCTTGACGCAGGCAGATGTCCTCCAGCAGCGCTGCGGCCTTCTCTGCGCTCTCGCCATCAAAGACCTGCCAGCCCACCACCTTGCGACTGAAGATGTCCACGAACAAGTACAGGTAGAAGTACAGGCCGCGCACCTGGGTGGGCAAGAAGGTGATGTCCCAGCAGTAGATCTGGTCGGGCTGCGTGGCCACCAGTGCACGGGGTTTGCTGCGCTTTTGCGGTGCCCGCTCCACGCGGCGGTGGGCCAGCTGCCCGGCTTGGCGCAGCAGCCTGTACAGGGTTGATTCGCTTGCCACATAGCGACCCTGATCGGCCAGGCGGGGCACGATCTGGCTGGGCGGCAGGTCTTAGAACTCCTCGCTGTTGAGCACGCCCAGCGCCAGCTGGCGTTCCCCGTCACTGAGCTTGTTGGGCGGGCAGTTGTGAATACGCTGATCAGGGGTGCGCCTGTCACCGACGTGCAGCGCGTTCTTGCCAGCCTCCAACCAGCGCTGCACGGTGCGTGCGGCCAGCCCGATGACGGCGCAGGCCTTGTGAAGCCGAGCGCCGGCGCTGCAAGCTTCATCAATCAGCTGCAGCGCGGTAGTACGTTGCGCGAGCGTGCTCATTTGTCCCCGCCCTCCGATTGCAGAACCAGCGCCTGGAACTTTTTTTGAAGGACCAGCAATGCAGCGGCCTCTGCCAACGCTCTGTCTTTGCGACGCATCTCAAGCTGCAACTGATCATGCCGGCCTTGCAGCTCGCGCAATGCAGTGCTTGACAGGCGTTGCTGGGCCGCCTCGGCAACGGACGGCTGCTGAGCTGCGCAGAAGGCATCGCGCCACTGGATCAACTGGTGCTCGAACAGGCCTTTCTCACGGCACCAGGCGTGCAGCGCAGGCCCCTGCAGGGCGTGGCTTTCGTTCAAAGCCAACAGCCGCTGAACAGGGGTCCATTGGCGGGCTGGCACGTCGGCGGGCAGGCTTGGCGCATGCGGCAAGCCTGCCCCTGTAGGGCCAGATCTCTTCAGCCAGCCCTTGAGTGTTCCCAAGGACATGTTCAGCTCAGCAGCTACCGATTGCAGGGTGCACGAGCCACGCTCCCGGACCTTGCACAGCGCCTGTTCTATGAACTCTGGTGAATGTTGATTTCTTTTCATTTGGTGTCGCTCCGACGCGGATCATCCGCGAGAAAGATGGGCGACAGCTAGTCTGACGCAGGGGGGGGGCGCCGTGGGGGGATAGCGGTGGTCTGCATGGCGCACGCGCTGCCCAAGCCTCTTCGGGCGCCACAGCAACGCGCAGGCGACCGGATGTCTTGAGCAGCGGCGGCTCTGCGGGCGGCGTGACACCAAGCTGACCGAAGCGCAGCGACTGGCGCGCCGTTCGAGCCGCTGCGATCACTTCAGGGCTTCGGGGTTTCGGGGTTTCGGATGTCAGGCCTTCCAGCGGCCCGGCCACGGGCATGGCGGGTGACCGGGGGGACGATCTGGCGGGCAAGACGGGACCACAGCGCAGCGGCGGGAGTGGCTTGAGCGTCAGTTCGTCCAGCGGGCTTCGTTGTCGCGCAGCGGCAAGGAAACCAAGACCGCGATCCCCGGGCACGGGAAAGGGCCGCTGCCCATGTGATGCCGGCACCGCCGGCCATGAAATGCCCTCCCCTGCGCTCGCGCACAGCGCGCTGTTGAAAGAAAAACAAAAAAGGGCCCGAAGGCCCAATGTTCAAACGAGGCCCAATTCGGCCATCGACTGGACTGAGCTGCCGGCTACGATGAAGTGGTCCAGCACCCGCACGTCAACCAGCGCTGCCGCCTGCTTGAGCGTCTGCGTCAGGACCTCGTCGGCCCGCGATGGGTTCGTGGCACCCGAGGGATGGTTGTGCACCAGCAGCAGCGCACTGCTGTTGCGCAGCAGCGCATCGCGCACCACCTCACGGGGATAGACCGATGTCTGACTTACCGTGCCCCGGAACATCTCCACGTAGTCCAGCACGCGGTTCTGCGCATCCAGATGCACCACCGCAAACACCTCATGCGGCAGGTTGCCCAGTCGAGCGCGCAGGAAGTCCTTGACCACCGCAGGCGAGTCCATCAAGTCGCTGCCGCGCACCTGCGAGGCCAGCAACCGCTGAGCCGCCAGCAGCACCTCGTCGGCCTCGGCCGGCCGGTACAGACCGGCCACGTCGCGGATGAGCAAGCCGCCCGAACCGGCGGACACCGACAGGAAGGATTCGAGGGAAGAAAACAGATCGTGTTGCATGACCAACTCCAGGGACTAGGGCGGGATTGCCCGAGACCGGAGACGGCACGCCGCAGCGCAGCAGTCACAGGTTCGAAGACGGCCGAACGGCCGCCAGCGCACAAAGTGCGCGCAGACCTTGACGGCGAGAACGGTGTGCAAGGATGAAGGGAACAGCAAGCCAGCCCAACTACAAAAGCAGGCACACACAAGGCAAGCGCAGCGCGCAGGCCGGGGGCCGACCGACGGCCGAAGGCGTCAGGGATCGAAGCCGCATGGCCTCAACCCGAAGGGGCGTGGGGCGCAGCCCGCAGAGCCCGACGGCGGTACGCCGGGACGCACCAACCCACTCACCAAACACTGGTGCATCTGGCCTAGCAACCGCCATGGCACGGGCATACGCAAACACGGTCTAAGGCGCTGCCATGCGTCAGGGCTGTATTTTCAACAAACCGGCCCAGTTTTCCCGTCACCCCAAACGGATGCCCACAGCTGTGAATGGCTGTCAAGAAACGCTGTTTTCTGGCTGTGAGGGCGCGGTTTCAAGCGTTGGCGGTGTTTGGAGTGGGATGTCTTGCATGCCGATGCCTGGCAGGGGTGGCCAAGTCACTCGGTTGAGGTGATGGTGCAGCACAGTGGGGATTGGCGCGGCTGCGTCACTGCTGCGCGCGTGGCCTGCTCGGCGTGAGGGCGATGATCCACTTGGCGTCAAAATTCGGTCGGCGCGGACAGCCTGAGCACCCGATTGCGTTGCAGTGCAATATGATGTCAGAAACAGATATAAACTTCTGACATCTAGAAATGACCAAGACCACACTCCCTGAATCCATCCTGCTGCACGCACAGTCCCTGCCTGAGGGCGGTGTGATGTCGCCCAAGGAGTTCCTGCACCTTGGAAGCCGGGCAGCCGTCGATCAGGCACTGTCTCGGCTCACGAAGGAGGGCAAGCTGCTGCGCGTTACGCGCGGGTCCTACGTCACCCCGGTATCGAGCCGGTTCGGGACACGTGCGCCAGCGCCCGAGAAAGTGGTCTACGCCCTGGCTGCCCAAAGCGGCGAGGTCGTGACCCCCCACGGTGCGAACGCTGCCAATGCGCTGGGACTGACCCAGCAGGTACCGATTCGCGAGGTCTACCTGACTTCGGGACGCACGCGCAAACTTAAGCTCGGACGCTCCGAAGTCATGGTGAAGCATGCCCCTCGCTGGATGCTGGCGCTCGGCGTTGGGCCAGCCGGTGCGGCCGTGCGTGCGCTGGCCTGGATGGGGCCATCCCATGTGGGCGAGTCGCTGACAGCTTTGCGCCGCACGCTGCCCCCCTCTGAGTGGCGGGCGCTGACGTCGGCGCGCGCGGCCCTGCCGTCCTGGATGGCAAGGGCCATCGGCGAAGAGGCGCTACGTGGCTGAACACTACTTCGCCCTGAGCAAAGAGGACTGTTAGCCGTTCTGATTGACGCGCCTCCGCTGGCTCCCCGAAGCCCGCTCCCACGCAGCGCGGCACGCCCAGACCGCCCGCAGCGCCTGCGTCAAAAACGCGGTCTCGCTGCCAGATTTGCGCGCTTACTCACAACCGCTAACAACAGCCTGCGCTACCGCAAATCTTCGACTGTCAATCCGTACTGAACCATGCGCTCATTGATTTCGTCGATGGCAGCTTGTCTCTCACCGTCGGTGGCGCAAACAGCCGATGCAAAGAAATCACGGGCGCTTTTGAGAAGGTCTGAATACCGCTTCTCCGACAAAGATTCATTACGCCTATGGGGCTGCTGCGGCTGGGAACGGAAGGGGGTGGGTGGTTTGCGAAAACGATTCATGCCCCTTGACGATAGCTGAAACCGACATGGCTTCTGCGTTGAGCGACCACCGTACCAGCCAGGTGCTTCTCGCCCTCAAAACCGGCACATCCACCAGCCAGGTAGTGTGATGCGGGACGCCTTCGCTGCTGCTTCACGCACCAATTCCGCTGGCGCCCAGATCTGTCACCGCTCAAGAGAACGACAAGCCACTGGCACGCTTGACCTGCCGTGCAAGCGCATCACCCAGCAAACCGGCCCGTGGCTCCACAACGGTCAGGTGCTCCCTGGCTCGGGTGATGCCGGTGCAGACCAGTTCACGCGTCAGGATGTCGCTGACACCACCGGGCAGGGCCACAAACGTGTGCGCAAATTCGGAGCCCTGGCTTTTGTGGATGGTCATCGCAAATGCCGTCTCCACATGCGCCAGGCGGCTCACCGTGGGGTGAAACGCGCACAGGCGCAAACCACTTGCCCAGACGCTGCACGCTGGACCCATCGGCATTCCGCTATCGGCATTGATTGAAAAGCCGGCCTACAAGCAGACAACATTCAGATCGCTGCCAAGAACGTCTTTGGCCAGAGGAACCAGATGATCGTGGTGGGTCAGAAAGACAATCTGCATCTTTTGGGAAAGCTCGCCCAGCACCCGCAGACCCGCTGCCGTTCGGGTGTCGTCAAAATTGATGAACAGGTCATCGGCGATCAACGGCAGGTTGAGGCCCTGCTCCACTTGCAGCTCCAGGGCGGCCAGCCGAAGCGCCAGGTACAGCTGGTCGCGGGTGCCCTCGCTCATGCCCGTGACATCGACCTGCTGGCCATCGGGACGAATGCCCCACAGGCGCGGCGCATCGTCTTTGGCGTCGACCAGCAACCGTGCAAACGAACCTCCCGTCAAGGTGTTGAACCGTGCCGATGCCTTGGCGAGCATGGGGCCTTGCTTGGTCTCTCTGAATTTTTCCATGGCCCACTTCAGCAGCCGCGACGCGTTGTGCAGCTTGAGATACCGCTCGGCGGCGTCCCCCATGAGGGAAATGGCTTCCTGACGGCGGGCTTCTGCCCTGGCGGCTGCGTCCTTGCCATCAAACACCTCAAAAGCCGTTTTCTGGGTCCCATGGCGGTTGCTCAGATCGGCAATCTGCTGGACCACCTCGCCCGCCAACTGGGCGCACCGGCTCAGCGCCGAGGTCAGCTCGTCCGGTCCGATATCGACCACCTCCATGCGCAGCGCCTCAACGGACAGACCATCGGCAGACTGCGACAACTCAACCGAAGCGCGCTGCGTTTGCAGCTCCAACTCCCGGCGCCGATCAGACCGCTCAATTGCCACCCCCAGCGCATCCATGTCGCTGCAGCCGGCAGCAGCCATCAGCGCGGCCAAACTCGCCTGGACGGCCAGCTCCCTTTGCTGGGTTGCCAACAAGCCATCGGTGGTGCTGTTGAGCCGCAGCGTCCAATCGGTGAACGCTGCCTCGGCCTGCCTGGCCTGCTCCAGGCGGCTCACCAGGTCCAGCACAGTGTCGTCGGTGGTCTGACCCGCATGGTCTGCCCCCACCCGCTCGGCAATCGCTGCCGCTGCAGAGGCCAGCCCATCCAGATCGGCCTGCATGGTGTCGATGCGCTCGCTGCGAATGCTGCGCACCCGACCCAGCAAGCGTTCGATCTCTTGCATCACCGCGACCTCTGCCTCCACCTGGTCGGCAGGTGCGGATGCGTCACAACCCGCCGCCTGCGCTGCAGCCTGCCAGGCCTGCTCCCAAGCGTTCCATGCGGCTTGTGCAGCTTGCACCTCGGTTTGCAGGTGCACCAGGCTGTTCTGCCCATCGCTCAGCTGCTGGGTCAGCGTCTTGCGCTGACCCAGCGCTTGCTCGGTCTGCGCGAGCCGCAGCCGCGCCTGGCGCAGGCATTCTGGAAAGCTCAGTGCGTCAGCGTTGGGCGTGCTCGAGTTCGACAGCGACACAAGCATCTTGTGTGCTTTGACGCCGGCATCCCCGCGCGCCTGGCGCTGTCGTTCAAGCGCCAGCTGCTCGCGCACCCGTTCCAGAACCGCCTGGCGCTGATGCAGCCAGCTGGGCGCCATCTCCAGCGGCAGTTGCGGCAAGCCGCAGCTGCTGCTCAATGTTGTCCACGCCGACTGGCAGGCATCGATTCGCGCTTGCACCGCTTGCAAACGCGTCTCCTGGCCCTGAAGGTCCAGCCGCTGCTGTGCAACCCGGTCCGCTTTGGCCTGTCGGTCCGCCTCATGCTGCGCGCGGTCCAGGCGGGCATCGGCCAACTGGTCCGCGTCCCCCAGCCGTTCCTCAAAGTGCGCCGCGCGCTGCGGCAGCTCCCCGGGCGCAAGCCTGATGGCCTGCCACTCAGCGTCGCGGGCCTCTCTGGCATCGGCCACCTGTTCGGTGGACACCGGCTGAAACTCCCGCACCAGCTGCTGCAACTCCAGCTCCAGCCGGTGCACCTCCTGGGCCTTGTCGGCCAGCGCTTTCTGGATAGCCTGCAACTCTGCCGTATCGCTGCGGTGCTGCTCGATCAGACTTTGAACCAGGGTCGGTTCCGGCACCACCATGCCGCTCAGCGCGGCGGGTTCTGCACGCCACTGGCCCAGGCCCGCCAAGGCAGCCTCTCTCGCGTGGGACAGGTCATCGAGCTTGGCGTCGAGTTCGTCGAGTGCCGCCTCGTGGTCGCCCAGTTTGAGCGCCTGGTCCACCGCGCCAGCCAGCGCCGGGTCGACCAGGCCGCCGGCCAGCGCCGCGAGTGCTGTCTGTGCCTGGGAGATGCGTTGCTGCCGCTCGGTCAGCGCACCGCGGGCCACGCGAAGCGCTTGTTCAAGTCCGGCTCGCTCCTTGAACAGCCGGGCGATACGGGCGCGCACAGGCGGTGCGGGCAAGCGTTGCCGAACCGCCTCTTCGCTCCCATCCGCCCAGCCCAGGCCGCCCGCCAGTTCCTGCACGCGCACCCATTCCAGGCGGACCTCTTCCGTTCGCTTGACGATGTCGGTGCGGTGGGCACGAAACTGCAGACGCCGCTCATTGAGTTCGCCCACATCGGCGGCCAGCGCCAGAACAGTTTTGTCCACCTTCAGCTGTACCAGCGCCGCTTGGGCAAGCGCCACATCGCTGTGCAGGCGCTGCAGGTCGGCCTGCACGAGCACCATGGACTGCCTGGCGTCACGGAGAACCGGGGTGGCGTTCTCGGCAAGGAGCGCAATGGAGCCGGTGGCCAGCAAGGCGTCGAGCTGGCCCTGTGAAGCATCCAGGGCCAGCAGCATTGGGCGCACCCTGCGTATGCGCTCCAGGCGGCTGCGTTGTTGGCGCAGGTCATCGTCGTGCTGGCGCGCGGTTGCGAGCGCTAGCTCGGTTTCCAGCAAGGCTTCGTGCTGCGTTTTCCAGTCCTTGGTGCGCAGCACCGCCTGTTTGACATCGGCCGTGGCGGTGTCGTAGGTCTCCAGCGCCTGGTAATAGACGCGCGTTGATGATTTCCTCGGTGCCCAAAGCGCCGCTGCCTCATTCTGCAATCGGTCCAGCGCAGCGCCCAGGTGCTCCACCCCGGAAGCAGACTGAAACAGCATGCGCCCCACGTCATCGGCTGCCGACAGGATGCCCGCGCCCCCTTCCACCAAGGTGGTGTGGTCCAGCGCATACATGCGGTTGAAGGCTTGGGCCTGAAGGGCACCCAGCCAGGGTTGTAGGGTGGCGTCCGGCAGCGCCACGTCCTGCGGCGTGCGCAAGGTGTTCTTGTTGCCTTTGGTTCGGTCAAACGCCAGCGACTGCGCGGGCAAATCCTTTGAGGCCAGCCGCTCGATGACCCCACCAACGCGCAGCTCCTGCATCGGATGCAGAAACCCCAGCGGGGTGCGCATGGGGATGCCAAACAGCCAGTCGGAAATGGCTGAGCGCACGGTCGACTTGCCCGCTTCGTTCGGGCCAACGATCAGGTGTATGTCCTGTCGCTGCTGGGGGAGCGGCAGCGTGCGGTCGGTGAACTTGCCATAACGGATCAGTCTGAGTTCTTGTATGCGCATGGGTTCGGGGTTCCGGTGCTCAGCCAGGCGCGCGGTCACTGCGACCCACACGCGCCATCAACAAAGGGACCGCCTGGCGAATGCGCTCAGGCATCTGGGCCAGCCCGTCCTGGCGAAGACTGGCCAGATCGGGAACTGACTGCAGCACCTCGTGCGGCAGCTTCTCCAGCAGCGCCTGCCAGTCGGCCTGCAGCGCCTGCACAAAATCAGCATCTTCCGAGGCCGACAAAACCAGCTTTTGAAGCTCGGCCATGGCGTCCAGGCCATCGGCGTCCGACAGCGCGGGGTCCGTGTCCAGGGCCTCGCTGGCCACCCGCACTTTCTCGATCCAGATGCGCTCGGCATCCAGTGCCACCGCCTGCGCAATCATTTCCTGGCGCAGCTGCCCCTCGTCCATCACCAACTCACCGTGCGCCGCCGATCGCCCCTTGAACGTCACGCGCACCGCCAAAGGCATACCCGCTTTGGCGCTGTCCAGCAAAAGGCTCATGGCCTGCCCCGCCAGGCGCACCGCAGTCCTTCGGTCGAGCGCGGTGCTGACATCCACCTCCAGCGCGTGCCAGCGCAACACGTCCACCTCCAAGCACTCGATGTCGGTGATCTCGCCATCTTCGGCGCTGACCAGCAGCGCCCCGCGCGCACCGGGTTCCCGAATGTGGCGGCCTTGCAGATTGCCCGGGTAGGCAATGGTGGTGGCCCCGCGCTCGATCCACTGCGCATGCACATGGCCCAACGCCCAGTATTGATAGCCCTTGGCCTGCAACTCGGCCACGGAGCACGGCGCGTATTTGGCGTGCTCGGTCTTCCCTTCCAGTGCCGTGTGCAACACGCCCAGGTTCAGCCAACCCGACACAGGCTCGGGGTAGCCCGGCACCAGGTTGTCGGTGGTCGCCGCCACCTTGAAGCTGCGACCGTGCAAAGCCACCTTGAGCGCATCGATCCGGAACGTATCGGCCTTGCGCGATGAAAACACATGCACGTTGTCTGGCAGCTCCAGCCCTTTGGTCATCTCGCTGTCGGCATCGTGGTTGCCGTACAACAGATACACCGGAATGCCCGCTTGCCGCAGGCGGCCCATCTGGCGGATGAAGAACAGACCGGTGTTGAAGTCCTTCCAGTCACCGTCATAGACATCGCCGGCGATGACCATGAAATCGACGGCCTCGTCGATGGCAATGTTCACCAGGTTTTGGAAGGCGTCGCGCGTTGCGGTCCGCAAACGCTCGGCGGGCGCATCTGGGTAGGAGGACAGGCCACGCAAGGGGCTGTCGAGGTGGATGTCGGCGGTGTGGATGAATTTCATAAGCTATTCCACGAAATTGCTACTCATCGGACCCACATCAGGTAGGCCCAGAATCCCCACAAATGCAGGGGATAGAACGCATAAAAGAACCAGCGAGCACGCGGCAATTCGATAGGCCAGAACCGGGCTGCAGCCAGCACTGGCAGCACGGCGAAAGCCCAGAAATTCCCGCTGACCAGGAACAGCGCCAGCAGGCAAAGCACGAAGCCCGCCACAGCACCAGGGGACGGATGACGGCGGTAGGCCCACACCGCCAGACACAGGCCCACGGCGGGCCACCAGAATTCAACCAGCGCGCCACCCCATGCGATCACCAGGCAAGCGGCAATGGTGTCCCACCGCCCTCCCCGCTCGAACAGCCAGGCCGCCACCACAGCCGCCAACAAGGCGAACATCATGTTCAGCGGGTACCACCCACCCATCAACGTGTTGACCTGGACGAAAGCCGGCGTCGCCAGAAGACCAAAGATCAGCAACCGGGATGACGTGCGCCGATAGCCACCAGCCGCAAGGACGCCAGGTCGACCCAGGTTGTAGCCGAGAACGAACGCAAACAGCGGCATGGCGACACGGCCAGCGGCATACATCCAGCCTTGCGATCCGTCGTACAGGTATTTGTTGGCGTGGTCCACCACCATCAAACCCAGGGCCGACCACTTCAGGAAACTCAGCGCTTGCTCGCTGAGTTCGAGCGCTGGCCAGCGTATCGGCCGAGCAGCGACCGTGCTCATGAAATACCGCCTTCTTCTAAGTGGGCGCACCACATCCGACCGCGACCTGGCCGAAAACCCTGGCTCGTCTGAACGTCCATGTTCAATCTCCTTTCTTGGCCCCGGGGGTCTTGCTGGCCGGCGCAGCCACGCCAACACTCGGTGCGTCGTTGCCCTGCTGACCGATGGCGCGCAGCAGCTGGGCGGCTTGAGACTGCAAAGCCTCGACCTGGCCGCGCAGCTTGGCCGCATCCTCGCGAGCAGCCTGGGCCGCTGTGCGTGAATGGTCGCCCTCATCGAGCGCTTTGGACAATTGTTCGGCTTCGCGCCTGGCTGCATCTTCGATGCGCAGCAGCTCGGCGGCATGCTGCCCAGCTGCGATTTTCAAGGCCTGTGCGTGCTGGGCCTCGGCTGTCTTGGCTGCTTGCTCTGTCACCGCAAGGCGCTCACGAACCTGGGCCAGCTCGACAGCCTGCGTTTGCCGGGCACCCTCCGACGCTTCCAGCTTGACTTTCAGGGAATCGGTATCGGCGTTCGCCTGATCAAGCCGGCTCTCCAAGTCCTCCACCGTTTGTGAAGCGTCCGCCAGTTCCCGCTCAGCCTGCGCGCGCTGCTCGCCAGCGGTTCGGACAATTTCATGAACACGGCGCTCCGCCGCCTTGACGGCCTTGTCATTCAACTCCACGGCAAGCGCGGCAAGACGTTCGGTCAACGCCTTGGTGACTGCTGTCATTTCCTCTGCCACCTCGACCGGCAGTTCGGCCACTGGCTCAGCCCTGGCCACGGACTGGCTGGCCAAGTGCTCGTCCCAAACCTGCTTCAGTCGCGACGGGTTGCCACCGCCTACTTTCTGGCGCAGCGCAAAGCCGGTGATGTTCCGACCAGCTGCTTGCAGCGCTTGACCGGCTTCAATGATGGCTTCGGGAGCATGTTCGGCTGGGCGCATGGCTGTTCTCCTGGTGGTTGCGCGACTTTAACATAACTAACAAACTAACAAATAAATAAACTAACATACTAAAGACGAATCAATGTTTGGCATTGATTTCGGTCTAAAGGTGGCGACCACTGGTGGGTAAACAGCATTACCCAGCATGAAGAGGGTCGCGCTGCTTCCCAGGCAATGCGTGGTGAGCCGTGAAGCCCATGGCCACCTTGGCCTCGGCAACACACAACATCCGCATGCCTGCCCGGCGCAACGCCAAGCCACCATCACCGATGCCTGCATTGCGCCTGCGAGCGATGAGGATGAGCAGGATTTGCGGGCTGATCACATCAGTGGCCAACTGGAGGCTTGGTTGCGATACGCGCCAAGAAGGAGCCTTGTCCATCGCGGCGTGAGCCTGAGCGGGCCCTTGCGAATCAACGCAAACGTTCTGAGTCCTGCAAAGCGATCGATTTACCGAACCAGCTACAGCATCATCAGAAATGACGCATAAACACCCATACACATAAACACCGGAGCCATCATGAATTCAGTTCGCTGGAACATCGCCGTGTCGCCGGACATGGATCAGTCCGTTCGCATGTTCATCGCCGCGCAAGGTGGTGGCCGCAAAGGCGACCTGTCAAAATTCATCGAGGAAGCCGTGCGCTCGTACCTTCTGGAGCAGGCTGCCGAACAAGCCAAGGCCGCCGCCACTGGCATGAGCGAGCTCGAACTCACGGATCTGGTCGATGAAGCGGTGCAATGGGCGCGTGAGCACTGATGCGGGTCATCCTGGACACGAACGTCTTGCTCAGCGCATTGATCTCGCCCCACGGTCCGCCTGACGCCATCTACCGTGCTTGGCGCGCAGCTCAATTCGAGCTGGTCACTTCGACGGCACAACTCGACGAATTGCGGCGCGTGAGCCGCTACCCCAAGCTCAAGGCCATTCTCCCGCCGCACCGCGTCGGCGCGATGGTGAACAACATGCAGCGCGCTGTCATCCTGAAACTGCTGCCGAATCTGCCAGCGGGCGTCGAATTGAGTGACCCAAACGATGTCTTCCTGTTCACGATAGCCTTTGGTGGAGAAGCGGATTACCTGGTGACAGGGGATCGCCGTGCCGGGCTGCTGCAGCTGGGCAGTGCTGAGCGCACGCGGATACTCACGCCGGGCGCCTTCTGCAACGAAGCGCTTTGAGGCTTCGTGCCTGTTGGCTTCCTGAGCACCGGAACGTAGCTGGCCGCGTCGGTTGAAGCCGTTTCCAATGGAATGATGATGGTTGCTGTCGGTTTCCCTTCAATCTGGCTGGATTCAAGGTTCAAGTGCAACAGTGCCACCACTCGCGCTTATGGTTTATGAACGCTGAAGGGCCTCAAGGCCAAGCCGCTAGCTCGGTCTCTTCGCGAGCCTTGACCCCCTTCAGCGTTCATAAGTTGTTGTCACCAAGAGGGAGTTTTCCGGGAAGAGTGTTGCACTTGGACTTTGAGCGCGGCCTTTGAGCGCGGCGCACGTTATCCCAGTAACGGATGCTGAAAAGATGCAAGCCGTCCCTGCGCAGTTTTCGTTGCACGTAGGGTAAGAAGCCAATCATGAATTGGTCTGGCTGATCCGGCAAGGAGCGCGCCGGCGCATTTTCCGCAGTGATTGCCGATTGCCATGCCGCGAGGGGCGATCGATGTATGCCCTTATGGATACGGTTGTGGTATTGCTCACATATTTCCAGAGCCAGCCACTGCTCCAACTCAGCCATGGTCAAGCGAGCCTGTGCCTCAGCTGGGTAATCCCCTTTATCTTGAGCATTGGAGCCGGTGGTGCCTGGCAGTAAATGGACACGGCCCATCAAGGTACCGATCAAGCGCTCAATGTGGCCCCCATAGTGCGGCTTTGCAATCGGGCGAAGGATCAAGGCAATGCCATGGTCTTCACAGCCTCGGCGCAAAGCTGTGGCTGTGAAGTGCGGCGCGCCGACCAGTGTTCGGCGCGGTGAAGTCTGGGGCTGCGTGAACTGCGACCACCGGCCAACGGTGTGGCGCTCGGACATCACAGAGGCATCCCCGGCGCACTGCCCGTTTTGCAACCCCTGAGGCTGCGCGCCACAGGCCGACACGCTCACCCCTTCCGCTCAGAGATCAAGACCCGAACTTGCTGATCGCCCACCATCAGCAACACCTCGGCGGGCATCGCGCCTGCGGGTGCGGCCGACGCGTCTAAGCGCAGCGTGAGCGGGTCAAAGCGCAGCCACGACGGCAGCGCTGAGCCGTCGGGCAGGCTGGCACGTGCAGCCACACCAGTGGTGATCAAGTCGAGCACCGATTTCGGCAACGCAAAGCCGAAGCCGGTCGCGGCAGCGCCCTTGGGCACAGAGACCGCCACCACAACCACCCCGTCGGCGCCGGGCTGATCGGCCAGCGCCACGATGACACCTGCCGAGTTGCCAGTGCGTGTGACCCCTGTGGCGCCACCAGCAGGCGCAGCGCCATCAGCCAAGTCCATCACCAGCTGCGGCGGCAATGCCCGGTCGAAGACGTTCACACCCGGCATCGGGACCACCGGGGTTGCACCGATCACTTGTTCAACCACCGCTCGCGAGCCCGCTTGGGCATCACCGGTGATCGAGGAGCTTGCGGCTGTGACCACAACGCCTTGGGGCAAGCGGTTGCCCGGGTTGTTCAACAACACCGCTCCGCTGCCCGCTTGCAGCGTGGCCAAGCCTGCCACCGTGAGGCTGCCGGTCTGGGTGATGTTGCCGTTGCCGCTGTTGGCATTCAGCGTGCCACCCACGGCGGTCGTGCCCATGTTGAGGTTGCCGTTGCTTTGCAGGCTAAGGTTGCCGCTGGCTGCTACCGTGCCCAGAGTCAGCGCGTTGGCATCAGCCAGCGAAATGTCGGTGCCTGCCGCATTAACGAGGCCGTTGAAGTCGTTGCCCGGATTGCTCAGGTTGATGTTTCCCGCCGCGCCCAAGTTGGTCGGGCCGTTGGTCACCGTCAGCGTGTTGCTTGTGCCCTGACTGATGCTGCCGTTGGTGGCTTGCAGGTCCAGGCTGGCGGCATTGACCGTGCCGTTGAGCGCGAGGTCGGTTCCCGCTGTGGCATTCAGGTTGCCGCTGGCTGTCACGTTACCCAGGGTCAACGCGTTGGCGTCTGCCAGCGCAATGTCTGCGCCGGTGGCATTGACCGTGCCGCCAAAGTCGTTGGCCGGGTTGCTCAGGGTGATGTCGCCCGCGCCGGCTGCCAGCGTGGTCGAGCCGTTGACCGCCAGCGGTCCGCTCTGGCTGATGTCGCCGTTGCCGCTGTTTGCATTGAGGCCGCCACCCACTGAGGTGGTACCCAGGTTCAGTGCGCCGGTGCTGTTGACCGTCAGGTCGCCCGTGGTTGTGACATTGCCCAGCGTGAGTGCGTTGGTATCTGTCACTTGGACAGCCGCACCTGAAAGCGACACGGCCCCAGTGAAGTCGTTGCCGGCGTTTGCCAGCGTAACGTCAGCCGGGTTGCCACCCTGCGTTGCCGTGAAGCTGCTGGTGCTCAGTGCTGCGATGGCCGTTCCTGCTGCCTGCGTGATCGCACCGTCGGTGCTGTTCACAGCCAAGGTCCCGCTGCTGGTCAGGTTGCCCAATTGCACGCCGCCGCTGATGTCGGTGATCTGGCCATTACCACCCACCGCCACGCTGCCGCTGGTGCCCTGGCTGAAGCCTTGGCTCACCGTCAAATCGCTACCCAACGTGGTGGCACCCCCGGTCTGGCTGAACAGCCCCACCGTCATGGCGCCAGTACCGCTGAAACTGCCTCCCGTCTGGTCAAAGCTGTCGACCACCGTGGTGCCGCCGTTGCCAAGCGTGCCGCCGGTCTGGGTGAGGCTGGCCAGCAAGATGCCGCCAGTGCCTACGTTCAGGGTGCCGCTGTTTTGTGTCAGGCTGCCGGCGTTGCCCAGGCTGTCCACATTCACCGGTGCGCCGCTGTCGGCGGGCGCCACTGCGCCGGTGGTGTCAAAGCTCACCACCACGCCCAGCGGGATCACCACATTGGCCACGTTGGAGAGGTCAGGCACCGCGCCGCCAGCCCAGTTGGCTGGGTCGAACCAATTGCCGGTGGGGCCACCGATCCAGGTCACGCTGTTCAGGCGGGTGATGGCGCTGGTGCTGTTGGCGCCCAGCGTCACGCTGTAGTTGTTGCCACCGTTGCCGTCGGCGATGGTGACCGCGCTGGCGGTGAGCGTTTTGCCGTTGCCCACGTTCTTGGTGTCAAACGCCAGCGTGGCTGCGGTGACCGTATCGCCCGCCACACCCAGCAAGCCAGAGAGGTGGTTCAGATCGGCGGCGGCGCTCGTGTATGCCGAGACACCGTTGTAGACGCGGGTGACTGCCTGGGGGGCGAGCGTTACCGCTTTGGCTGTGATGCTGGCGTTGTTGCCGCTGAAACCCGAGCCCGAGAGCAGGAAGTAGTTGGCCGCGTCGCCGCCGGCCAGCGCCAGGTTGCTGATGCTGAAGGTCTTGCCAACACCAGCGTTGCGGTTGTCAAAAGCGCCCAGGCCGCTGACCGTGACCGTGTCGCCGGTTTCCAGGCCCGCCAGCCCCAGGCTCACGCCGGTCATGCTGGTGTTGCCGTCGTAGATCTTGCTCAGGCCAGCAGCGGTCGCGGTCAATCCCTTGGCGTTCACCTGGTGCGAGCCCACCACCCGCACCGTGTTGCTGAAGTTGGCGCCGTTGACGAACACCGCACCGCTCTGGCCCAGCTGGTAGCTGCCCACCGCGAGCGCACCGCTGCCCGCCGTTTGCGCTGCCACCGGCACCAGGTTGAAGCTGGCGCTGCCGCCCACGCCATCGTTGATGGTGAAGCTGTTGGCACTGCCGCTGACAATTCCCAACAGGTTCACGATGGTGGTGTTGTCGCTTGCCAGATAACTGGCGCCGCTGATGCTGTAGGGGGTAGCCGTGCCATAGAAGTTGGTCACATCGGCCACACGCACCAGCAGTTCGTTGGCGCCCACGATGGTGTAGCTGCCCGGCGTGTAGCTGATCGCGTAGTTGTCTGCCGTGAACCCGGAAACCTGCAACACGCCAACGTAGCTGCCCGCCGTGTTGGTGCCGGCGTTGCTGCGGGCGATGGCCAGCGCGCCACCCAAAACCGAGCTGCCCTCGCCATTCACCCAGCCGGCATAGCCCACGCCCGCAAAACCCACTGCATCTGTCTGCGTGACAAAGCGGGCGTCGTCGTCGGCGCTCACCACCAGGTTGGCGCGTGTGATGCTGGCGGTGGCTGTTTTGCTGGTGGCGTCGAGCAGGTAGTCCGAAGCCAGGGAGCCGTTGCTACCCGTGATGGCGTCAATGGCCAGACCGCTCACGGTAAGCAAGTTGGCGCCCGCCACCGTGGCGCTGTTGAAACTGGCTGCGCTCAGGCTTAAGCTGGCCGCGCTGTCGCCTACCACCAGACCGCCAAACGACCACTGCGGCACAAAGCCCGCTGGCGCGTCGGTGGTACCGTCGTAGATTTTGCTCAGGGCGGCATTGATCAGCGTGGGGCTGAGCGTGGCCGCAGCAATCGTCACCGACGCGTTGGCCGCGTTCAGCGTGGGCAACTGGTAATTGCTTGCCAAACCGCCAGTGCCATCGGCCAGAGTAATGCCGCTGACGAACTTGCCGCTGGTGGCCACATGTTTGTCGCTGGCCACCGCACCGGTGTACGTGAGCGCCTCGCCAGCCACCAGCCCGCTGAGCGTGACAACGCCAGCAAGGTCGGTAGTGCCGTCGTATGTCTTGCTGGCGGAGAGGCCAACCGTCCGTGCGGTGATCGAAGTCGCCACCGTCTGACCCGAAGCCAGGCTGTAGTTGCTCGCCAAACCGCCGTTGGTGCCGTTGCCCAAGGTCGTGCTGTTGACCGTGACGAGGTTCGCATTCAACACATCTTTGCTGTTGAAGCTGGCGCTGTTGGTCACATTCAGCGTCTCCGCGTCCACCAGACCGAAGAGGGTGAGGCTGGCCACAGCGGTGGTGCTGCCGTCGTAGGCTTTGTTGGCTGCTGTGGCCGTGGCCGTCAGAACCTTGGCCTCAATCGTGCCAATGTTGCCCGTGGCTGTGCCACCGGTCACGGTATAGCCGTACACCGGCCTCGCGCCAGTGGCCGCGCTGCTGGTGGCCGAGAGCACTGTTACACCGCTGGCCGTCACCGCAAGACCGGTACCCACGTCTTTGCTGGCATAGGTGCCGCTGGTGGGGTTGTTCAGCATCACACCCAGGTCGCCATCGACCGCGCCGCTGCTGCTGAAGTTGGCTGCGGTCAGCGTGGCGGCCAGGGCGCCGTCGTAAACCTTGGTGACTGCGCTACCGACCAATGTGGCGGTGAGCGTGGGCGCCAGCGTGTAGAACAAGCCGCTGCCCGTGCCCAGCACGGTGCTGCTGCCGTAGGTGGCGCCGTACTGCTTGAAGTTAAAAACCAGCCCGCCAGCCACATCGCCCGTTGTCACATTGAACGGATCTGCGTTGCTGCTCCACACCTGCCAAGCCTTACCGCTGCCGCTCGCCACCAGTGCTGCTGCGCCACTGTTGTTGACGGAGCGCGAACCGGTCACGGTGATGTTGCCGTTGTTGGTGGTAACTGCCCTAGTAGCCGCAATGGTGACCGTGCCGCTGCCTCTGATCAACACGTCGCCTACAGCAGTGGTGCTCAGATTTTGGTTCACGTTGATCGCACCACCAAAAATATTGATCGGCCCGCCAACGCTTTGCGCCGCTGAAACCGTCACGTTCGCCGTGCTGCCGGTTCTGCCAATCGTCAAACCGCCCAGGCCAGTCGTGGCTGTGCCAAATGTGTAGCCGCTGGTGAAGCTGGCTGCGGCTGACTGAACAACCAGGTTGCCCGCACCGCTGAACCCACTGGTCCCAAAGCTGGGTGCGTTGTTTTCAATCACCAAGCTGCCGCCGCTGATGGTGGTGGCACCTGTGTAGGTGTTGGCACCCGACAGGGTGAAGGTGCCGGTGCCTTGCTTCACCAACGCGCCGGTGCCGCTCATCACGCCGCTGAAAGTGGTGCTGGTGTTGTCGCTCAGTGTGGACGTGAAGCTGCCCAGCGTGACGTTGCCGGCACCTGCCAACGAGGCAATGGTGTCATTGGCACCCACGGCATAGGTTGCGCCGCTGGCCACCGCTACAGCGGTGCTGTCGCTCAAGCTACCGGTCACATTCAAGGTGCCGGCGTTGATGCTGGTGGCACCTGTGTAGGTGTTGGCACCCGACAGGATGAAGGTGCCTGTGCCTTGCTTGGTCAAGGCGCCGGAGCCGCTCATCACGCCGCTGAAGGTGGTGGGGGTTGTGTTGCTCAGTGTGGATGTGAAGCTGCCCAGGGTCACGCTACCCGCGCCCGCCAAGGAGCCAATGGTGTCGCTGGCACCCAGTGCATAGGTTGCGCCGCTGGCCACCGCGACAGCGGTGCTGTCGCTCAAACTGCCGGTCACATTCAAGGTGCCCGCGTTGACGGTGGTGGCGCCGGTGTAGCTGTTCGGACCCGACAGGGTAAAGGTGCCGGTGCCTTGCTTGACCAGGGTGCCGGTGCCGCTCATCACGCCGCTGAAGGTGGTGCTGGTGTTGTCGCTCAGTGTGGCCGTGAAACTGCCCAGCGTGACGTTGCCGGCACCTGCCAGCGAGGCAATGGTGTCGCTGGCGCCCACGGCATAGGTCGCACCGCTGGCCACCGTCACGGCCGTGTTGTCGCTCAGGCTGCCGGTCACATTCAAGGTACCGGCGTTGATGGTGGTGGTGCCTGTGTAGGTGTTGGCAGCTGACAGGCCCAGCGTGCCAGCGCCGGCTTTACTCAGCGAAGCAGTGGCACCGGATATGACCCCGCTGATCAGGCTGGTGCCGGTGTTGTTGATCTGGATCGCGCCGATGGCCTGTACGGCACTGGCGTTGATGACGCCGCTCGTCACGGTCAGTAACGCCAGCGCTTTGCTGCCGCCCACGGCGCCGCTGAACACCACGTTCGCGTTACCTGCATTCACGCTCAAGGCCGACGGGGCCAGGTTGGTTTCTCTGATGTAGCCAGAAGGGGTCTCGCTGGTCCAGCTCAGGTCGTTCCACTGGCCCTTGGTCCCGGTGATCTGCAGCGTCATTTCACCCGCGCCGGTGCCCTGCGTGAAGTTCGTGCCCAACCCTGAATTGTTCGGTTCGGTGGCGTCCCAATTGATGTAAGCGCCGTTGAAAGCAGTGCCAGTGCCATTGCCGGTCTGATTGAAAAATACCGTGCCGCGGCCGGCATTGGCCAGACCCTCTGGCCCTGTCACCCAATACCAGTCGGCACTGGACCCGATGAAGCCATTGCCGCCCCGCAGCCCACCGAGCCACGCCGTTGTGTAACCCGCCGCGCGGCTGGCGATCGCGTTTTCCAGGCGCGAAGTGACGGTCGCCAGGTAAGTGGCATTGATCGCACCCCCCGCACCGGACCTGGCTTCGGTACTGGCACGATCCCATGTGTCATTGGTCGTCCCGTTCTTCGCCACAAAAGCGTAGGCGTTGGCCGAATTCACCACGCCATCGAAGGTGACAGCGCCCCCTGATGTGTTGACAGTCAAGCCACCGGTGTTGGCGATCAAGGTCTCACCGTTGACCGTGAAGGCGCCCCCAGCGGTCGAAAATGTCTGGGCACTGCCGCCCGCCACATACAAGTCACCGCCGACCTTGACGGGCGTGCCGTTGAAGTTGGTGGTGGCGTCGTTACCCAGCTGGATGGCCCCGCCATTCGTCGTGACGTTGTTGTTGATCTGGATGAAACCAGCCCCGTCGCGTGTCACTGCGCTCCAGTTGTCTTCGTAGTCGGCTTCCAGTTGCAGGTTCAGCCGGCCACCGGTCGCGACGATGTTGGAATTGACCAGGATGTCGCGATGCGATTTGACGGTGAGCGTGATGTCGCCCGCACCGCTCTTGGTGATGCCGCTGTTGAACAGAATGTCGTAGCCAGAGGTGGCCGGGCCTTTGGTTGCCAGTTGCACATCGGCACCCAGCAAGCTCACGTTGCCGTTGTAGGTTTGTGAGCCCTCCGTGGTGATGGACCCACCGGGCACCGCGATGCTGCCGGCCGTGATGTTGATGTCTCCCAGCGCCTTCTGACTGCCCACCGACTTCTCGAACGTGACCGTTCCGGCGCCCGCGGCGACGGTCAGCCTGGAGGGAGCCAGATTGGCTTCTCGCAGATAGCCCACGGGGGCCGTGCTGGTTCGGGGCAAGTCGTTCCATTGGCCGAACGTGCCTGTGAACTGGAGTGCAGACTCCAATTCGGACGACAAGGCACCGGCCGAACTTCCATTCCAGTTGTTGGGCTCGCCGGGATTGAAGGGCGCATAGCTCCCCCCCACAGCAGTACCGCCGCCACCGCTGGCGTTCTGGGTGAAGAAGATCAGCCCGTTCACGTTCTGGCTGGCCTCGGGGCCGGCCACCCAGCGCCAGCTGGCGTCGCTGCCGATGCCGACGATGCGCCGGCCGCCCAGCCAGGTTTCCACGAAGTTCGTGGCCCGGCTGGCAATGGAGTTTTCCAGGCGCGAGGTGATGGTCGCCAAGTAGGTGTCGCCCGTCGCAGCGCCGCCTGCCGTCGCGCCGCGTGCTGCGGTCAAGGCATCGTTCCAGTTTGCGGAACTGCTCACGAAGGTGTAGCTGTTGCCGGAATTGACCAGCCCGCCGAACAACACGCTGCCACCAGCGGTGGTGATACTGACGCCGTTGGTGTTGGCGATGATGGCTTCGCCGTTCAGTGCGAAATTGCCTCCTCCTGTGGACAGGGTCAAGGCAGTACTGCCACCGAAATACACATCACCGCCCACCTGGGTGGAAACGCCATTGATCGTGGCCACCGCACCGGTGCCGAACACTAGGCTGCCGCCGTTGGTGGTGATATTGCGGTTGACCTGGGTATAGCCCGTGCCATTGCGGTCAGAGTCGGCGTCGAGCGCCATACCCAGCGCACCGGTGGTGGACGAGATGGCGCCGTCGATGAAGATGTCTCGGGCCGCCTTGACACTCAGCGTGGCGTTGCCGTTGGCGCTGGTGATGCTGCTGTTGATCAGCACATCGGTGGTGCTGGCCTCCAGCGTGATGTTGCCGCTGGCCGGTGCTGTGCTGGTGAGACTGGCGTTGACCGCGATATTGCCGCCGATCAACGCAATCCTGCCCGGCATGCTTAGCGCGCTGGACACGGCAATGTTCTGTGTGTTGCCTGTCTTGCCGATGGTGAATGACGACAAGGTGTTGGGAATGGCCAGGCCGGTGATGTGGCCAGGTGTGTCGGTACCCGAGGAATAGAAGCCGCCGTTGAAGCCGGGGTTCCACACCACACTGGAATTGAATGAGGTGCTGAGCGGGGCGATGGTGAAGCTGCCCGTCGTGTTGACGAAGATATTGCCGGTCTGATTTTCGTACTTGAAGTCGAAGATGTTGGTGACGAACTCAACGTTTCCACTGCCCGCGTTGATGGTCATCGAGCCATTTAAAGAGGCGATGCCAACGCCGATACCGGTGCCACTGTCACCCTGGAATCGAATGTTTCCGCCGCCGGCAAAGCTCGTCACGCCATTGACATTGGTAACAACGCGGGTATTGACCGTTGACCTGCCCTCGACGCCAATTTGGTTATTGGCCCCGCCCATCGCAGCCCCAATGCCCACGGTGTGGCCGTTCCAAAAGCCCAACAACTGACCGCTACCCACCCAAAGATTGCCGCCGTTGGTATTGATGGGGCCATTCAGCGAAATACCACGGCCGTTTTGACCGATGCTGGAAGCGTCCCGGTCAATCTCTGAAACCAAGATGAGATTGAGCTTCGCGCCGGTGGCGCCAATGTCTGAATTGACAGACAGGTTGCCCGAGGCACCCAACGTTAGTGTGCGATCCGCCCCCGCAACGCCGTTGTAGGTAAAGCCATCGGCAACCGTCAAACTGAAATCGCCAGTCGCACCTGTGGTCACCGTCACGTTGTTGCTAAGAAGCGCGTTGACGATCGCGGCCCCCGTGATGACGGTGTCGACGCTGGGGCCGCTGCTGCCGGGGAGCGATGAGCCGCCGTCGTTCCGGATGATCACGTTGCCTGGGTCTAGCAACCAGTCGCCCGTGCGGCCGTTGACTGCAAGGGTGGACACGCGCGCGCCATTCACATCGAGCCAGCGGCCCGAGGTTTCAATCTGGCCGCCTTTGCCGCCAGCCGCGCCACCTTTTGCATCAATTACGCCATGCGCTGCGGTGACTGAGGCGGCATTGCCCACATCGCTCCACAGCACCACGGTGCCGCCGTCGCCCTGCACCGTGGCGCTGGCGTCGATGCTCGCACCCGCATCCATGCGCACCGTGGTGGCCTGGTACAAGGCGTCGGGATCGGCAAACACGCGGCGTTCGGCGTTGGCGCCGCCTTGCCAGTCGCCACCCACCAACACAGCGCCGCCGCCGGTGGCGCCAGAGGCGTCGATGCTGGTGGCGTCTTGCAGGGCGATGTCATCCCCGGTGAGGGTGGCCAGGCCACCGCGACCGTTGCGCCCGCGTGTGCTCAGGCTGCTGCTGCCCAGCACGGCCAGTTGGCCAGGCTCGCGCGGGTCGCTGGGGAGCGGGGCGGTGGGCGCGGCTGGCGTGGCGGGGGCGCTGCTGGCGGTGGTGTTTGCGCCGCTGGCGTGCAGGCGCAGCGTGCCACCGGTGTCGCCCGAGGCGTCGAGGCGAGCGCTGTCCAGCGTGATGTGGGCGGCCGCTATCTCGATCTCGCCGCCCGTGCTGGGCGCGGTAGCTGTCTGGAGTGCGGTGGCTTCAGGCGTAGCCGCTGGCGCGTTTGAAGCGCCTGGCGCAGCGCCCACCGGCTGGGCGGCCACGCTGAGTTCGCCGGCCACCTGCGCGGTGCCGCTGGCCACAATGCGAATCTGCCCGCCCTGGGTTAGCGCCTCGGCGCGCACGCTGGCGCTTGCCGTCTGCTCGAAGCGCTCGGCCTCAACGCGCACGCTGCCGGCCGCAAAGCCCGCTGCACCGCTGGCGCTGATGCTGCCGCTGTTGATCACCTCGGGCGCGCTCAAGCTCACCTGCCCGGCCGGGCCGCTGCCGGCTGGGGTGGCGCCGGCCACCGCGTTGGCGGCAATCACGCCGCTGTTGTCCACCTGCTTGCTGGCCGAGAGCAATATGCGCCCGCCCTGCTGTTGCAGGCCATTGGCTTCGATGCGCCCGCTGTTTTTCACCACGCCGCCAAGCAAGCGGTCCATCGACTGGGCCGAGAGAATGATCAGGCCGCCGGGTGCTTGCACCGCGTGGCGGTTGTCCACCAGGGTTTTGATTTGCGCGGGCTCCACGCGGATGCTGGTGAGGCGGTTCTGGCTGTCGAAGTGCAGATCGACCGCTTCGCCAGCGGCCAGCGCCACGGTGCCCATTTGCGCGATCACCGCGCCCTGGTTGCGCACCTCGGGCGCGAGCAGCGCGATGTAGCCACCCAGCGCGGCTTTGAGTTCGCCTTCGTTGATCACAGCGCCGGTGCTTCCGTTGCGCTCATACCGGTTGTTGCCGGCCATGAAGTTGGCGTCTGAAATGCTGTTGGTGGTGGCCACCAAGCCACCCACATCAACCCGCGCGCTGCGCCCGAAGTACACGCCCTGCGGGTTGGTGAGCACCACCTGGCCATTGGCACTGATGCGCCCGAAGATCTGGCTTGGGTCGGCGCTCATCACGCGGTTCAAGGTGACGCTGGCGGCGCTGGGCTGCTGAAACTGCACATGGGCATCTGCCCCCACGTTGAAGCTTTGCCAGTTGATGGCGGCGCGCTCGCTGCCCTGCTGAATCACCATGTTCGCGCCGCTTTGGCTGATGGCAGCCTGCCCGGCGCTGACTTGCCCGCCGGTGGGCAAGGTGTTGGGCGGTGGCGCAGTTTGCGCGTGGGCGCTCAGGCTGAGCAGCCCGCCGAACACGACGCTTGCCACAGCCGCCACCTGGGTGCCCGAGCAGGGCTTGCCTTTGGCTGCGACGGTCTCGGCCGCAGCCACGTAGGTTTGCTTGCGTGCGTTCCAGACGCTGCGGTGGGTTTTGTTCATGGGGTGTTGCTCAGGCGGTGGGGCTGGTGTGTCGAGAGATCGGGCGCTCAGGGGAAGACGGGGCTGGTCAGAACGGCAAGGTGGTGGACAGCCAGAACCGGTTGAGCTTCAAGCTGCCGTCGCCGTCGGTGCCGGTGAGGGTGGGTTGCGGGTTGTCGCCAATGCGCCGGGCCCAGGTGAGGCGGGTGTTCAGGGCTTGCGGGCCTTGCCAGCCCAGGCTCAGGCCATAGCCGCGCAGGTTGCGCGCGGTGGTGGGGTCGCTGGGGGCAGCGGGCAGCGAGACCACGCGTGCCACATCGGCGAAGGCGGTGAGCGCCCAGGCTGGGGCGAGCGCCCAGCGCCATTCGGCACTCAGGGCTTGGCCCCGGTCGCCGCCGAACTCGCTCACCGGGTAGGCGCGCACGCTTTGCGCACCGCCGATGTAAAGCTTCTCAGACGAGTCGAGCGCCTGTGTGGCGTGTTGCCCCGAGAAGCTGAACAGCAGGGATTGGGTGGGGCCGAGCGCCTGCTGGCGGCTTAAGGCGTAGTTGATCTTGGCGTAGCTGCTTTCGATGGTGCCCAGCTGGGTGTGTGCCTTCATGTCGGCGAGCCGGCCCCAGGTGAGCTGCATCGCGCCGCTGTTGGCGCCGCTGCCGCCCAGGCTGTCGAACCGGTTGCCCGAGAGCCCCAGGCGCAGGCTGCGGGTGCTGTAGTCGGAGCGCACTTGGGTGTCGCTGTTGACAAAGGTTTTGTTGTCCAGAGCGCCGGTGAGATAGAGGTTGCGGGTGCGCTCGCGCACCAGGGGGTACATGGCGTCAAACCCAAAGCTGCCCGAGCTGCCCTTGATCTGCGCCGCCGAGTTGGCCGCCGGCCCATCGATCACCTCGTATGAGAGAGCTGAGACGCTGGTGCCCAGGCGCAGGCCGTTGCTGCCCACCGGCACGGTGAGCGCGGCGCGACCGTAGTCGCTGCCTCGGGAGTGCAGCAGGTTGAGGGTGACGGCCTCGCCGCGTCCGGTGGGGCTGTTGAGCTGCAGGTTGACCGCCAGGCGTTCGCGTCCGGTGGCGCGCGCGCCGGTGTTGTCCAGCGTCACATCGCCGCGAAACGCGAGCTGGTCGGTGGTTTTGAGCACCAGCGCGGTCTCGCCCTGCTGGACGCCAGCGGCCAGGGTGCCGGCCACGTTTACGCCGGGCAGGTCGTCGGCCAGCAGCAAGGCGCGATCGAGGGCGGCGGCGTCCAGCGGCTGGCCCACTGCCTGCTGCGCGTTGAAGATGCCTTCGATGAGGGCGGGCTTGACCCGCTGCGGCAGCGCTCCCTCAAACCGCATGCCGCCGTACCGCGCCTCCACCACCGCCAGCGTGACCACGCCTTCGGTGATGTCCTGCGCGGGCAGCGTGACCTGGGCGAGGCGGTTGGCGTTGCGGTAGGCGGCGGACACCGCGTTGGCAGCAGTCTGCAGGTCGTCAAAGGTGAGCGGGCGCGCCAGGTAGCTGGCGACCACCTGGGCCAGTTGCTCGTTGCTGAGCAAACTGTTGCCGGTGAAACGGAACGCCTTGACGCTGATGGTGGTGTCGGACTTGGTGGCCGGTGGCGGCTGCGCGTCTGCCGGCGCTGGGCGCTGCGCCGCTGGCAAGGCAGGCAAGCGGTTTTGCTCCAGCTGCTGGCGCAAGGCGCCCGCATCGGGTGGCGCCACCGGCTGGGCGTGGGCACTGGCCATGAGCATGGCCAAGGGCAGCGATGCAAATCGATGAAGGTGGGAAGCAGTTTTCATAGGTCTGAAAACTGTAGGACAGGGCTGGTTTGGCTAAACCCTGATGAGTGGGGGAAAAGCCGGCCAAATGGGCTTTTGTGTCCGTTCGCAGGCCGGTGCGGTGCCTCGCACCCGGTGTTGCGACCCCCTGCGGCTCAGGACATACCGCAGGTGTGAACCCTGCTGAGTGTTGCCGCCGACCGAATACTGAGCCACTGGGGGTGCGGACAAAAACTTGGACTGGTTAAACAGGAATCCCAAGGCTTCTACGGTGTGCTGCGGGGCTGAGGCCACCGAGCGATATCTTGATACGCGTCTCGTTGTACCAGCGGATATAGGCGTCCAAGGTCGCGATGAACTCGTCGATGGTGGTGGATAGCCAGTCGCGCGCGAAGCACACCTCGATCTTAAGCCGGCCGAAGAAGCCCTCGCACGCGGCATTGTCCGGTGAGCAGCCCTTGCGCGACATTGAGCGAATCAGCTTCGCGCTGGCGATCCGGCTCAGCCAGCCTGGCCACCGATAGTGCCCACCGCGGTCCGAATGCACCACCGGCCGCTCAGCGCTCGTAGCAAGCTTGTCGATGGCTGCGTCCAGCATCGTGTTGACCAACTCGGCGTTTGGCCGCGTGCCGATCGACCAGCTGACGACCATCCCGTCGAAGCAATCGATCATGGGCGACAGATACACCTTGCCAGCCGGGATCTGGAACTCCGTGATGTCGGTGAGCCACTTCTCGTTCGGCGCGCCGGCGCTGAAGTCGCGGTTCAAAAGGTTGTCGGGTGCTGGGCTGATCTCGCCCATGTATGAGCCGTACCGACGACGCTTGCTCGTCGCGGCAACCAGGCACTCCTGCTTCATGAGGCGCCGCACGACCTTCTCCGAGATGTTCACGGATTGATCGCTCAACGAGGCGTGTATTCGCCGATAGCCATAGCAGCGGTAGTTGCGCTCAAAGATGTCGGCCATGGCCTGGCGTGCGTCGGCGTACTTGTCGGCCATCTGGAGCCGGGCCCGCTGGTAGAAGTAGGAACTGCGTGGCAAATCCACTTCGCCGAGCAGATCCGTCAGCGCGTAGTCCTGTCTCAAGGCATCAACCAGCTGTGTCTTCTCTCGATTCGTCAGGGGCTGCCGGTCGATGCCCAGTTCTTTTTTTAAGAGTTCGCTCGCCTTCTTCAGCACGTCCTTCTCGAGCTGCAGGCGCCTGACGTCGCGTCGTAGGGTCTCGATCTGCTGTTCCAGCTCAGTTCGATCAGAGCTTGCCGGGGCGTCTTGCTGGCGCTTCATTTGTACCGTTGCGTCGTGGTCGAGCAGCTGATTCTTCCACTTGTATAGCGAGCCGCGAGACACGCCCACATCGTCAGCCACCGCCTGCGCGCTCGCTGGTCGCATGCACAAGGCAATGACGGCAGACTGCTTGGCCTCAGGCGCCAGCTCCTGGGATCGGCCAACCGCAGGCGCACGAGCCTGCGGATTCAGCTCGTGAATCCATGCGGACAGCAAAGACCGCGAGGGATAGCCCAGCGCTTTGATCGTGGCCGCGATGCAGTGGCCGTGGTCGCGGTGATGCTCGACGGCACGCTCCTTGTGCGCCTGGGAATACCTCGGCGGGCGAGCGTAGCCAGCCGGCAACTCAAGCCGCTGCTCGTACTCGCCGTACCAGGTCTTGAGTGCGTTCTTCGTCGGATAGCCAAGCTGGCGAATGGTCAAGCCCAGGCGCTTGCCCAGCTTGATGTACAGCTGCACGGCTCGAAGCCGATCTTCGTATGAATACATGAACTACCTCCAAGGTAGTCCAAGAAATCGTCCGCACCCCCTGGGTCAAAATTCGGTCGGCGCTAACATGCATGATCCTGATACCTTGCCTGTACAGCCTCGCGACCTGCTTGCGCCGTTCGTGAAGCTGCTCAAGAGTTTGATTTCTTGCACTTTCTTTTTCCATGATTCTCTGAGTTAAAAAATCGGAGAAAGTTCAAACTTTATTGGGCCTTATCTATAGGTAGAGTTGAGCTCGTGCCGACTAGCGACAACGGAGCCTGAGTTGCCGACTGCATAACTCTGGCTGACAGGTCCGCTCCCGAAACGTCTTCATAACGGGCCGGAATCCGCTCTTTGAGGCGGAAGAGCCGCTGATGCGCAGTTCTGGTGAGCTGCCCATAGGTGGTCGCCATCACCTTTCCTCGAAGAATGCCTTCTTCCTTGATCTCCTTTTCCCGAGCGGTTTTTGGCGCAATCTCATAGCCGACGACAAAGGCTCGGAATGTGGGTGTGCCGTCTAACGCTCCGCTGCCAAGAAAGTCCTGTATGTAACCATCCGCCTGATTCATCTCTTCGCGTCCAATGGCCGACTTGCCTTTCTTGAGCTCAATGATCAAGACGTCCTGAATGCGCATCAAGTTGGAGTTCGCCGAGTCAAAAGCCTCAGTGCCCACCACCGAGCAGGTCGCATCGGCTAGCGACACGATGTCGGGCCGCTGCCTGGCGTTGGCAAAAGCAGCGGCGGAGACGCGCTTGCTGAATATCTTTGCAGTGGCGGTCCTTAAGCTCACATTGGAGGCGTATTCGCTGCTATCGAACTCGGGGCCAAAGAGCCATCGCGCCTGAGTGACCAGCGGATGCAGCGTGTGTAGCTCGTCGGTCGCCGGATCGCCGCACAGCTTCTCGATGGCCGTGACAACCGCGAGGCGGTGGTCGATCTCGTCGAGCACCGATAGGGCATCCCGCACTGTCCATTGGCTGAGCAGGCGGTCAAGACCTTCGATGTCCGAGTCTTCGAGATTGGTGAGCTTCTCAAGCAGGCCTGCGCCGCCTCTTGACTTCTCCAGATTGATCAAAGCTAGAACAGCTGCGGACAGGCTCTCTGGAAGGACCGTTGGATTAGCTTTAACAAAGTCACGGGCGAAACTAGCGACTTCGATGCGTCCTAGCTGTGAGAGCCCCTTGAACTCCCCTCGATTGCGGACAAGGGCCTCCTCGGAGTTCTCCTCTATCATGTCCGAAGACAGCTTTGCGAGTACTCGTTGCGCGTATTCCTGTACAGCCTCGAAAAGCGCGTCGGCCTTCGGGCCAGCCTTGAAGCGCGCCCAATCGGGTTCGATCTCGCTGGTCCAGTCATCGTCTGACTTGACCACGATGGAGTATCGCTTGGCAAACCGCACGCGGCCATCGATGACGGCCTTTGAGCCGACCACCCAGCTGGGGGAACCTACCAAGCGGGAATTCACCCAAAACGCGACACCCTGATAGATCGTCGATTTGGCCGCTCGAGACGAATCGACCACAAAGGCTTCGGCTGCGGGGCAGCCAGGAATTTTTAGCGGAGTCCGCTCAATCAGACCAGATTGCTCAGCCAGGGAAACCGACCGGCCGTTTACCCGCACAACGAACTGCGGATCATGGAGAAACCTGGCCGACAGGATTTCTCGAATTCGGCCTTCGTCGGGCAGATGCCGCTCCACGACAACCGAAAGTCGAGTGCCATGGCCGGGTCGCAGAAACGTCGTCTCTTTCATTATCTTGAAAGGCGTCTCGCTACTTTGGGTGCCGATCTCGAAGCCGGAACCCTTCCCATCGCGCCAGGTCTCGACCTCGTAGTGGTCGGCGAAGCACAGCAGGCCATGCCTGCCGACGCCATTGCGGCCATAGGCTTTGCGGCGCCAGTCTGTTCGTTTCGGAGGAAATTCCACCTGCACACCTTGGTGCTTGATCCGGTCGTAGCCCAGCCGCATCCACCGGCCCTTGAATTGGGCGGCGCTCATGCCGTGCCCGTCGTCTTGAACCACCAAAGCCGTTTCCCTCACGCCGGGCACCGTGATATCTACCAGAGACGAGCCCGCGTCCCAAGAATTTGCCACTAACTCTGTCAGCGCGACTTCCGGGTCATGCGCAATGCGTCCGAGCGTCCGAACAAGGTAGTCCTCCTCAAAGAACGAACCTGTCGCGGTGTCTGCCTTCTTGGGCCTAGCCATGGTCGTTCTCCCCCAAAGATGTAGACGTTGTCGAAGGCGCTCCGCGAGGCGACGCAAAGTGCAGCACCTCACGTTCACGCCGGCCGCGCTTTCCTTTATGACACCGAATTTAACTGAATCGCGCTGAGGCTCCAGCCTTCCGCATCTCTTCTTATGCAGTCCTGCTGTTCACCCGGTTGCGCGACAGCTTTTGGGCACCCAATCTGGCGCGGTAAATGGCAGAAGTGGGTCGAGACCACCAGTACAACCTTGGCGTGAGCAATCGTTCCCGGCAACTGGTCAGAAAGGCATCGGTCGAGTGACCGGTCACGGAGGCCAACCAGTAGCTTGACGCATTGCTCCACGAATGTCCGGTTGGTGCACTCACGAACATTTGGGCGTCAGTTTCGACTGACTGGACCCAGCCTTGACCGGACACTAACCGCGATACGCCCCACTTCCGCTGCTGGCCGGGACAGCCAGTTCGCAAGTAATCCCGGTAGCGGTCCTTGGTTATGCCCCGAATCGAAGGAACGGTGCCGACGAGCATGGCGATCGCGAGCCGATCCAAACCAGGCATCCGACCGTCGAAACTGTCACCCGTACAGAAGTCGTATCCAGGTTTCAGCGCTTGCGCCATACGCTGGCCAGCCAGGGCTGTTGCTCGATCGGTAGGCCCGACGGACGGTAGAAGTGCTCCACCTCGCCGAAGCCGGCGGCCGTCACCAGAGTGCGCCAAGTTGGCCAGTCGTGAAATACGCCGTAGCGCTCACCATTCCAGCCCTCCTGACCATCGCCGCGCGGGTTGGAGCTGAACAACACGCCGCCCGGCCGCAGGCAGACCTGCAGTTGTCGCAGCACCTGCGCAAGCACCTGGCTGGGCACATGGAACAGCACGGCATTGGCAAACACGCCGTCGTAGCGCTGCGCGGGCAGATCAAGGTGCAGGAAGCTCTGCTCCAGCACCTCGCAGCCGCTGTGGGCGCGAGCCAGCGCCGCCGCGCTGGGCGCGCCCTCCAAGCCTACGGCGCGGTGGCCCAGCGCCTTAAAGGTGTGCAGGTCGCGCCCGGGCCCGCAGCCGAAATCCAGGACGTCAAAGGGCGGTGGCCCGGGTATGTGCTTCAGCAGCGCCGCGATGTTTTGGCTGACGTCGTGGTCGCGCGTGCCTTCCCAGTAGCTCTGGGCGTGGTGCTCGTAGTGCGCCAGGGTGCGTGCGGCGATGTGTTGCAGGTCTTGGGAACTCAATGGCATGCCGCATCATTTCATATAGCGCCGTCCTGATCCGGAACAACGGACACCACAATAGTCTCCCATCGAGTTCAGACCCTTTCAAGTCTGGCGGCTGCAATCAACAACGCGAAGCACGCCAATGCCCCGGTGTTCGTCATGAGCCTCGGTGGTGGTGCCTTTGGAAACGATCCCGATTGGATCCACGACGCCATGAGATGCGCGTTGAGTCGCGTGCAAAGTGACGGACTCGATGTTCGGATCGTTGCACGCGTGTCTGTGTCCAGCGCACTTGAAGCCCTGGCGGACAGCGCTATGCGGCTTAAGACTTCCCAGGGCCGGAGCAATAATCATGAAGGTGCTCATGGGACGACCCGCATGGTGGATGTAGAAGTCCACCACGTTCAAGGACTGCCCCGAACGGGAGTCCAATGTCTCTCACTCTTCCCTACCATCAGTCGTTGAGTCAGCGGCTGGCCATACGCAAGTGATGGGTTGGTGCGTGATTGTCACCAAGCTGAAAACTGTCACCAGACTGTCACCAGCTCAGAAAAGAAAAAAGCACTTACAGCGTTTTTGCTATAAGTGCTTGATTCATAACCAAAATTTGGTGGGACGTGCGGGGGTCGAACCCACGACAAACGGATTAAAAGTCCGCTGCTCTACCAACTGAGCTAACGTCCCCAAGGTTTTCGCAACTCTCTTTCGTTTGCTGCGAAGCCTCAAATTATAGCGTCATTTTTCGCCTCTTTTGAATCGGCCACCAAACGACTTTTCTGGGGCGAAGCCACTGTGTTGACCACCCAACCGGCTGCGCACAAACCAAAGCTGGCGGTGACGCTCACCACCGACCCGTAGCCATGGCAATTGAGCGAGCCGTCGCTGGCTCCTTCGATGGCACACGAAGCGTCGGGTGCGGCCACTGCCTCGCGGCTGAACACGCACATTACGCCAATCGGACCCTGTCGCGCGCCACCATGGTGCTTGCGCAGGCGGTAGCGCAGTTGCGCCAGCAGCGGATCGTGGGTGACCTGCGAGAGATCGGCCACCTCCATGGCATGTGCCAAGCGCTTTCCACCAGCTGCACCGACGCAAATCAGCGGAATGTGCTCGGCCAAGGACCAAGCGGCGAGCGCAGTTTTCGCCTGCACTTGGTCGCAAGCATCGATCACGGCCGAGGGACGCGTGCCCCCTAGCACACTGGTCAGCAGCGTTGGCCAGTTTTGTGGCGTGACGAAATCGTCGATCACATCCACCACACAGTCGGGGTGGAACTGCGCAATGCGATCGCGCATGGCCTCGGTCTTGGCTTGGCCCAAGGTGGAGTTCAGCGCGTGGATCTGGCGGTTGATGTTGGATTCGGTGACGTGGTCCAGATCGATCAGGGTGAGCCGGCGCGCACCGCTGCGCGCCAGGCCTTCAACCGCCCAAGAACCCACACCGCCGATACCGACCACCACCACATGGGCGTCAAAAATCTGGTCCGCGCCGGCCATGCCGTATAGGCGGCGCAAGCCACCGAAGCGACGCTCGAATTCGGGTGTCATTCGCGCTCCAGCAACCACATCTGAAACCGAAAGGCGATCACGGCGCCGAGGCCGATACCTGCCACCGCAATCACACTGGTGAGGCTCAGCGTGGACAGGCCCGAGAGCCCTTGTCCGATGGTGCAGCCCAGCGCGGTCACACCACCCACACCCATGCAGGCAGCGCCCACCAAATGCAGGGCGGTGTCTTGCGTGCTGCTGAACCCTTCCCAACGAAAGCTGCGCTCCATCACCGCTTGAGCGAACGCCCCAACCACCACACCGACCACGGTGACCACGCCGAAGGTGAGCAGCTTGGAGGTGTCGCTGTAGAAAATCAGCCAGTCCAGCGTGTAGGCTATTGGCGCGGTGAAGGTGAGCGATTCCATACGCCCAGTGTTGCTGGCGAGATAGACCGATTCCAGCGTCTCGGGATGCTCAGGCACAAACCCCAGGTGGCCGCTGACCCACCACATGGCGGTGATCACAGCGCCCAGCCCCAGGCCCGCAAGCAGGTTGTTGCCGCTGCGAAAATCGCGCTCTGCCAAGGCCCAGGCGATCAGCACACCACCGACCAGCAACGCCATGAGCAAGCCCGCCAGGCCGACATTCATACCCAGTCCGGCCGATACCCAATGCGGCAAGGCGCCGCCAGCAGGAATTTGAAACGACACCGTGTCCACCGTGTTGACGCGCCACACCGCAAGCACGCCGCGCAAGGTGACAAAGGCAAAGAATCCCATCACAAAGAACACCACCAGCGACTTCAGACTGCCCGCCCCAATGCGCACCAGCGTCTTGCTGCCGCAACCGGAAGCCAGCACCATACCGAAACCGAATAACAAGCCTCCCACCGTGGCGGAAAGCCAGATGATGCGGCCCGAGGTGTAAATGGATTTGTCGGGGTCGATCCAGCCCAGCCAGGCCATGCCGTAGAAGCCGACAGAGGCTACCCCGACCGCCATGCCCCACATGCGCATGCGGGTCCAGGAGCCCATGTTGACCACATCGCTGATCGCGCCCATGGTGCAAAAATGCGTGCGCTGGGCGATGAAGCCGAACGCAATGGCGACCGCAAACGCGGCCCACAAAACCTGGCTCTTGAGAGCCACGAGGGCTTGAATGTCGGCAATGGGCATGGCCGACATTGTAGAAGCTGGACCGGTCTGGTCCGGCTGGGTGCATCGCCTGAAGGCTCAGCGCAGGCGGACCAAACGCTCACTGGCAGCGGCGGCGGCCTCGGTGGTCGGAAACTGCTTGATCAGCTGCTCCAGCGTGCGCCGTGCGCCTTTGCTGTCATTGAGCTCAACCTGGCTGTTGGCCATTGCGAGCATGGCCTCGGGCGTACGAATGTGCGCGGGGAACAACGTGATCAAGCGCCGGTGGTTCTCCATCGCCTCTTTGTAGGCGCGAGTGGCGTACTGGGCGTTGCCCAGCCAGTACAAGGCCGAAGGCATATACCCGCTGCTCGGATACCGGGCCAAAAACGCGGTGTAGGCCTGTACGGCACCAGCGAAGTTCGAGCCACGCAACATTTCCAGCGCGCCATCAAAATCGCGTTTCTCTGCGGGCGCCGCGGTGAAGCTGGCCTCATCGTGCGTGATTTTCAATGGCTCTACTTGGCGCAGCCGCTCTTCGATCCCAACTTGGGTATTTTTCTGCTGGCGCTGGAGTTCCGAGACGTCGCGTGCGAGCTGCTCGTTCTGGCCGCGCAGCCGCGCCATCTCGCCACGCAGTTGCTCGATCTGGTTGGACAAGTCCAGCATGCTGCGGCGCGTAGCGGAATCGTTGTCCGCGCTCTTGGCCTCCAGCGCTTTCAAAGCTGTATCAGCGGCCTGTTGGCTGGCGTCAGTCTTCTGCCGCAATTCGATGATCGCCCTGCGCGCCTCATCGTCACCAAACAGCGCGTGGGCTTGCAAGGGCCAGACAGCAGAAAGCGCGATCGGCAGCGCCGCCAGCGCACCTCGGCCTCGAGAGAGGGTCAAATGGGACAGCAACTGCATGGTGTTCAGCAGTGGCTTAGCGGTAGGTCAGCTCAACGCGGCGGTTTTTGGCTAAGGCCGCTTCATCAAGTCCGCCCAGCGAGGGTTTTTCCTCGCCGAAGCTCACGGCTTCCATCTGGGCATCTTTGACGCCCAGCAGACCCATCGCACGGCGCACCGCTTCGGCGCGTTTTTGGCCGAGGGCCAGGTTGTATTCACGGCCACCGCGCTCATCGGTGTGCCCTTCGAGCGCCAAACGGCGGCTGTTGTCAGCGGCGATGTACTTCGCGTTGGCCTCCAGCACCGACGCGAATTCTGGACGAATCTCGAAACTGTCGAAATCAAAATACACGATTCGATCCAATGCGCTGGGCTGGGCCTTGTTCATGTCTGCCACTTCCACGCCGGCCACGCCACCACCGGTGGCATTGCCACCCCCTGCACCCGAGGCAGAGCCACCCGCCGCGTTGCCGGCTTGCAGCGCACTCACCGAGGTGCCCGCACGGTCTTGCACCGGCACATCTTCCAGCGGTATGTTGGTACAGGCGGCCAAGGCCAGCACGCTGACACCGAGCAGGGCACGCAGCTTCAGCTCTCGCAAGGGCAGGGCAGCAGGCAAACAGGTCTTGAGTTGGGACAGGGACAGCATTCGGATTTCCTTTTGGGGTGATCGTGGCAAAGTAGGAAAGAGAGTGAGCGGCGGCTTGGTCAGCGCTGGAAAGGGCCCCAGGCGGGCTCGCGAATATCGCCCTGAGCACCGGCCAGACGCGATTTGATCCGCCCGTCCAAGCTGGTGGTCATGAGCGCTTCTTGGCCCCTGTCGCGAGTGGCATAAATGATCATTCGGCTGTTCGGCGCAAAACTGGGCCGCTCATCGGCGCTGGTTTCACTGATAGCGGTGACGTTACCGGTGGTCAACTCCAGCAGGTGTAGGCGGAAGGCGCCATTGACGCGCGAGATGAAGGCCAGCCAGCGACCGTCTGGGCTGGGCGCGGGCGAGATGTTGTAGTTGCCATTGAAGGAAAGGCGCTTCACATTGCCGCCGCCCGGGTCCATTCGGTAGATCTGGGGCGAGCCGCCGCGATCGCTCACGAAGTAAACACTCTTGCCATCGGCGCTGAAGACAGGCTCGGTGTCGATGCTTGAGGTCTGTGTGAGGCGCTTGGGCGAGGCACCATCGGCGCCAACCAGGTAAATTTGCGCATTGCCCGACAGCGAGAGCGTCGCCACCAGCTGGCGGCCATCGGGCGACCAAGCTGGCGCGCTGTTGGAGCCTTTGAAGTTGGCCAGCAGGCGCCGCTTGCCACTGGCCACATCGTGCGCATAGATCACCGGCTTGCGCGCTTCAAACGACACATAGGCGAGCTGGGCCCCATCAGGCGCCCAGTTGGGCGAAATGATGGGTTCGGGGCTGCTGAGGGCAGAGCGCGCGCCCTCGCCATCAGCGTCAGCCACCCACAAGGTGTAACGGGTGCCCGCCTTGGTGACATAGGCGATGCGGGTGGAAAAAACGCCTTTGTCCCCGGTGAGTTTTTCGAACACGTAATCGGCAATGCGGTGTGCCGCCAGACGCAAGGTCTGCGCACTCACAGGGTAACTTAGGCCGCCCAAATCTTGCCCGCGCACCACATCCCAGAGACGAAATCGCACATCAAAACGGCCATCCGCCAAGCGGCTCACGCTCCCAGTAACCAGGGAATCGGCGCCTCTGTCGCGCCAGGGGGCGAGATCGGGGCGGGAAGTTTCGTCGAGCCCGCCGGTTGCTGCCGGCACGAAGCGAAATTGGCCGCTGCGCTCCAAGTCGGCGCGAACAATGGCGGCGATGTCTTCGCTCGCGGCGTCGTTGCCGCGAAAGCCGACCACCGAGAAAGGAAACTGGGTCAGGCCCACGCCCGAGACTTCTACGCGGAACTGCGCCAGCGCATCTCGTGTGGGCCAGAGCATCAAAGGAATCGATGCGGCTGCGGCACCCAGCAACTGTCGGCGCTGGGTCTGAACCATAGGATTAAAACGGGTCAAATCGGTTGTCCTTTTTTGTTTGAGAGATAGGTGCAACCACGCGCTGAAGCGACATGCGACCGCAGCCATTGATAATAGCGGAGCGATTTTTTGCCCCCCGTGACAAGATGTGAAAGCTGAGCTTTGGTTCCCGTTGCACCATCTCTTGAGCCAAGTGCAAAGGCCTGATGCTGATCCGCCTGGCGCCTGGATGTTCCGCGAATATCGAACTCTGAACCGCTTCTCTTGACAACCGACAACGCCTCCACTGCCCTGCCGATCGATTCGGTGCGCCAACGCCTCAAACGCTTGTGGCCCTATTTCCGCTCGGCGCGTGGCGGTATCGTGCTGGCGCTGGTGGCCACGCTGGCCGGTGCGCTGACCGAGCCAATGATCCCGGCGCTGCTCAAAACCCTGCTCGACCGCGGCTTCACCGAAGGTGCGATCGCGCTGTGGATGGTGCCGGTAGCCCTGATCGGGCTGTTCGGCTTGCGCGGGGTTGCGGTGTTTGTCGCTCAGTACGCGCTGGCCCACACCGCCAGCCAGGGCATCTTGAACCTGCGCCGGGCGATGATGGCCAAGCTCGGTGACGCCGAGCTCTCGCTGTTCGCCCAGCAAAGCGCCAGCAAGCTCTCCAACACGCTGGTCTACGAGGTGCAGACCGGCTCCAGCATGCTGGTGAGCGCTTTTCTCACGCTCGCCAAAGGGGGCCTTACCGTGCTGGCGCTGCTGGGCTACTTGCTGTTTCTGAACTGGAAACTCACGCTGATCGTGCTGATGCTGTTTCCCCCCCTGGTGCTGGTGATGCGCGTGCTCTCGCGCCGCTTGTACAAGCTGACCAAAAGCAGCCAACACGCCACCGATGAACTGGCCTATGTCGTGGAGGAAAACGCCCTGGCGCACCGCATGGTGCGCCTGCACGGCGCGCAAGCCCGCCAAGCGCAGCGGTTTGATGGTCTGAGCCTGCAGCTGCGTCGGCTGACCCTGAAGTCCACCGTGGCGCAGGCCGCCATGACACCGCTGACCCAGATTCTGGCGGCGACCGCGCTCTCAGCAGTGATAACGACCGCGCTGTGGCAAAGCAACAGCAGCGGCGTGACTGTGGGCAACTTCGTGGCTTTTGTCACCGCGATGCTGATGCTGATCACGCCAATCCGCCAGCTGGCCGAGATCGCCGGTCCGATCACCCGCGGGCTGACCGCGCTGGAGCGCGGTCTGGCCTTGATAGAGGGCACGCCCGACCAAACCGGCGGCACGCACCAGAGCGAGCGCGCGAAAGGCGCGATTGAGTTCGAAGGGGTGTGGGTGCGCTATCCCGCACGGGCCAGCGAGGATGCGGTGCAGCACAGTGAAGACAACCGCGCCGCCTTGCGCGGGGTGAGCCTGAGCGTGCGCCCGGGCGAAGTGCTGGCGTTTGTCGGCCCCTCGGGTTCAGGCAAAACCACGCTGGTCAACCTGCTGCCCCGGTTTGGCGAGGTGGAAAGCGGCGCTGTGAAGCTTGACGGCGTTGCCTTGCCCGACTGGAACTTGATCAATTTGCGGCGCCAGTTCGCCATGGTCAGCCAGGATGTGGTGATGCTCAACGACAGCCTGGCCAACAACGTGGCCCTGGGCGCTGCCGATGGCTCGATTGACGAGGCGAGGGTGAGTGCCGCGCTGGTCTCGGCGAACCTGGGTGAGCTGGTGGCGCGCCTGCCGCAGGGCATCCACACCACCGTGGGCCACAACGCGGCCGAACTCTCTGGTGGCCAGCGCCAGCGGCTGGCGATCGCCCGCGCCATCTACAAAGACGCGCCGATCCTGATCCTCGACGAAGCCACCTCGGCGCTGGACAACGAGTCGGAGCGCTTGGTGCAAGACGCGCTCGCGCGCCTCATGAAAGGCCGCACCACCCTGGTGATTGCGCACCGCCTGTCCACCATCGAACACGCCGACCGCGTGGTGGTGCTGGCCGAGGGACGCATTGCCGAGCAAGGGAGCCACCGCGAGTTGATTGCCGCCGACGGCCTGTATGCCCGGCTGCATTCGCAAGGCTTGTCGCACGAAGCCTGATCCAGCTGCTCAGCGATGCAAGGAAAGCGGCATAGTGTCCAGCGCGCTTGCCCCACCCAGCACACGCCGCAGAACCGGCTTTGCCGGGCCGCCAGCGGGGTCCCCTGGGGAAAGACGCGAAGCGGCGCAGGGGGAGCGTCAGAGCAGAACGATGTCGTACTGCTCCTGCGTCATCGCGTTGTCAGCCTGCAGCGAAATCGGCTTGCCAATGAAGTCCGACAGCCCCGCCAGATGCTGGCTTTCTTCGTCCAAAAACAGCTCCACCACCTGCGGTGCGGCGATGACGCGGAACTCGCGCGGGTTAAAGGCGCGCGCCTCGCGCAGGATCTCACGCAAGATGTCGTAGCACAGGCTACGCGCGGTTTTCACCACGCCACGCCCTGCACAGGCCTGACAAGTTTCGCTAAGCATCTGCGCCAGCGACTCGCGGGTGCGCTTGCGTGTCATCTCCACCAAACCGAGCTGGGAGAAGCCGCCCGTCATGGTCTTGACCCGGTCGCGCGCCAGTTGCTTGCGGAACTCACCCAGCACCGCTTCGCGGTGGTCTTCGCGCACCATGTCGATGAAGTCGACAATGACAATACCGCCCAGGTTGCGCAGCCGCAGCTGGCGGGCAATCGTCTGCGCCGCCTCCAGGTTGGTGCGAAAAATGGTGTCGTCAAAGTTGCGCGCGCCCACAAAGCCACCGGTGTTCACATCCACTGTGGTCAGCGCCTCGGTCTGGTCGATCACCAGATAACCGCCTGATTTCAGATCGACCCGGCGGGCCAGCGCGCGCACGATGTCTTCGTCCACGTTGAACAGATCGAAGATCGGCCGCTCGCCGGCGTAATGCTGGATTTTTTCTACCGTGTCGGGCATGAACTCGGCGGCAAACGCACGCATCAGCCCATGCTGTTCGCGCGAGTCGATGCGGATGCACTGGGTTTGGCTGCTGACAAGATCGCGCAATACCCGCTGCATCAGCGTCAAATCCTCGTGGAGCATCGCAGGCGGCGGCTGCCGTGTGGCCGCCTCTTTGATGCGCTGCCAGGTCTTGCGCAGGTAGGCGATGTCGTCGCCCAGCTCCTCGTCGCTGGCGTCCTCGGCATTGGTGCGCAAAATGAAACCGCCACCCACGCCACCGCTGGGCGGTGCAGACAGCGACTGCACCCGCAAACGCAGCGCCTCGCGCTGGGCTGGCGGAATTTTTTGCGACACGCCGATGTGGTCGTCCTGCGGCAAAAACACCAACAGACGCCCTGCGATGCTGATCTGCGCGGTCAGGCGCGCGCCCTTGGAGCCGATCGGGTCCTTAAGCACCTGCACCATCAACGCCTGGCCTTCGAAGATTTGACGCTCGATGGGCAGCACCGGGTCGGGCGTGAGCACGCGCGGAGCGCCAGCCCGGGGCGGTTGGTTGTCCAGCGCCGCTGATACGGGCGCTGCGTCTCGGCTGCGGGGCGGAGCGTGTTTGGCGTTGATGTTGGGCATGAGATCGGCCACATGCAGGAAGGCCGCGCGGTCCAGGCCGATGTCGATGAATGCCGACTGCATGCCCGGCAACACACGCGACACCTTGCCCAGGTAGACATTGCCCACCAGCCCGCGCTCCAGCGTGCGCTCCAGATGCACCTCTTGCACAGCGCCCTGCTCCACCACCGCCACCCGCGTTTCTTGGGGCGCCCAGTTGATCAGTATGTCGTGGCTCATGGTGGGGCGTGTTTCTTGTTTTGACGGTTGGTTCTGGTCAGATCAGCACGATTCCCGCTGCGGCCAATACCTGCGCCGTCTCGTGCGCAGGCAAACCCATGATGCCCGAATAGCTGCCGTGAATTTGTGTTGTCCACAGTGCCGCACGGCCTTGAATGGCATAGGCGCCCGCCTTGCCCATGGGCTCGCCGCTGGCCACATAGCGGTGGATTTGCACTGGCGTGAGCGCATCGAACCGCACCCTGGACACCGACAGCGCCGACCAGCTGCGGCTGCCTTGACTGGCACGCCTCGCCAGCTTGCCCACCGCAACCGCGGTCAATACGCGGTGTTCACGGCCTGAGAGATCGGCCAGCATGGCGCGCGCCTCAGCGGCATCTTGTGGCTTGCCCAGAATGCGCCGCCCCAGCGCCACGGTGGTGTCGGCGCAGAGCACTGGCGCGGGCGGCAGACCCCGGCGGCGCAGCCGATCCAGCGCAGCCGCAAGTTTTAGTGCAGTGACCCGCTGCACATAGGCTGCAGGCGCTTCGCCCGGCAACACCGCTTCCAGCGACTCGGCATCCTCCTGATCGTCGGGCAGCAGCAGCTCACAACGAGCACCCCATTGTTCCAGCAGTTGCAGGCGACGCGGGCTCTGGGAGGCCAGGTAGATGAAGTCGGGCATGGCAGTTCAGGAAAAGCGCCTCAGCACCATGCGTTGCGAGCAGCGGTGTGGCGCAGGGACATCAGAGACAACAGGGCCGCCCGACGGGCCGCCCGACGGGCCGCCCCAAGGCAGGCCTGGCCCTCAGGGGGCAGGAAACCGCGCAGCGGTGGAGCCACCAACCAGCGCCGCAGGCGACGGAGTGCAAGGGGGCAATGCTCACTCGCGGTGATACGGATGGCCGGCATTGATCGACCAAGCGCGATACAGCTGCTCGATCAGCAGCACCCGCGCCAAGGCGTGCGGCAAAGTCAGATCAGACAGGCGGATGCGCTGATGGGCAGTGCCGCGAAAAGCAGGCTCCAGGCCATCGGGCCCACCGATCACCAAGGCGACGTCGGTTGCGTCCAGCTGCCAACCGCGCAACTGCTCGGCCAGCACTTGGGTGGTCAAGGCAGTGCCGCGCTCGTCAAGCGCTACCACACGGCAACCACGCGGCAACACCGCCTGGATGCGCTCCCGCTCGGCTGCAAGCAGCGTCTCCAGCGTCTTGGAGCCACGGGTTTCGGTCTTGACGGTTTTGATCTCCACCCGCAGCTCGGGCGGAAACCGCTTGGCGTAATCGTCGTAGGCGCTCTGGGCCCAGTCGGGCATGCGCTGCCCGACCGCGACGATCAGCAATTTCATGCCTTCTTGCGGCCCGGTGCCCTCTTGGCGACTGGCTTTGAGACGGGCTTGGCACTGGTCTTGGCGGCGGTCTTCGCGACCGCCTTGGGCTTGACGATCACGGTTTTGACCGGTGCTTTGGTTGCCGTTTTGGCCGGTGCCTTGACCGGTACTTTTGCGGCTGTTTTCGTCACCGGGCGGGTCGCTGTTTTGGCGGGCGCTTTTACAGACGTTTTGGTGGGCGCTTTAGCTGCCACCTTGCCAACCGTCTTGGTCGCAACCCGGCTGGTGGATGGTTTCGCTGTTTTTGCCGGTGCCTTAGCTGCTGCACGCTTGGGTGACGGAGTGGCCGCGGACACAACCTCAGCGGCGCTGGCCCGGGCCTTGGCCTGCTTGCGCACCACCGTCTTGGCAGCCACGGGCGCCACCGGTTTTTCAGCTGCCACACCAGCGCGCTTTTTCGCCGCCTTCTTGGCTGCGGGCTTAGCCTCGGCCACCATCGGCTTGGGCGCGCCATGCTTCAGGCGAACCGCCTTGCCACCCCAGATTTCTTCAAGCCGGTAGTACTGCCGGATCACGGGCTGCATCACATGCGCCACTGCCGCGCCACAGTCCACGATGATCCACTCGCCGTTTTCCTCGCCTTCTATGCGCGGCTTGTCGAAGCCTGCCTCGCGCACCGCATCGCGCACGCTGGCCGCGAGTGCCCGAGTCTGGCGGTTGGAGGTGCCGCTCGCTATGATCACGCGCTCAAATAGCGGCGAGAGCGTTTCGGTGTCGAACACCACGATGTCCTGACCTTTCACATCCTCCAGGCCGTCGACGATGGCGCGTTGGAGTCTTTGAACGTCTTTTTTGGCGGAAGCGGATGCAGTCATGGGGGATCTTGGTAAAGGGAATGGTCTGAAATATAGCTTGCGACGCCCGCCGGCACCAGTTGGGCGGTGGCGGTACGCTGTGTGGCGGGCTGCTCCAGGCGCGAGCGCACCGCGCTGGCGCTGATATTCGTCAAGGGCATGGACAGGCGCACAAAAGGCAGATCGACGGCAGATAGGTCCATTTCTTCGCGCTGATCGAGCGCTGCGTCGGCGCCGATGTGCAGCGCGCGGTTGGCCACCGCCAGCTGTGCGCGCTCCAGCACCTCGGGCCAGCGCACCCAGCTTTTGAACGCCAGAAGCTGGTCGGCACCGAGCACGAGGTAAAGAGTAGCGCCTGGGTATTCGCGCGCCAGTTCAGCCAGGGTGTCAGCGGTGTAGCTGGGGCCTTGGCGGGTGGTTTCGCGGGTGTCGATGCGGGTGCGAGGCAGGTCGCCAAATGCCAGCTGGCACATGGCTATGCGGTGCTCGGCGGACGTGAGCGAGCGGGCTTTGTGCCAGGCCTGGCCGGTGGGCATCATGTGAAGCGCATCCAGACCGAGCTGATCCAGCGCCGCCTCAGCCAGGGCTCGGTGGGCGAGATGCGGCGGATCGAAAGCGCCGCCGAACATACCGACGCGGCGCGGCGTGGCCGATGCGGTCAAAGCCAGTCCTTGCACACCAAAAAGTCGCTGGTGAGGCGGGCTTCCGGTGAACCTTCCGGGTCGGTCCGGTTGTACGACCAGCTCACCAATGGCGGCATCGACAACAAAATCGACTCGCTGCGCCCGCCCGACTGCAGGCCGAAATGGGTGCCACGGTCCCAGACCAAATTGAACTCCACATAACGCCCGCGCCGGTAGAGCTGAAACTCACGCTCACGCTCGCTGTGGGGGGTGCGCTGGCGGCGCTCAACGATGGGCAGATAGGCGCTGAGAAAGGCATCTCCCACCGAGCGCATCATGCCGAAGTTGCCATCGAAGCTGAACTCGGCAAAGTCATCGTAGAAAACACCGCCCACGCCTCGCTGCTCATTGCGGTGTTTGAGGCAAAAATACTCGTCGCACCACTGCTTAAAGCGCGGGTATTTGTCCTCGCCAAAAGGGTCGAGCGCGTTCTTGCAGGTCTGGTGGAAGTGCACCGCGTCTTCTTCCACCCCGTAGTAGGGCGTGAGGTCCATGCCGCCACCGAACCAGCTCACGCTTGGGCCGTTGGCGGGTTGCGCGGCGATCATGCGCACGTTCATGTGCACCGTGGGCACATGGGGGTTGCGCGGGTGGAACACAAGCGACAGACCCATCGCCTCGAATGGCGCGCCCGACAGTTCGGGCCGGTGCTGCGTGGCCGAGGGAGGCAGGCGTGGCCCAGAGACATGGGAAAAGCCGCAACCGGCGCGCTCGAACACCGGGCCGCCTTCCAGAATCTGCGTGATGCCCTGCCCTTGCAGCTGCTCACCTTCGGGCTTCGTCCAGCGATCTACCGTGAATTGACCCCCATCTACCTGGACCACGGCGGCGGTGATGCGGTCTTGCAGGTCAATGAGGTATTGGCTGACTTGTTGTGAAGGCGTGCTCATGGGGCGTGTGCTTGGTGATCAGAGGGCTCGGTGGCCAATATCGCGGCGGTACAGCATGTCATCAAAATGAATGCCATCCAGGACGGCATAAGCGCGGTTTCGCGCCTGCGCCACAGAGTCTGCCAGTGCGGTAACACACAACACACGGCCGCCGACCACCGCCACATCACCCCGCGCGTTCAGCGCTGTGCCAGCATGGAACACCATGGTCTCAGCCCCATCGGCTGGCAATCCGGTGATCACATCGCCTTTGCGCGGCGCTGCTGGATAGCCAGCAGCAGCGATCACAACGCCCAGCGCTACGCGCGAGTCCCACTGCAACTGCATACGGTCAAGCTCACCCCGCGTGGCGGCGAGCAACACCTGAGCCAAGTTGCTTTGCAGGCGCATCAGAATCGGCTGGGCTTCGGGGTCTCCCAGGCGGGCGTTGAACTCCAGCGTCTTCACCTGCCCATCGGGCGCGATCATGAGGCCGGCGTACAAAAACCCAGTGAACGGGATGCCGTCGGCCACCATGCCGCGCAGCGTGGGCAAGATCACCTCATCCATCGCACGCTGGTGCACCGCAGGCGTGACCACCGGCGCGGGCGAATACGCGCCCATGCCGCCGGTGTTGGGGCCTTGATCGCCATCGAGCAGACGCTTGTGGTCCTGGCTGGTGGCCAGCGGCAAGGCATTGACGCCGTCGCACACCACGATGAAGCTGGCTTCCTCGCCCGTGAGGAACTCTTCGATCACCACGCGCGCGCCACCCGTGTTGTGTGCCACGCCCAGCGTGTTATCGAGCAGCATGAAGTCGATCGCCTCGTGCGCCTCGGCCAGCGTCAGCGCCACCACCACGCCCTTGCCGGCCGCCAGTCCATCAGCCTTGACCACGATCGGTGCGCCCTGAGCGTCCACATAGGCGTGGGCCTGGGCCGGATCGGTGAAGGTCTGGTAACGCGCGGTCGGGATGCCGTGGCGCCGCATGAAGGCCTTGGAAAACGCCTTAGAGCTCTCCAGCTGCGCGGCCGCCTGGGTCGGGCCGAAGATGGCCAGCCCGTGGACACGAAACTCGTCCACGACACCGGCCGCCAGCGGCGCCTCCGGGCCCACCACCGTCAAGTCAATACCGTTTGCCTGAGCCCACTCGCGCAGCGCCAGTTTGTCGGTGAGCGCCAAATTGGTCAGCTGTGCATCGCGCGCAGTACCGGCATTGCCAGACGCCACAAACACCTGGCTCACGCCTTCAGATTGCCTGAGCTTCCAGGCCAGCGCATGCTCGCGGCCACCGCCGCCGATTACCAAGACTTTCAAAGATCACTCCAAGGAAAACAATGGGGTCCGCCAGATCACGGGCCTGTCCGGGGCGGAATCACGCAATGGAATCGGCTCTGTCGGGCCGCCAGCGTCGTCCCCTTGAGGGGATGACGCAGGAAGCGCGGCGCAGGGGTGGATCAAAGTCCAGCGTTGTGAAAAATTTCCTGCACGTCGTCCAGGTCTTCCAGCACATCGAGCAGCTTTTGCATGCGTTCGGCGTCCTCACCCGCCAGCTCAATGGTGTTCTCTGGCCGCATCGTGACCTCTGCCACCTCGGGCTTGAAACCAGCCGCTTCCAACGCTTGCTTCACCGACTCGAAATCGGGTGCTGCACAAAGTACCTCAATCGCGCCATCGTCACCCGTGATCACATCGTCTGCGCCAGCCTCCAGCGCCACGTTCATCACATCGTCTTCAGAGGTGCCAGGCGCAAAAATGAGCTGGCCGCAGTGCTTGAACTGGAAAGCCACAGAGCCTTCGGTGCCCATGTTGCCGCCGTGTTTGCTCAAAGCATGGCGCACCTCAGCCACGGTGCGCACCTTGTTGTCGGTCATGGTGTCGATGATGATCGCCGCGCCCCCGATGCCATAGCCCTCGTAGCGAATTTCTTCCAGCGCCTGGCCTTCCAGGTTGCCCGAAGCCTTGTCCACGTTGTATTTGATGCGGTCGGCCGGCATGTTGGCCGCCTTGGCTTTCTCGATGGCCAGGCGCAACCGCGGGTTCATCGCCGGATCGCCGCCGCCGGCGCGAGCTGCTACCGAGATTTCGCGGATCGCCCGCGTCCAAATCTTTCCGCGCTTTTCGTCCTGGCGGCCCTTGCGGTGCTGAATATTGGCCCATTTGCTGTGTCCTGCCACGCGTGCGTCCTTTTCGACCGATGTTTGGTGTAATCGGGTGCAATTTTACGTTCCCCCTCCCACCTCCCAAGGATGTGCCCCATGGCCGAACCGATGTTAGTCGCCCAAAACGCCCAAATGCAGTGCCATTTGCTGCCCAATCTGGCCAACCGCCACGGCCTGATCACAGGGGCAACCGGTACCGGCAAAACCGTCACGCTGCAAACGCTGGCCGAACAGTTCTCCAACATTGGCGTGCCGGTGTTCATGGCCGATGTCAAGGGCGACCTCACCGGCATCAGCCAAAGCGGCAGTTTCGGCGAAAAAATCAGCAAGGTGCTGCAAGAGCGTGGTCTCACCCTGCCCGCGCCGCAGGCCTGCCCCACCACGCTGTGGGATGTGTTCGGCGAGCAGGGCCATCCGGTGCGCGCGACCGTGAGCGACATGGGCCCGCTGCTGCTGGCACGCATGCTGGACCTCAACGACACACAGGCGGGTGTGCTCAACCTGGTGTTCAGGATCGCCGACGACAACGGCCTCTTGCTGCTGGACATGAAAGACCTGCGTGCCATGCTGCAGCACCTGGGCGACAACGCCAAGCAATTCACCACCGAGTACGGCAACATCAGCGCGGCCAGCGTGGGCGCGATCCAGCGCGGCCTGATGCAGATAGAGCAGCAAGGTGGCAACCAATTTTTTGGCGAGCCTATGCTCGACATCCAGGACCTCATGCAGACCGTGGGCGGCAAGGGCGTGATCAACATCCTCGCTGCTGACAAGCTGATGAACGCGCCGCGCCTCTACGCCACCTTTCTGCTGTGGATGCTCTCCGAGCTGTTCGAGCAACTGCCCGAGATCGGCGACCCCGACAAGCCCAAGCTGGTGTTCTTTTTTGACGAAGCCCACCTGCTGTTCAACGACGCGCCCAAGGTGCTGATCGAGCGCATTGAGCTGGTGGTGCGGCTGGTGCGATCCAAAGGAGTCGGTGTTTATTTCGTGACCCAGAACCCGCTGGACATCCCCGACAGCGTGCTCGGCCAGCTCGGCAACCGCGTGCAACACGCGCTGCGCGCTTTCACGCCGCGCGACCAAAAAGCGGTTAAGGCCACCGCACAAACCATGCGACCCAAAGCGGGTCTCAATATCGAAGCCGCCATCACCGAGCTGGCGGTTGGTGAGGCACTGGTGAGCTTGCTCGATGCCAAGGGTCGGCCCAGCGAAACAGAGCGGGTGTATGTGCTGCCCCCAGGCAGTCAACTCGGTCCCATCACACCGCAGCAGCGCCAAGCGCTGATTCAGGGATCGCTGGTGGCTGGCGTCTATGAAAAGGTGGTGGACCGCGAAAGCGCCTATGAGGTGTTCAGCGCGCGCACAGCCCAAGCCCCAGTCGAAGCTGGCGGTTCGATCAAAACACCGCGCATCCCGGGTGGTGTCCCAAAAGAGGCCGCGAGCGAGGGCGGCGGCGGCATCGGTGGCATGCTGAACGAGGCCCTGTTCGGGCGCACCGGGCCGCGCGGTGGTCAGTACGACGGGCTGGTGCAATCGATGGCCAAAACCGCCGCTCGCAGCGTGGCCAGCGGTCTCGGGCGCCAGCTGGTGCGCGGTATCTTGGGCAGTCTGATGGGTGGCAAGCGTTGACGGCGCCCTTGCGTCGCAGCCGTCTGCGCCGCGTGCTGTTGACCTTGCTGATTGCAGCGCCTGTGGCCGTTGTGGCAGCGGGCCAGCTCGGCCTGTTCAGCGGCGAGAAGCCGCAGGACATTGGCCTGACCGACGGCCGCCTGAAGCCGCCTTCCGACACCCGCAACAGTGTCAGCAGCCAGACGAGCCTGTACCCAGAGCATCCGCAGACTGCCTATGCCGCCGTGGCCGCATTGCCTTGGCGCGAGGGGGGCGCTGTGGCCTCGATGCAGGCGCTGGTGCGTGCGCTCGAAATCCAGCCTGATACCACCATCATCGAGCAAACACCTGAGTACGTGTACGTCCAGGCCCGCACCCGCTGGCTCGGGTTTGTTGACGATCTGGAGTTTTGGATCAACCCCGCTGCACAGGTGATTGAGCTGCGCAGCGCGAGCCGACTCGGCCAGGAAGACATGGGCGTCAACCGCCAGCGTATCGAAACCATCAGAGCGGCTTATCTGGAGCGTTGAGAGAGATATGCACCTCTGATTCAACCCATGCATGTTCATGAACCAACGAGAGGCTATTGACCGATAAAAAGGCTTATGCACCAACGCAAAAGGCCACCCGAAGGTGGCCTTTGCAGGGCGCCAAAAGCGCCCAACCATTTCACGCGATCAGCGGATCACAGCAATGGGGGTGCGCACACCACCTTTGTAGGTCATCAGCGTCAGAGCACCGTTCTTGATATCGCCCTTGTCGTCGAATGCGATGTTGCCGGTCACGCCTGTGTGTTGAATCTTCTTGAGCTCTGGCAGGTATTTGACAGGATCTGAAGAGTTCGCAGCCACCATGGCAGCGGCCATCACCTTCACCGCGTCATAAACGTAGGGTGCGTACACCTGCACCTCGGCGTTGTACTTGGCCTGGAAATCGGCACGGAACTTGTCCATGCCAACTTTCTGTTCGCCTTCCACACCACCGGCTTCCGCGCAAACCACCTGGTCATCGGCCATTCCATCGCTAGCCAGCTGAGGCAGCATGCTGGAGCAAATGCCATCGCCACCCATGAACTTGGCGTTGATGCCGAGCGACTTCATCTGCTTCATCATCGGGCCCGCGACCGCGTCCATGCCGCCGAAGAAGATCACATCGGGCTTCTTGGCTTTCAGTGTGGTCAGGATGGCATTGAAGTCAGACGCCTTGTCGTTGGTGAACTCACGGCCAACGACAGTACCACCGGCAGCCTTCACGCCCTTTTCGAACTCGTCGGCAACACCCTGGCCATAGGCGGTGCGGTCGTCGATCACGGCCACATTCATGCCCTTGAGCGTTTCCACGGCGTACTTGCCCAGCGTGCCACCCAGATGCACGTCATCGGCCACCATGCGGAAAGCGCCGGTGAAGCCCTGACGGGTGTACTTGGGGTTGGTCGCCGAGGGGGAGATTTGCGGGATGCCAGCGTCGTTGTAAAGTTGCGACGCAGGGATGGTGGTGCCTGAATTCAGGTGACCGATGATGCCGGCCACTTTGGCGTCAACCAGCTTCTGGGCTGCTGCCACACCTTGCTTGGGATCGCCAGCGTCGTCTTCAGGCAACAGTTCGAACTTGGCTGGCGAGCCGTTGATCGTCAGGTTGGCGGCATTGAGTTCTTCGATCGCCATACGGGCGCCGTTTTCGTTGTCTTTGCCGAGGTGGGCAATGGCACCGCTGGTGGGACCGACGTGACCGATCTTGATCACGTTGTCACCAGAGGCAGGCGCTGCCGCAACGGCTGGCGCAGCAGCAGGGGCTTCGGTCGCCACTGGAGCGGCTTCTTCTTTTTTGCCGCAGGCGGCCAGCGCCACCGCCGCAGCGATCACAGCCAGTTTGATGTTCAGTTGCATGTTGGTTCTCGATAAGGGTGGTTTGAGATGCGGAGGGAACTTTTTACTCCACGCCCATGAAGATAACCTAAAAACGGATCCTTTCCGTCCATACGACCATCACAAAAGCGCAACTCAAGGGTTTGCCCGGTGTCCGGTTGAGCGCGATAGATGGGCCATTAGCACTGGCGATACCAGATTTCGCACTTTGAATTTCATCAGCGGGCAGCAAAATCGTGGTGCGCGGGTTCGATTCCAGCGGCCCGGTAGCGCTTCCAGCGCTCCCGGCCTCGCTTGCGATCGGCTGGATCCTGACTCACCAATTCGATCACCCGCACAAACCGATCGAACCCAGACAGAAACCCGTGACTCAGATTCACCAACACCGTCTCCTGCGGGCGCGGCACTTCCGCCGGCCATTGGCCGACCAAAAGAATGGGCGAGTGGGCTTGCGTTTCAAAAGGATCGTCCAACCGCGCATGAGGAATGAATTCACGTGCAGCCAGCGTCCACAAGGCAACGTCGAGCGCATCCAGCTCTTGCGGCTCGGCCACCACCAACAACCGCGCACCCTGTAGATAGGCCTTGCGCAGCAGCCGGTACGCATGGCCACGCTTGTCGGCCGCGTTGAAATGGAAGACAACTTCGGTCACGTCACGGGCACCCCACAGGCTATGCAGTTAGGCCTTGCGAGCGCGTTTGGCAGGCACTTTGCTGATGGCAGGAAGCTCGTCACTGACCGCCTCGTTGATCAGGTACTGCAGTAGCAGCGGCACCGGTCGGCCAGTAGAGCCTTTGGCTGTACCGCTCTTCCAGGCGGTTCCTGCGATGTCTAAGTGAGCCCAATTCAAATCGGCGGTGAATTTTTGCAGGAACTTGGCGGCTGTTATGGAGCCCGCCGCGCGTCCAGCGATATTGCCCATGTCGGCGAAGTTCGATTTCAAGCCTTCGGCGTATTCGTCGTCCAGCGGCATGCGCCAGCAAGGGTCGAGTGAGGTTTCGCCCGCTTGCTGCAAGGCGGCCGCGAGCTCGTCGGCCGGGCTGAACAGCCCCGAGCGCACCGCGCCCAAGGCAATCACGCAGGCGCCGGTAAGGGTGGCGATGTCGACCACCGCGCGAGGCTTGAAGCGCGCCGCGTAGCTGAGCGCATCGCACAGAATGAGTCGGCCTTCGGCGTCTGTGTTGAGAATTTCGATCGTCTGCCCGCTCATGCTGGTGACCACATCGCCAGGCTTGACGGCAAGACCGTCGGGCATGTTTTCGCAACTGGGGATCAGCCCCACCACGTTGATGGCTGGACGCGCTTCGGCCAGCGCAGCGAACGTGCCGAGCACGCTGGCCGCACCACCCATGTCGTACTTCATCTCGTCCATCTCGGCCGCTGGCTTGATGGAAATGCCACCGGTATCAAAAGTGATGCCCTTGCCCACCAGCACCACGGGAGCGCTGGTCTTTGCCGCGCCGTTGTAGCGCAGCACGATGAAGCGCAGCGGCTCGGCAGAGCCCTGTGCCACCGCCAAAAACGCACCCATGCCCAGCGCCTTGACCTCCTTGGGACCGAGCACCTCGGTCTTGAAGCCGGGCTTGCGCCCGAGCTGGCGCGCGCAATCGGCCAGCATGCTCGGCGTGGCGTGATTGGCCGGGCGGTTCGCCCATTCCTTCGCCATCTCAACGCCCACCACAAGTGCCTGCCCGCGCGCAAACCCAGTACGCACCTCATCGGGTTGGCTCACACCCAGAACCACTTTGTTCAACGCGCGCGCCTTGGCCGACGGCTTGGTGTGGGTGTAGACGTAGCTGGCCTCGGCGCAGGCTTGCAGCGCTGCGCAGACCGCATCGCTGCTCGGCTCGATCAGGCTGAGCAGCAGCGCCAGTTTCTGCACGTCAGGCTGTTTGAGCGACGCCACCGCCGCGCCCACCGCCTTGCGCACCGCCGCAGGCGAGCCGTCGCCCGCGCGCACCAGCAGCACGCGTGGCGCCCGAACGCCGTCCACCTGGTAGGCCGCCAGCAGCTTGGCCGCGCCCGATTCCAGTGCGCCGCTTTTGTGGGCCTGCGCGATCAGCGTGGCCAACGGCGAGTCGGGTTTGCCCGTTGACGGGCTGTCAGGCACCAGCACCACCAGGGCGTCGGCAGCCCACTTGGCAGCGTCAGCGAAAGAAACACGGGTGAGTTCGAAGTCCATAATTGCCTATTCCTTTTTGGTTGATTGATGTTATTCCATTCGTCCATTCGCAAAGAGCTGGCGCGCAGCTTTGGTGCCACGCTGGTGGTGCTGTTCACCATCGTGCTGACGATGCTGCTGATCCGCACGCTGGGCTTGGCTTCACTGGGCAGCGTGAACCCGCAGGAGATCATGCTGGTGCTGGGCTACACGGTGATCGGACGCATGCCCACCATCCTCACGCTGGCGCTGTTCATCGCCATCGTTTTCACGCTTTCGCGCATGTACCGCGACAGCGAAATGATCATCTGGTTTGCCAGTGGGCGCTCGCTGGGGGGATTTCTCGGGCCGGTGCTGCGGTTTGCCTGGCCGATCTTGATGGTGATCACACTGATGGTTTTTATGGTCTGGCCCTGGGCCAACAGCCAAACCGATGAGCTGCGTGCGCGCTTCGAGCGGCGCGGCGACCTTGAGCGGGTCACGCCGGGACAGTTTCAGGAATCTTCCAGTGGCCGACGGGTTTTCTTCATCGACAAGGACACCGACGGCACAGAAGGCCGCAACATTTTTGTCTCCAGCACCGAGCCCGACGGACGCGAAACCATCATCTCTGCGCGTTCGGGTCGCATCGAATGGATCGGTGAGCGACAGTATTTGCTGCTCAGCAACGGGCAGCGGCTGGAAACCGACGCCAACCAGCGTCTGCAGATCAGCGAGTTCGAGGAATACGGCACCCAGGTGGGCGGCAGCGTACTCGCTGCTGGCGCAGGAGATCGCCTGAAATCACGCAGCACCTGGGATCTGCTGAAATCCCCCGACCCCGCCAGCCGCGGCGAACTCGGCTGGCGTTTGGGCATGGCACTTACAGCCCTGAATTTCGTGCTGATCGCGCTGGCGACCACCGCTGGTAACCCGCGCGCTGGGCGTGGCGGCAATTTGTTCTTTACGCTGTTTGCCTTCATCGTGTACTACAACTTGCTCAACATCGGGCAAGGCTGGGTCAGCAGCGGGCAGATGGGCTTGGCGACGTTGATGCTGTCGCTGCACGGCGGGGTGTTTGCGCTCGCGGCGCTCTGGCTTCTCAAGCGCCACTGGAATGTCTCATTGCGCGGCTGGCTCACCGGCTTGCGCAACCGCAGCAGCGGCGAGCCCGAGGTGGCGCGATGAGAACCATTCGACGGCTGATTTATGGCGAGGTGTTGGCAGCGGTGGGCTTTGTGCTGCTGGCCTTCCTGTCGCTGTTCTTTTTCTTCGATTTTGTCGACGAGCTCGGCGATCTCGGCCGCGCGGCGATCACCGATCCCACGCAGCTTTACGGCCTTAAAGAAGCGCTCATGTATGTCGCGCTGCTGATTCCGAATCACGTCTATGAACTGATGCCGATCGCGGTGCTGATCGGCTCGGTGTTTGTGCTGGCGCGGCTGGCCCAAGGTTCCGAATACACCATCCTGCGCACCAGTGGCCTGGGGCCCTGGCGTGCTCTTCGCGTCCTGCTGGGTCTGGGCGCCGTGTTTGTGGCGCTGACCTTTGCCATTGGTGACTATGTGGCGCCTGTGGCCGACCGGACCGCGCAGTTGCTCAAGGCCAACTACAAAGGGGGTATCAGCGTCGGGCAGACCGGTGCCTGGCTGAAGGAAAAGCAGGCCTACAGCAATTTTTCGGTCAACGTGGGCGCCCTGTCACCGCATGGCGAGCTGACGCAAGTGCGCATTTTCGAGTTCGACAACCGGGGCTTTCTGGTCTCCACGCTGCAGGCCCAAACCGGGCAAATCGAAGGCGACGATGCCTGGACGCTCAAGAATGTGCAGCGGCGCGAGTTCGACACCGCTGGCCTGGCTTCGGCGCGCATCACCCGCACCGAGCTACCCAGCTTGCGCTGGCCCAGCAGCCTGAGCACCGAAATGGTGTCGGTCGCCCTGCTCAAACCCGACCGCATGCGCACCGCCGACCTGTTTGCCTACGTGCAGCATCTGGAGGCCAACGGCCAGACCGCGCAGCGCTTTGAGATCGAGTTCTGGCGCAAGGTGTTCTATCCCCTGTCCTGCCTGGTCATGGTGGTGCTGGCACTGCCATTTGCCTACCTGCATTTCCGCTCTGGCAGTATCACTGGCTATGTGTTTGTGGGCGTGATGATCGGCATCAGCTTCTTCCTGCTCAACAACGTGTTCGGCTACATCGGCAACCTGAGGCAGTGGCAGCCCTGGCTGGCTGCGGCCTCGCCGGCGCTGATCTATTCGGTGGTGTCGCTGGGCGCTTTCGGCTGGTTGGTTTTGAGACGATAAGGAGACAGAAAATGCTGGCTGTAGTGGTATTTGCTCATGGCTCGCGCGACCCGCTGTGGCGCGCGCCGGTGGAGGCGGTGGCGCAGCGCATCGCTGAAAGCGACCCACAGGCGCTGGTAGCGAGCGCCTATCTGGAACTCTGCGAGCCAGACATGCCCACAGCAGTGGCCGATCTGGTGGCCCGCGGCGCTACCGCAGTGCGTGTTCTGCCGCTGTTTTTCGGCATGGGCAAACACGCTCGCGAAGACTTGCCCGAGATCATGAAAGACCTGGCGCAGCGCCACCCGGGCGTGCGTCTGGAGCAACTGCCCACCGCTGGCGAGGACCCGCGCCTGACCGCTCTGCTGGCACAGATTGCGCTGGAGCGCGCGCCGTGAACCTGCAGCAGCTGCGCTTTGTGCAAGAAGCGGTGCGGCGCCAGCTCAACCTGACCGAGGCCGCGAAAGCGTTGCATACCTCGCAGCCTGGCGTGTCCAAAGGAATCATTGAGCTGGAAGATGAGCTGGGCATCGAGATCTTTGCGCGGCACGGCAAGCGCATCAAGCGCGTGACCGAACCCGGCCAGCATGTGCTGGCCAGCATCGAGATCATCTTGCGCGAGGTGAACAATCTCAAGCGCATTGGCCAGCAGTATTCGGCTCAGGACAGCGGCACGCTCTCGATCGCCACCACCCATACCCAGGCGCGCTATGTGCTGCCCGGGCCTGTGTCGCAGCTGCGCCAGAGTTACCCCAAGGTGGGCATCAGCCTGCACCAGGGTGCGCCCGATCAGGTGGCGCGCATGCTGATCGAGGAGGTGGCCGAAATCGGGGTAGCCACCGAGTCGCTGGCGAATTTCCCCGAGCTGATCACCCTGCCCTGCTACGAGTGGCAACACGTGCTGGTGCTGCCATTCGATCATCCGCTGCTGCAGCGCGAAAGCATTGCGCTCGAAGACCTGGCCACCGTGCCGCTGATCACTTACCACCCCAGCTTCACCGGCCGCACACGCATCGATGCGGCGTTTGCGCTGCGCGGGTTCAAGCCCAACGTGGTGCTTGAAGCGATCGACTCCGATGTCATCAAAACCTATGTGAAGCTGGGCATGGGGGTGGGCATCGTGGCCGAAATGGCGATGCAAGGAGACAACCAGACGCCCGACTTGGTGGCGCGGCCCGCCGGGCACTTGTTTGGTCGCAACCTGGCGCGCGTGGCCTTCAAACGTGGCACCTATTTGCGCAACTTCGTGCTGCGTTTCGCCGAGCTGCTGAGCGACCGCCTCACGCGCGCGTCCATCGAGAAGGCAATGAAGGGCACACCCGACGAGTATGAGATTTGACCCCCCCCCCGCGTCGGCTTCGCCGTCACCCCCCAGGGGGCTGAGGACTGCGGCTCCAAGCCTGCCTGCGCAGGCTTGGACAGTTCAAAGAGTCGGGGCCTCTGGCACCGACGCGGCCTGCCAGGCACGCTGGCCGACCGGCAGAGCCGGATCGGCGGTGTCCTGGATCGACACACCGCTTTCTTCCAACATGTTTGTTTAACGAATGACCGACGCCGTGACGACTCGCTCTGCTCCGACTCCCACCATCTCTTCCCGCCTACCCAAGGTCGGCACCACGATCTTCACCATCATGTCGGCACTGGCTGCCGAAACTGGGGCGGTGAATCTGGGCCAGGGCTTTCCCGATTTTGATTGCGATCCGGCGTTGGTGGACGCGGTCACGGCGGCGATGCAAGCGGGCCACAACCAGTATCCGCCGATGCCGGGTGTCCCAGCGCTGCGCCAAGCCATGGCGGACAAGATGCTGGCCCTGTACGGCCTGCGCTGCGATCCGGCGACCGAGGTCACGGTGACGGCGGGCGCAACCCAGGCCATCTTCACCGCGCTGCTGGCTGTTGTGCACCCAGGCGACGAGGTGATCGTGCTGGAGCCCTGCTACGACAGCTATGTGCCCAACATCGAGCTGGCTGGCGGTGTGGCGGTGCGGGTACCGCTCAAGCCCGGCAGCTTTCGGCCCGACTTCGATCGCATCGCCGCCGCCATCACGCCGCGCACCCGCGCGCTCATCATCAACAGCCCGCACAACCCCAGCGGCATGGTCTGGAGCGAGGCCGACATGCTGCGCCTGCAAGATCTGCTGGCGCCCACCGAGGTGCTGCTGATCAGCGACGAGGTGTATGAGCACATGGTGTTCGATGGCCAGGCACACCAGAGCGCGGCGCGTTTTCCGGGCCTGGCCGCACGCGCTTTCATCGTCAGCAGCTTTGGCAAGACCTACCACGTGACCGGCTGGAAGGTGGGCACGGTGGTGGCGCCCACGCCGCTCACAGCGGAGTTCCGAAAGGTGCACCAGTTCAACGTGTTCACCGTGAACACGCCGGTGCAGCACGCGCTGGCGCACCACATGACGGACGCGTCCAGCTACGTCGGGCTGCCGGCGTTTTACCAGCGCAAGCGCGACCTGTTTCGCGCTGGCCTGGCCAACACCCGCTTTCGGCTACTGCCCAGCGAAGGCACCTTCTTTCAGTGTGTCGACATCGGCGATCTCGCCGTGCCCGAGCGCGACTTGCCCGAGACCGCGTTCTGCCAGTGGCTCACGCGCGAGGTCGGTGTGGCGGCGATTCCACTCTCGGCCTTCTACGGCAACGGCTTCGACCAGTGCACGGTGCGTTTCTGTTTCGCCAAACGCGACGACACGCTGAACGAGGCCCTTCGTCGACTGGCTCGTCTCTAATTCTGCCGACTGGCGCGGCGCTGAGATTACCGACTGGCGCAGCGCCAACCCCAGGCGCCGAACGCGTCACGCGTTCACCTGCGCCCAGCTCTTGTCCAGCCGTTTGACGCTCACCGGCTGCGGTGTGCGCAGTTCCTGCGCGAAGAAGCTCACTCGGAGCTCCTCCAACAACCAGCGCAGCTCCTGCAATCGCGCGTCCTGCACACCTTTGCGCTCAGCCACCAGGCGCCAGAAGCGCTGGTCTTGTGGCCGCAGCTCGGCCAGCTTGGCGGCGTCGCGCACGGAATCGGTTCGGGCTTTGTCAATGCGCAGTTGCACCGCCTTCAGGTAGCGCGGAAAATGCGCCAGTTGCGCGTAGGGCGTGACGAGCAGGAACCGCTTGGGCACCAAGCGCTGCAATTGCTGCGCGATGTCGGTTGCCATCTCGCCGCTGGCCTTGCTGTCTTTTAGCTTGCGCGCGGCGGCCGCATACTCGACTAGGATGGCGCCGGCGTTGCGCGCGATCTCACTGGAAATCAGTGTGAGTCGCCCACGCCCCTCTTCGATGCGCTTCTTGAAGGCGGCCTCGTCGGTGGGCAGTGGCTCGATCAGAAACGCGCGCTCCAGCGCCAGCTCGATGATCTGCTGGCGAAGTTCCTCCTGGGTGCCGCCACCGGCACCGCTCTCGCTCTTGCCCACCTGCATGTAAACCGTGGCCATGGTTTGCAAACCAGGCAGGTTTTTCTCCAAGTATTTCAGCGCGTCTTTGATCTGCAACGCAAACAGGCGGCGCAGCCCCGCGCGGTGCCGCGCCTGGGCCGCCTCCGGCTCATCAAACACCTCGATCGTCACCGCATCGCCCTGGTCGATCAGCGCGGGAAAGCCGATCAGCGCCTGGCCGCCTTGGCGAATCTCCATCAACTCGGGCAATTCGCCAAAGTCCCAGCTTGTGTGGCGTTGACTGGCTTGGGCGGCGGATGCTGGGCTGTGCGCGGGCTGGGCAGCCTTGCCGGGTTTGGCCGCAACGGGCGCCACCGCCTCTGGCGGCGCTGGCCGCAGGCTCTCCAGCTTGAGCGAGGCCAGCGCCTGAAACGCACCACGCGCCTGGCCGCCGAGCTCGGCTTTGAGGGCGCCGAGGTTGCGGCCCTGGCCGAGCTGGCGACCGTGTTCGTCCACCACGCGCAGGTGCATCAGATGGTGCGGGCTGACCATGTCCAGCTTGATGTCGTTGCGTACGATGTCAAGCTGGGTAGCGTCGCGCACCAGCTTGATCAAGGCGTCCATCAGGCTGCCAGCGCCAAACACCGCGGGTTCGCTCAGCGCCTGCGCAAACTTCTCGGCGGTGGCGGGCAAAGGCACCAGCCGCGAGCGCGGCCGCTGGTGCAAGGTCTTGAGCAACACCAGCAGCTTGTCTTTCAACATGCCCGGCACCAGCCATTCGCAACGCTCTTCGCTGACCTGGTTCAGCGCAAAAATCGGCACAGTGACCGAAACGCCATCGCGCGGATCGCCCGGCTCGTGCAGGTAGGCGCAGACGCAGTCCACACCGCCCAGGCGCAGGGTTTTCGGAAACGACTGGGTGGTGATGCCCGCCGCTTCGTGGCGCATCAGCTCTTCTTTGCTCAGCTGCAGCAATTTCGGATTGAGCCGGTGCGCGTCTTTGTACCAGCGCTCGAAACCCGCGCCGCTGCACACCTCGGCTGGCAGTTGCGCGTCGTAAAAGGCAAAGATCAGCTCGTCGTCCACAAGCACATCTTGTCGACGAGACTTGTGTTCGAGATCCATCACCTGCTTCACCAGCTTTTGGTTGGAAGCTAAAAATGGCAGACGCGTCTCCCACTCACCCGCCACCAGCGCCTCACGGATGAAAATCTCGCGCGCACCGGTGGGGTCGACCCGGCCGTAGTCGGTGCGGCGGTTGTGATAAATCACCAAGCCGTAGAGCGTGGCCCGCTCCAACGCGGTGACCTGTGCGGCTTTTTTCTCCCAGTGCGGGTCGAGCAGCTGTTTTTTGATGAGATGCGCGCCCACCTGCTCCAGCCATGGCGGCTCGATGGCTGCGATACCGCGCCCAAACAGCCGTGTGGTTTCCACCAACTCGGCAGCCACAATCCAGCGCCCCGGCTTCTTGCTCAGCTTGGCGCCTGGGTGGCGGTAGAACTTGATGCCTCGGGCGCCCAGGTACCAATCTTCGGCTTCGTTCTTCTGGCCGATGTTGCCAAGCAGGCCTGACAGCATGGACAGGTGCAGCTGCTCATAGCTCGCGGGCGCGGTGTTGAGTTGCCACTTGTGTTCGGCCACCACTGTGTGCAGCTGGGTGTGGATGTCGCGCCATTCGCGCAAGCGGCGTACGTTGATGAAGTTCTCGCGCAAGACGCTCTCGAACTGCCGGTGGCTGAGCTTGTGATCTTTGCCGTGGCCGCCTTTGCTGTCCTCCAGCCACTTCCAGAGCTTGAGCGTACCGACAAACTCGCTCTTTTCGTCGTCGAACTTGGCGTGGGCTTGGTCGGCCTGGGCCTGTTTGTCCAGCGGGCGATCGCGCACGTCTTGCACGCTGAGCGCCGAGGCGATCACCAGCACCTCGTCGAGCGCACCGCGCTGCTGTGCTTCCAGCAGCATGCGGCCCACTTTCGGATCAAGCGGCAAGCGCGACAGTGTCTCGCCGATGCGGGTCAGTTCGTTGTTGTCGTCCACCGCGCCCAATTCGTTGAGCAGCTGGTAGCCGTCGACGATGGCGCGCTTTTGCGGCGGCTCGATGAACGCAAAGTCTTCCACAGCGCCCAAGCGCAAAGCTTTCATGCGCAGGATCACGCCCGCCAGCGAGCTGCGCAGGATCTCCGGGTCGGTGAAGGCGGGACGAGATTGAAAACTGGCCTCGTCGTAGAGGCGGATGCAAATGCCATCGGCCACCCGGCCGCAGCGACCAGCGCGCTGGTTGGCCGCCGCCTGGCTGATGGGCTCGACCATCAGCTGCTCGACCTTCTGCCGAAAGCTGTAGCGCTTGACCCGCGCGGTGCCGGCGTCGATCACGTTGCGAATACCCGGTACGGTGAGCGAGGTCTCTGCCACGTTGGTCGCCAGCACAATGCGCCGCCCACTGTGGTGCTGAAAAATGCGGTCTTGCTCGGCGGGCGACAGGCGCGCGAACAACGGCAACACCTCGGCATTGCGCAGCGTGGGCTGGTGGCTCAGGTGCTTGCGCAGGTGGTCGGTGGCTTCGCGAATCTCGCGCTCACCCGGCAAGAAAATCAGGATGTCGCCAGCCTGCGGCAAACGCCAGAGCTCGTCCACGCCATCGGCAATCGCGCTGTTCAAGTCATAGTCGCGACTCTCTTCAAAGGGCCGGTAACGCACCTCCACCGGGAAGGTGCGGCCTGAGACCATCAGCACCGGCGCCGGACCGTTTTTTGATGCGAAGTAGCGCGCAAACCGATCGGCATCGATGGTGGCCGAGGTCACCACCACCTTCAGATCGGGCCGGCGCGGCAGCAGCTGGCGCAGATAGCCGAGCAGAAAATCGATGTTCAGGCTGCGCTCGTGGGCCTCGTCAATGATGATGGTGTCGTAGGCGCGCAGCTCGGGATCGGTCTGCGTCTCGGCCAGCAAAATACCGTCGGTCATGAGCTTCACCGAAGCGTCTTTGGACAACCGGTCCTGGAACCGCACCTTGAAACCGACCACATCGCCCAGCGGTGTGTTCAGCTCCTCGGCGATGCGCTTGGCGACCGAGCTGGCGGCGATGCGGCGCGGCTGGGTGTGGCCAATGAGCTGCCCGCGCTGGCCCGGTTTCGCGTTGAGCCGACCGCGTCCCATGGTGAGTGCGATTTTTGGAATTTGGGTCGTTTTGCCCGAGCCGGTTTCGCCGCAGACGATCACCACCTGATGCGCGTGCATCGCTGCTTCGATTTCCGCGCGCCGGGCCGAGACCGGGAGGGATTCGGGGAATTCGATGCGCAAGGCAGGTGCCATCGGTGGCGCTGGCGCACGCGGCGCGGGGTTGGATTTGACAGGTTCTTTCACCGCGCTATTATCACAGCCACCGGTTCACGTGCTGCACGTGTTCCCGTATTCCACAGCCAGCGAGCCTGCCATGACCAACCTGACCATTGCCATCGACGAGGCCATCGTGCGCCAGGCGCGGGTGCGCGCCATCCAGGAAGGCACCTCGGTCAGCGCCAAGGTGCGCGAGTTTTTGGCCAGTTATGCGCTGGGCGAACAGGCGCAACAAAGCGCTGCCCAGGCGTTCATCGACGCCGCGCGAATCAGCCAGGCCAACGCATCGGGCACGCGCTGGAGCCGGGAAGACGCCCACCAGCGCCCCTATCCCGGCGGCGCATGATCTGCTTTTTTGACACCAATGTGCTGGTGTACTGCATGGACGCCGGGGACCCGGTGCGCCAAGCGCGCGCCATTGAACGCTTCGCCCGCGCCTGCGAGCAAGACACCGTGGTGCTCAGCGCCCAGGTGCTGCAGGAGTTCTACGCCATCACCACCCGAAAGCTCAAGCCCCCACTGCCACACAGCGAAGCCTTGGCACAAGTGGAGCGGCTGGCGAACTTCGAGGTGCTGGGGAGCAGTGCAGCCAGCGTGCTGGAGTCCGTCCGCCTTGCACAACGCTACCGCCTTCAGTGGTGGGACGCCCTGATCCTGGAAGCGGCCTTGCGCTCAGGCGCCGACCTGCTGGTGACCGAAGACGGGCAGCACGGCCAGCGTTTTGGCAAGCTCACGCTCGAAAACCCTTTTATCTGACCTCCTTGTCCCCCATGTCCACCGTCTTCAATTTCACCTTCGTGCCCTGGTTCCGCTCGGTGGCGCCCTACATCCACAAATTCCGCGACCAGGTCTTCGTGATCGGTCTGACCGGCGAAGGCATCGACGCGGGCAAGCTGGCCTCGATCGCACAAGACATCGCGATGATCCAGGCCATGGGTGTGAAGATCGTGCTGGTGCACGGGTTTCGCCCCCAGGTCAACGAACAGCTGCGCCTGCGCGGCCAGGAAGCCAAGTATTCGCACGGCATGCGCATCACCGACTCGGTGGCGCTGGACTGCGCGCAGGAGGCCGCTGGCCAGCTTCGCTACGAGATTGAGGCGGCCTTTAGCCAAGGCCTGCCCAACACGCCCATGGCGGGCGCCCGGGTGCGGGTGATTTCGGGCAATTTCATCACCGCGCGGCCGGTGGGCCTGATCGATGGGGTTGACTTCATTCACTCTGGCTTGGTGCGCAAGGTCGACACCGACGGTATCCAGCGCTCACTGGACATGGGCGCGTTGGTGCTGATTTCGCCATTTGGTTTTTCCCCCACAGGCGAGGCTTTCAACCTGGGCATGGAAGACGTGGCCACCTCGGTCGCCACCGCCCTGCAAAGTGACAAACTGATTTTTCTCACCGAGGTGCCGGGCATCCGCATTGATGCCACCGACCCCGAGAGCGAGATCGACACCGAGCTGCCGCTGGCCGACGCCAAGCGTCTTCTGGCGTCGCTGCCTGCCGCAACCCAACCCACCGACACAGGCTTCTACTTGCAGCATTGCATCCATGCCTGCGAGGGAGGCGTGGAACGAAGCCACATCATCCCGTTTGCGCTGGACGGCTCGCTGCTGCTGGAGATCTATGTGCACGACGGCATCGGCACCATGGTGGTGGACGAGAAACTGGAGAGCATGCGCGAGGCCACCATCGACGATGTGAGCGGCATCCTGACCGTGATCGAGCCGTTCGAGAAAGACGGCACGCTGGTCAAGCGCGACCGCACCGAAATCGAACGCGATGCAGGCCTCTACACCATCATTGAGCACGATGGCGTGATCTTCGGCTGCGCAGCGCTCTACCCGTACCCGGAGGAACGCACCGGCGAGATGGCCGCACTCACTGTGCTGCCCGACACCCAGAGCCAGGGCGACGGCGAGCGGCTGCTCAAACGCATCGAGGCGCGGGCGCGGGCACAAGGCCTGCAAAGCATTTTTGTACTCACCACCCGCACCCAGCACTGGTTCCTCAAACGCGGCTTTGTTCAGGTCGGCGCCGACTGGCTGCCAGAGGCCCGCAAGCGCAAATACAACTGGGACCGCAAGAGCCTGGTGCTGGTGAAAAAATTGTCGTGAGTCAGGCGGAACTGGGGGTCGCAAGCGGGGCAGATTTCCCCGTTTGAGCGACATCAAAAGGCCGGGCAACCGAGGGAACATACTGATCATTTGATGCAGCAAACAGGCCTACTTTCCTCTTCATGACCATGTCCGAAAGCACCTCCCGCCCATCCAGTTCCCCGTCAAACGCTTCCGGCACGGCAGCCAAGTCGGCCAGCAGCGGTCAGACTTCGGGTCACGCTCGGGCGCGGAACACAACCGCGGCCAAACTCCCCGCCAAGCCCGTGAGCACCCGCTCGGCGGCCGCCACCAAAGGGGTCACCGACAAGCCGCGCCGCGTGTCCTCGGGCGACACGGCAGGCAGCACGCGCCCACAGCGCATACGACAGAACACGGTCAAAGCGGTGGTGGCTGCGCGTCAGAGCGCGCAGCTGGCGCTCGTCAACGATATCCTGGCGCAGCCCGAACGCCACCCAGCACAAAAAGCCGCGTCGCTGCGCGCCATCCTGGAAGGCGCAGCGCCCGACGACGCCAAAGCCATCCGCCTGCTGCTCAAAGCCCAGGCCAAAGCCAGCCAGCGCACCACAGTGGGCCGTATTGATCCCAACGAACAGCTCGCCGCCGACTGGCGCAGCGGCGCCTATCCGTACAAAAATCTGCTCTCGCGCCGCTCCTACGAAACCCAGAAATACCAACTGCAGGTGGAGTTGCTCAAGTTGCAAGCCTGGGCCAAGGAGACTGGTCAGCGCATCGTCATCCTGTTTGAAGGTCGCGACGCCGCGGGCAAGGGCGGCACGATCAAGCGGGTGATGGAACATCTGAACCCGCGCGGTGCGCGCGTGGTGGCGCTGGAGAAACCCAGCGATGTCGAGCGCGGACAGTGGTACTTCCAGCGCTATGTGCAGCACCTGCCCACCGCCGGCGAAATCGTGCTTTTCGACCGCAGCTGGTACAACCGCGCCGGCGTGGAGCGGGTCATGGGGTTTTGCTCCGACGAGGAATACCAAGAGTTCATGCGCCAGGTGCCACAGTTCGAGCGTCAACTGGTGCGCAGCGGCGTGCACCTGGTCAAGTTCTGGTTCTCGGTCAGCCGACAGGAGCAACGTCGGCGTTTCAAAGAGCGCGAGGCGCATCCCCTCAAACAGTGGAAACTGAGCCCGATCGATGTGGCGTCGCTCGACAAATGGGCCGATTACACGAAAGCCAAAGAGGCGATGTTTTTCGAAACAGACACTGCCGATGCGCCTTGGACCGTGATCAAAAGCGATTGCAAGAAGCGCGCGCGTCTCAATGCCATGCGCTACCTGCTGCACAGGCTGCTCTACACCAACAAGGACGCAAAAAATACCGGTGCGCTGGACCCGCTGATCGTCGGGCGCGCCCACGTGGTGTACGAGGTGGCCGAACACCCAGGCAGTGCGATCCTCTGACTGTTCTTGGTCAGTGAACGGCTATTCGTCTGCCAAACATCTGTCTGGGGGCGACTTCCTGACCGTTGACAAGGCTGAGCGTACTGGTCGCTTCCACCACAGCAGCGCGGTGAGTACAAGCACCGCCACAAAACTCACAAACGACCAGTTGGCGATGGTCAGCCCGAGAAAGGTCCAGTCCACCTTGGAGCAGTCGCCGCTCCCTTTGAAGATCATCGGAACCGCACGCTTCAGAGGGAACGATTCGATCATCCCGTAGAAGTCGCGCCCGCAGGACAGTACCTCGGGCGGGTACCACTGCAGCCAAGTCTGGCGCGCCGCCACAAAGGCACCAAATCCCGCCACAGTGGCCACCCCAGCGGTGGTGATCCAGCGCAACACACCCATAGGAAATACCGCAGCCAGAGCGCTTAGCAGCGCGACACCAATGAGCGCGTAGCGCTGAACGATGCACATCGGACAAGGCTCCAGCCCCACCGCGTGTTGCAAATACAGACCGAAGGCCAGCAGACCGGTACAACCGATGGCGACCAGCGCAAGCCAGCGGCGGGAATGTGAGAAGAGATTCATGGAAATCAAAAATGACGGGAGGCAAGCGTGCTGGACACACAACCGAGTCGCATTGGAACATCGATCGGCAAAAGGGTTTCCCGAAGCGGGCACAATTTGACCACCCCGGCACCCGCCGTCAACGCACACCGAAAAGGACATCCCCATGGCACGTACCGTCAACTGCATCAAGCTCGGCAAGGAAGCCGATGGCCTGGATTTCGCGCCCTACCCCGGCGAACTCGGCAAGCGCATTTACGAGAGCGTGAGCAAGCAGGCGTGGGCCGATTGGCTCAAGCACCAGACCATGCTGCTCAATGAGAACCGCCTGAACCTCGCCGATGCGCGCGCCCGCCAGTACCTGGCGCGGCAGATGGAAAAGCACTTTTTTGGCGAAGGCGCCGATGCCGCTCTCGGCTACGTGCCGCCACCCGCGCAGAGCTGAATGCCGGCGCGCGCGGGTGATTGTTGAATCCAGCCGATAACCACACGCGACACGCTGTGACACCACCGGCAGACACCCGCCACGCGCTGGTCATTGGCGCGGGCTTGGCAGGTGCTGCCACCTGCGCCGCGCTGGCCCGGCGTGGCTGGCGCATCACCTTGGTGGACGCGGCCAGCGGCCCGGCCCAAGCGGCCTCCAGCCTGCCGGTCGGCATGCTCAGCCCCCATGTGACCCGCTCCCCCACACCGCTGTCGCGACTGAGCGCGCTCGGCGTGGCCGACACGCGGCGAGAACTGGAGCGCTTGATCACACCCGGGCACGGCTGGCAAGCTTGCGAAGTCGATAACCTGGACCACGATGCCGGCCGCTGGCCCGCCGCTTTGGTGCGCCCAGCTGCGCTGGTACAGGCCTGGTTGAACGAAGCGCAATCGCTGACCGCGCTGGAGACACGCTGGAGCCAGCGCGTGGCCTCATTGCGCCAGGGACATGTTGGATGGCAAGCGCTGGATGACCAACAGCGCGTGGTCGCGCAGGCGCCAGTTGTGGTGCTGGCCTGTGCCCACGCCAGTACAGTGCTGCTGCGAAACAGCTGGCCCGAGATGACCGAAGCCCAGTTACCACTGCGCCCGGTCAAAGGCCAGATGAGTCTGGCCGCACTGGAAACCGCGCCCCTGGCCGCACGACCGCAACGCCAGGCGGGCGTATTCGTGCCCGCCTACCAAGACACAGGCTTGCCCCCCGAATGGCCCGAGCGCATCTGGGCCATGGGATCGACCTACGCGCGCGGCGAAGACAACACCGCCCTCAGCGATGAAGCCCACCAAGACAACGCGCGCAACCTCGCGGCCATGCACCCCGCTGCAGCCGATCGCCTGCGCGCCGACGCTGCAGCGGGGCGCCTGTTGGGGTGGGCGCAGGTGCGCTGCGCATCGCTCGATCGCCTGCCGCTGGTGGGCGCAGTGCCGGATCTGGCGGCCTTTCAGACCTGGATGGACACCGCAGGCACGCGCCGCAGCAAGCTGCTGCTGACGGATGCGCCGCGTCACCCAGGGCTTTATCTGCTCACCGCACTCGGCTCTCGCGGTCTGAGCCTGGCGCACTGGTGCGCTAACCTGATGGCGCAACAGATTGACAGGTCAAAACAGACAACAACGGTCGAACCCGATTTGATCCGGGCGCTGGACCCAGCGCGTTTCGCTTGGAAACTGGCGCTGCGCCAGCCGGTCAAGCCGCCAGCTCTTTCGCCTACAGCTGATCGATCCAAGGCGTGAGATCGCGCGCCTGAAGCGGGCGCTCCAGCAGAGCCGACACGCCTGCTTGCTTGCTGTTGCGCAGCATGCGGCGCCGGTTCCACCAGTCCCACAGCCCACCACCTGTTTCGCTCAAGGCAAAACTCTTGGCCTGCGGAAAGCGGGTGCTGAATAACTGAGCGAGTGCCCAAGCATCGACTTGGTGATCGTCGAGATTGAACACCGCGAAGCTGTAGGCGTTGCGGCCCATCAGCGCCACAGCCATGTCGGTGTTGGACACCACATCAATCTCTGGCGTGTTGGCCTGGGTCAGGCCCGAACGCAGCACCTCGGCGTCGGCAGCGTCCACCCCCACCAGCAAAGCGCGCCGCTCGAACGCGCTGCTGTTGCCTGCGTCACTGACCAGCAGCGCCGGTAAGGTGATGTCCAGATCGAGATAGCCCGAATCCACTTGGCACGCGGCATGCACCGCATCCAGATCGCGCAAGACGTTCGACCAAACAATCGGCCGATCCTGCACGCGCCAGGCGTGGGACGGTGCATCAACGCCGAACCAGATCAGGCGCTGCCCTGGTGGCCTCTCAAGCGCATGGGTCAGCACCGCCTCGGCACTTTGCCCGTCGACCAGCAGCACCTGTGCTGTTGCTAGGGGCGCTTGCGCGCCCGCAGCGACCGATGGCGACCAAGGCTCATACGACAGATCGCGGTCCTCGGAAAGCCGAAATACGGTGTTCAGCGCGTGCCGTTCCACGTCGGAGAAACCGACCACACCAACAAAAATACGCGGTTTGAACATGGTGCGAATGTTACATCGAGTCACATTCGCTCAATGGCAAGCCTTGGAAATTCTTGGCTGCTTTCAATCGAAGAGTCTGACCGCCAAAACCCGGTTCATGGCATTTGATATTCTAAAAAACACATAAGGACATAGCGAAAATGTATTTTTCAGAATAAATAACCCTGTTTACAGTCCGCCGCATGCCCGATTTCGCCATCATCTTCGCCGGCTTTGCTGTGGGACTCATCGTGGGTCTGACGGGCGTGGGTGGTGGCTCGTTGATGACGCCGATCCTGATCTTCTTTTTCGGCGTCAAGCCGTACCTGGCGGTTGGCACCGACCTGCTGTTTGCCGCCTTCACCAAACTCGGCGGAACGGTGAGCCTGTCGCGCCAGCGGCTGGTGCCCTGGGGCGTGGTGGCGCAGCTCAGCGCTGGCAGCCTGCCCGCCGCCCTCATCACTCTGGCGGTGTTGCACCAACTCGGCCCAGCCAGCGAGCGCGTGCAGGGGCTGATGACCCACACCCTGGGCGTGGCCCTGCTGCTTACCGCCGCAGCCATGCTGTTCAAGCTGGTGCGCGGCAAACAACTGCCGCTCCAGTTGGCGGAAGACGAGATCGCGCAAGCCAGCCGTGCCCGCCACCCGTGGCTGGTGGCGCTGTTTGGCGCGGCGATTGGTGCGCTAGTCACGCTGACCTCAGTGGGCGCTGGCGCCATTGGCGTCTCGGTGTTGCTGCTGCTGTTTCCCTTGCTGCCGCTGCCGCGCATCGTCGCCGCCGACATCGCCTACGCGGTGCCGCTCACCTTGGTGGCCGGTCTGGGCCATGCCAGCCTGGGCTCGGTCGACTGGCCGCTGCTGGTGAAGCTGCTGGCGGGCTCTCTGCCCGGCATTTGGCTTGGCACCCGCCTGATGCGCCACACGCCCGAGCGGCTGGTGCGCTCCCTTCTCTCGCTGTTGCTGGCCTATGCCGGCACCAAACTCATCGCTTTCTAAATTCCTCGCTGTCACCCACCCGCCATGTACCAGTACACCGAATTCGACGAACAGTTCATCCAGCTGCGCGCCGCGCAGTTTCGCGATCAGCTTGAGCGCAACCAAGCTGGCGAGCTGGGCGAGGACGAGTTCAAGCCGCTGCGCTTGCAAAACGGCTGGTACGTGCAACGCTTTGCGCCCATGCTGCGCGTGGCCGTGCCCTACGGCGAAGTCTCTGGCAACCAGCTGCGCGTGCTGGCGCGCATCGCCCGCGAGTTCGATCACAAGGAGGCGCACGACACCTCGAACGCGGTGGCGGGCCTGGCCGACCTGAGCTCGCTGCCCGACCGCTGCGCCCACTTCACCACCCGCCAGAACCTGCAGTTCAACTGGATTCCCCTGCATCGATCGGCCGACGTGATGGATCTGCTGGCCAGCGTCAACATGCACGGCATCCAGACCAGTGGCAATTGCATCCGCAACATCACCAGCGACGCGCTGGCCGGCATTGCGGTGGACGAGGTGGCCGACCCACGCCCGTTCGCCGAAATCCTGCGGCAGTGGAGCACGCTGCACCCCGAATTCGCCTTCCTACCGCGCAAGTTCAAGATCGCGATCACCGGCGCCCGCGAAGACCGCGCGGCGACCGCATGGCACGACGTGGGCTTGCGGTTGCTGCGCAATGTGGATGGCGAGCTGGGCTTTCAGGTGCGCGTCGGTGGCGGCATGGGCCGCACGCCCATCATCGGCAGCGTGGTGCGCGAATTCCTGCCCTGGCACCAGGTGCTGAACTATCTCGAAGCGGTGGTGCGGGCCTACAACCGCTTTGGCCGCCGCGACAACAAGTACAAGGCGCGCATCAAAATTCTGGTCAAGGCCGAGGGCCAGGCCTTTGTCGATCAGGTCGAGGCCGAGTACCGCGCCATCGTGGAGAAAGACGGCGCGCCACACACCATCACCCAGGCCGAGCTCGACCGGGTCAGCGCGTCTTTTGTGCCGCCCGCACTCAACTGCGACCGCAAAAGTGCGGACGCCAAGATCGCCCACATCCTGAAAGCCGCAGCCGAGGACGACGTGGAGTTCGGCCGCTGGCTGACGCAAAACGTGAAGCCGCACCAGAACCCCGATCTGCGCGCCGTCACCCTGTCGTTCAAGCGCCTGGGCTCTGCCCCCGGCGACGCCAGCGCCGACCAGCTGGACCGCGCGGCAGACCTGGCCGACCAGTTCTCGGCCGGCGAGGCCCGCGTGACCCACGAGCAAAACCTCTTGCTGCCCTGGGTGCGCTGCGACCAGTTGCCCGAGCTCTGGCGCGAAGCCCGCCGCCTGGGCCTGGCCCGGCCCAACATCGGCCTGCTCACCGACATGATCGCCTGCCCTGGCGGCGATTTCTGCGACCTGGCCAACGCCCGCTCGTTGCCGATTGCGCAAGCGCTGATCGCGCGCTACCAAGACCTGGACGAGCTGCACGACCTGGGCGAAATCGACCTGCACATCAGCGGCTGCATCAACTCGTGCGGTCACCACCACAGCGGCCACATCGGTGTGCTCGGCGTCGACAAAGACGGCCAGGAGTGGTACCAGATCACGCTCGGTGGGTCGGACGGCACGCGCCTGTCTGGCGAGGCCGTGCCCGGCAAAGTCATCGGCCCCTCGTTTGCCGCCGCAGAAGTGGCCGATGTGGTCGAGGCCCTGCTCGACACCTACCGCCAGCAGCGGGCCGACCGCGAAACCTTCACCGGCACGCTGCGGCGCGTCGGGCTCGACCCTTTCAAACAGGCCGCGAACGCAGCCCGTGTGGCCACCGCCCGCGCGCCTGCCACTGCGTGATCCACATGACCCAAGCCTTGCAACTCCTTGCCTCCGCCGACCTGCCGGCCCACCTCGACGCAGGCACCCTCGTGCTGACCAACGATGCCGATCCAGCGCAAGCCAACTTGACCGGCGTCCACACCGTGGTGCTGCACTTTCCCGCTTTCAGCGACGGCCGCGCTTTCAGCCAGGCTTTTTTGCTGCGCCGCCGGCTGGGCTTCACGGGCCACCTCCGTGCCACCGGCGACGTGCTGATCGACCAGCTGCAGCAAATGCAGCGCAGCGGTTTTTCTCAGGCGGTGCTGCGCGCCGACCAGAGTCTGGCGCAAGGCGAGCGACAGCTGGCGCGTTATCCCGGGTTCTACCAAGGCGATGTGAAGAGCGGCCCCCGCTTCGCAGCCGCGACCTCCAATGCCCGTCCGTCTTGATCACCAGACCCATCCATGAGCGCCATCGACCTCTACAACCGACCTTCTCCCGACCACGCGGAAAAGGTGGCCCAAAGCATTGCGCTGCTGCAACGCGTGGGCGCACAACATCCGGCACTCACCCAGGCCTCCAGCCTGGGCGCCGAAGACATGGTGGTCACCCACCTGATCCACCTTGCCGGCATCGACGCCGGCATCTTCGTGCTTGACACCGGCAAGCTGCACACCGAGACACTGGCGCTGATCGCGCAGATCGAGCGGCGTTACCAGCGCAGCGTGGAGGTGCACCGACCCAAGAGCGAAGCGGTGGTGAAGTTTGTGCGCCAGCACGGCGAGGAAGCCATGTACCAGAGCGTGGCGCTGCGCAAGCGCTGCTGCGACCTGCGCAAGATGGAGCCCCTGGCGCGCGCGCTGGTCGGCAAGGACGGCTGGATCACCGGCTTGCGGCGCGAGCAGTCCAACGCCCGCGCCGAGGTGGCCGAGTTGGTGCAAGAAGGGGCGCGTCTCAAAATCAGCCCGCTTGTGGACTGGACATGGGGCGACGTGTGGCACTTCATCGCCGAGCACCAGCTGCCCTACAACGCCTTGCACGACCGCTTTTATCCCAGCATCGGCTGCGCGCCCTGCACCCGTGCCATTGCGGTGGGTGAAGACTTCCGCGCCGGGCGCTGGTGGTGGGAGAGCGCCAGCATCAAGGAATGTGGCCTGCATGTGCAGCCCATCTCCGCTCTCTTGCCCGATTCAAACGCCTTTGAGGCCACTTCACCATGAACGCCCGCACCGAAATCACCTCTCTCGCGCCGTCCGAAGCGCCACTTCTGAGCAACGCCCAACTCGACGCGCTGGAAGAGGAAACCATCTTCATCCTGCGCGAGGTGGCGGCCGCCTTCGAGCGCCCGGCCCTGCTTTTTTCAGGCGGCAAAGACTCGCTGGTGATGCTGCGCTGCGCCGAGAAGGCCTTTGGTGTCGGTCGCCTGCCTTTCTCGTTACTGATGATCGACACCGGTCACAACTTCCCTGAGGTCACCGACTTTCGCGACCAGCGCGCCACCGAACTGCAGACCGAGCTGATCGTGCGCCATGTAGAGGACTCGATGCGGCGCGGCACGGTGCGCCTGGCCCATGCGGGCGAGAGCCGCAACGTGCACCAGTCGGTCACCTTGCTGGAGGCGATTGAGGAGTTTCGCTTCGACGCGCTGATCGGCGGCGCGCGGCGCGACGAAGAAAAAGCGCGCGCCAAAGAGCGCATTTTTTCGCACCGCGACGGCTTCGGCCAGTGGCAGCCCAAGGCCCAGCGCCCCGAGCTCTGGACCCTGTTCAACACCCGCTTGGCCCCCGGCGAGCACTTCCGCGTTTTTCCCATCAGCAACTGGACCGAGCTCGATGTGTGGCAATACATCGAGCGCGAGCAGATCGCCCTGCCGTCCCTCTATTACGCGCACCAGCGCGCGGTGGTGGAGCGCAGGGGCCTGCTGGTGCCTGTGACCGAACTGACGCCATCCAAAGAGGGCGAAACGGTGCAGTTGCGCGAGGTGCGTTTTCGCACCGTGGGCGACATCACCTGCACCTGCCCGGTGGAAAGCACGGCCAGTACAGCCGGCGAGATCGTGATCGAAACCTTGACTGCCAGCGTCAGCGAGCGCGGTGCCACGCGCATGGACGACAAGACCTCGGACGCTTCGATGGAGAAGCGAAAAAAAGAGGGCTACTTTTAGCCCACCCCCGCCGCGCTTCGCGCGACCCCCTCAATGGGGCGGCGCTGGCGGCCCGGCAAAGCCGGTTCCGCGGCGCCCTGAGTCAAGACACTTCACGCACACATCGCCTTATGAACACACATTCACCCGTTCGGCCTGAGCCCATCGAAGCCCTCACGCAAGACACCCGCGCGGCGCTCAAATTCATCACCTGCGGCTCCGTTGATGACGGCAAGAGCACGCTGATCGGCCGTTTGTTGATTGACAGCAAGGCCGTGCTCCTAGACCAGCTGGCGGGCGTGCAGCGACAGGGCCAGACCGATTTGGCACTTCTCACCGACGGCCTCTCGGCCGAGCGCGAGCAGGGCATCACCATCGACGTGGCCTACCGCTACTTCAACACCGAATCCCGCAAGTTCATCATTGGCGACGCGCCGGGCCACGAGCAGTACACCCGCAATATGGTTACCGCCGCCTCCAGCGCCGACGCGGCCGTCGTGCTGGTCGATGCCACCAAGCTCGACTGGCACAACCCGACGCTCAAGCTGCTGCCGCAGACCCGGCGCCACAGCCTGCTGCTCAAGCTGCTGCGCGTGCCTTCCATCGTGTTCGCGGTCAACAAGCTCGACGCGGTGAGCGACAGCGCCCTGGCTTTCGCCCATATCCGCGCCGTGCTCGCAACCTTCGCCACCGAGGCCGGTATCACGGTCGCTGCCACTGTTCCGGTTTCGGCGCTCAAGGGCTGGAATGTGGTCGACCCCGCCATCGGGGCCGACTGGTGTGGCTACGTCGGCCCAACGTTGATCGACATCCTGGAACAGCTGCCTGTCACACCCGCCGACACCGACCTGCCACTGGCGTTTCCCGTGCAATGGGTCGAGAAGTTTTCGGCCTCAAGCGACACCCACCAAGGCCGACGCATTTTCTGGGGCCGCGTAGGCACGGGCAGCGTACAGCCCGGGCAGCTCATCCGGGTGATGCCCAGCGGGCAAACCGCGCAGGTGGCACAGGTGCTGGACCACGTGCGCCGCCCGCAGACGGTTGCGGCCGGGCACAGCGCTGGCATCGTGCTCGACCGCGAAATTGATGTGTCGCGCGGCGACTGGCTGCTGGCCGCACCGGATGGCGGCGCCAGTCTGCCCGCCACCCAAACCCTGCAAGCCACTGTGGCGTGGCTCGACGACGAACCGCTGACCGCCGGGCGCGTCTATTGGGCGCTGCACGGACACCGCTGGGTCAAGGCGCGGGTACAACACATCGTGCACCGACTCGACATCCACACCCTGGCCGAAGAAAGTGCCACGCAGCTGGCGCCCAACGACATTGGCCACATCGAGCTGGCGCTGCAGGAACCCTTGGCCACGCTGCCATTCGAGCAGTCACGCACCCTGGGCTCTTTGGTGCTGGTCGACACCACCAGCCACCGAACCGCTGGGGCGTTGTTGGTGCGTTGAGCACGCCTTTCTCCCTTGCCTTGTGTCAGGCGCAGATCGGCTGCCCTGACCTACCCTATGGGAAACCCTAAAATCTGGGTTTCAGCGTTATCCCTCTTCACACACCATGACCCACGTCGTCACCGAATCCTGCATCCGCTGCAAATACACCGATTGTGTGGATGTCTGCCCTGTGGACTGCTTTCGCGAAGGCCCCAATTTCCTCACCATCGATCCAGACGAGTGCATCGACTGCGCGGTGTGTATCCCCGAGTGCCCAGTGAGCGCAATCTACGCAGAAGAAGACTTGCCCAAGGACCAGCTGCATATGACCCGACTCAACGAAGAGTTGTCACGCCTGCCAGGCTGGAAAAGCATCACCAAGCGCAAGGAGCCGCTGCCCGATGCCGACGACTGGAAAGACAAAATCGGCAAATTGCCTGAAATGCTTCGCTGAGGAAATTATGGAACTGCAACTGAACCAAGAAGTCATGGACACCGCCGCCGCTCACGACGGCCCGATTGAAACCGATGCCGTCATCATCGGCGCGGGTCCGGTCGGCCTGTTCCAGGTGTTCGAACTGGGTCTGCTGGAAATCAAGGCCCATGTGATCGACTCCCTCGCCTACCCAGGCGGCCAGCCAGTGGAGCTCTACCCGGACAAGCCGATCTACGACATCCCAGCCATTCCGGTGTGCACCGGCCAGGAGCTCACCGACCGCCTGCTCAAGCAGATCGAGCCTTTCGGCGCCACCTTCCACCTGGGGCAAGAGGTGGTCACAGTGGACAAGCAGGACGACGGCCGGTTCTTCATCGAGACCTCCAAGGGCACCCGTTTTCTCACCAAAACCATCTTCATTGCCGCCGGTGTCGGCGCGTTCCAGCCGCGCCTGCTGAAGGTCGACGGTTTGGACCAGTTTCACGGCTCGCAGCTCCACTACCGGGTAAAAAATCCGGCTGAATTTGCCGGCAAGAATCTGGTGATCGTCGGCGGTGGCGACTCCGCGCTGGATTGGGCGCTGAACTTCGCCGCAGACGGCCCGAACAAGGCCGAGAGCGTTATCCTGATCCACCGCCGCGACGGCTTCAAAGCCGCACCGGCCAGCGTGGCCAAGATGAGAGAGCTTTGCGACGCCTACGAGATGCAGTTCATCGTCGGCCAAATCACCGGCTATGAAGAAAAAAATGGCAGGCTGGTGGGGATCAAAGTGACTGGCGCTGACGGTGTGACGCGCGTCGTGCCGCTTGATGTGCTGCTGGTTTTCTTCGGCCTGAGCCCCAAGCTCGGCCCGATCGCCGAATGGGGCCTGGAGATCGAGCGCAAGCAACTCGTGGTGGACACCGAAAAATTTTCCACCAGCATCCCTGGTATTTTTGCGGTGGGCGATATCAACACCTATCCCGGTAAGAAAAAACTGATCCTCTCCGGCTTCCACGAATGTGCGTTGGCCGCTTTCGGCGCCATGCCCATCATCTCGCCAGATAAGAAGGTGTTTCTTCAATACACGACCACCAGCCCCAAGCTGCACAAGGTGCTGGGCGTGGAGTCACCGGTGTTCGACTGACGCGCATTGTTCGGCGCTCGACAGATCCAAGGCCCTCCCAGCGAGGGCCTTGTTGTTTGCGCCTAAAATCCACATGCGCTCGCAAGAGTGAATTCGCTAGGGGTGTTGCAGCTTGCCCAGGCTGCGACTGAGAAAGTCCCTTTGAACCTGATTGAGGTAATCCTCGCGCAGGGAAGCAACACCGGCTCGCCCACCGCGCACATTCACTGCTCGGCTCATGCGGCTACCGGTCAAGCCCCCTGCCATCCACGTCTTAGGACAACAGCATGGCCACCGTTCTCATCCGTCCTCCCCACCGTTTTTCATCGCTTCACGCACGGCCAAGGCCTACCCGCATCGCGATGGCAGCCGCGCTCTTCGTGGGCGCCTGTGGTTTCGCATCGGCTCAAAATACGGTGGGCACCTTGTCCACCGTGGTGATCCAGGAGCGCAGTGCGCCGGCAAACGCGGATGTCACCGGATTCGGCGACGAGCCATTGGCACGCACCCCAATCAGCGCCACCGTGATCTCCAGTGACGCCATCAGCGCCATCGGTGCCAAGCGCCTGAGCGATCTGTATCGGCTCGACGCCTCGGTCGGTGACGCTTACAACGCCGTGGGCTATTACGACTTCGCCAGCGTGCGCGGCTTTGTGCTCGACAGTACCTACAACTTCCGCCGCGAGGGCCTGCCCATCAGCGCAGAGACCTCGCTGCCGCTGGACCATCTGGAGCGCGTTGAACTGCTCAAAGGCACCAGTGGCATCCAGGCGGGCACCAGCGCGCCCGGTGGTCTTTTCAATGCGGTGGTCAAACGCCCCATGCAGCAGCCGCTTCGCGCTTTGAAGCTCGAACTCAACGACAGCGGCAACGCCCTCACCCACCTCGATCTGGGCGGCCGTCTGGGTGGCGATGGTGCGCTCGGCTACCGCTTGAACCTGGCTGGCGAGCGGCTCAACAGCGCGGCGCGCGGCACCGAAGGCCAGCGCGGTCTGGTGGCGCTGGCACTCGACGCCAAACTCTCGCCAGACAGCCTGTTAGAGGCCGAGTTCGAGTGGTCGCGGCGCAGCCAGCCAACCGTACCCGGCCTGAGCCTGCTGGGCAACAGGTTGCCCGCCGCCGACCCGCGCCTCAACATCAACACCCAGCCTTGGAGCCAGCCGGTCACATTCCAGAATTTCAGCGGCAGCCTGCGCTACACCCAAGCGATCAACAGCGCTTGGAACTGGCAAGCGCAGCTGGGCACCCAGCGTCTGGTGAACGACGACTTTCTGGCTTACCCCTACGGCTGCTTTGACAGCGGCTCCAGCATTTACTACGCCGACCGCTACTGCCCCAACGGCGACTTCGATCTCTACGACTTCCGCAGCTTGGACGAGCGCCGTACCACCCAAGCGGCCCAATGGCGCATCAACGGCCAGTGGCAAACGGGTGCGGCCACACACCGGCTAAGCGCGGGCGTGCTCGCCAGCCGCTACCGCCAGCGAGGTCAGCCCCAGGCCGACAACAACAACGCTGCAGGCACCGGCAACCTGTTCACGCTGCCCAGCCTGCCCGCCGTGCCAGACTTCACCGATCCGTACTCGAACCGCAGCGAACGCAGCACCGAATGGTTCGTCACCGACGCCATCCGCTGGTCGGAACGCTTGGAGACCTGGGTCGGTTTGCGCCACACGCGGCTGGATCGCGACAGCGTGCGCACAGACGGCTCGCGCGCCACGGGTTACGCCCAAAACATCACAACGCCCTGGCTGGCTGCCACCTGGGCGCTCAACCCGCAAGCCATGCTCTACGGCAGCTGGGGCCAAGGCGTCGAGTCCGAAGTAGCCCCCGGCCGCTCACGCTACACCAACGCAGGCCAAGCGCTGCCCGCGCTCAAAGGCAGCCAGTGGGAACTGGGCATTCGCCATGCAGAGGGCCAGCAGCGCTGGAGCGCCACCGTTTTCAACATCGTGAAGCCCGTCTCCAACAACCTGCTGGTGGGCGCCGCGTCCTCGTGCAGCGCCAGCGGCTCATGCACCCGCGTGATCGACGGCGATGTGCGGCACCAAGGGCTTGAAATCAGTGCGGGCACCCAACTCAGCGGTTGGGTGCTCGACGGCAGCGCCACCTGGATCCGCGCCGAGCGCCGCAGCTCGTTGGTCGATCCAGCGGTGAACGGCCAACGCCCCACCAACGTGCCCACCTGGGCATTGCGTGCCAACGCCAGCCACGCGCTGGCTGCCCTGCCCGGACTCAGCCTGGGCGCTCACCTCTCGCACGAAGGCCGCCGCTCGGTGCTGCCCGACGCCTCGGTACAGCTGCCTTCCTGGACCCGCGTTGACACCAGCCTGCGCTACCAGACCCGCATCCAAAACCACCCCGCCACTTGGACGCTGGCGATCGACAACCTGTTTGGCCGCCAGTACTTCAAAGAATCACCCTTCCAGTACGACCACATTTACCTCTTCCCCGCTGCAACCCGCTCGCTGCGCCTCGCTTTGGAAACGAAGTTTTGATGCGAACAATCGCAGAATCACTTGAGAAACGGCTAAAAAGCTCGCTATAATTCGAGGCTGTTCCCTGATAGCTCAGTTGGTAGAGCGACGGACTGTTAATCCGCAGGTCCCTGGTTCGAGTCCAGGTCGGGGAGCCAAGTAAATCAGGAGTCAGCAGGTTAGCTCCTGCTGACTTTTTTGCTTTTTGAGCTCGCCGTGTCCGACCCGTGTCCGAAAAACTTCCCGGACCCATGCATGTGTCTGGATCACAACAAGCGCATTGTCCTGGTAGCTTCGTGTCCGTCCAACACCTCTGCGAGAGAACGGTACGCGCGAGATTTGGCTGCGAATCCAGCGTGAGCCAGTTGGCACCAGCAACCTATAGTCACTCACAGGCACCTACTGGGAGATTGCCGTGCAGCAGCCATCCGCCCTACCTCTTGAAGCACAGGACCAAGCAACGTCGGTGTTCCTGCGCATGCCATCCGTCATGCAAATGACAGGGCTGGGCCAATCCACTATCTACAGGCTCATTGCCCAACAGCAATTCCCTTGCCCAGTGCGGCTCGATGTTCGTGCTGTGGCTTGGTGCCGCAGCGAGCTGGACGTTTGGAGCCAGACTAGCCCTGCAGCATCTCACTGAGCGGACGATTCCTGCCCGCCTGTGCGGCCAACTGTCGCAGCTCACCAGCGGCTAGTGGGTGTACGTGGCAACGTACCCTATGAATTCGAACGGCGGAGTGTTGTCCTCCGACCCACGATGAGACCGCAATGCAGCAATTGCAGCTGATGGGTGCTGCGAGACGTAGTGATGCTGAATGCCACGAAGCGGCTGTTGGGTAAGGCAACCGGCGCAGGCTCGAGCGGCGGCTGTCCGAGGTACTGCGGTCATATGGATTCCGTGGCAAGGCCGGCTACGCATCACCGACCGCTTCAACATAACCTGAACTGACGGTTTCCACCCGTTGCAGTCCTTCTCCCACGTTCCACAAAGCGGTCTGTAACTATTACCGCTCTATGCATCGGTGCTGTCTTGGTTGGCATGCGTTTGCATGCCTAGCCCTGCATTTGCCAAGCGACATCACCCGCCTGGCGCGCGACATGATGGGCGGCAACGGCACCAGCTACGAGTTCGGCGTGGCCCGCCACCTGGTGAACTTGGAGATGGTGAACACCTATGAGGGCACGTACGATGTGCACGCGCTGACTCTCGGGCGTGCGATCACAGGGATTGCGGCGTTTTAGAAATGAGCGACGCGCGCTCGCCAGGAACAAGGGCTGCCAGTGGCAGCCCTTGTTTTCTTCATGCCCAGCCCGGGCGGATTCCGATCAGGTCGGGCTACTCAGCCTGGTGCGCTCAGCGCACGCGCCGCACCGTGATGCGGGCCACCGGGTTGCGCCAGTCTCGAGCGGCGGCCGTGAAGCTGCCCACACCGTGCATGCCCGCGCTGATGTGCACAAAGCCTTCTTCTCCCCCTGCGGGCGCCGCGCCGCCACCGGCACCACCGCACTCCGCAAAGTTGGGGCCAGGGATGGAGGCGCACAGCTCGTCGTTGCGCTCGCTGCCCGAGTCGTAGGCCGGCACGGTGAACGCCAGCGTCTCGCCCCACTGCGGCAGCGTGACGCCGTTGACGGCGAAGAAGGTGTCGTTGGTGGGAATCAGCATGGCGGCCACGCTGAGGCGGGAGGAGCCAGTGCCGCCCCGGCCATTGACCGTCAGCGTGGTGGTGGCACCGGGCTGGGTCAACCCATTGCCATTCACCACCTCCAGCACCGCCGCGTTGGCGCGCAGCGCCGCCGTCAGTGGCGCCACATTGCCTTCTTCGGCCAAGGTGGCGAGCTCGCTGCTGGCAGGTTGGCCCAGTTGAAAGAGGCTCACGCTGGGCATGTGCGAGGCGGCTAGGATCGGTGTGAATTGCTGACCCCGCGTGAGGTTGGTGATCTTGACCTCATAGCTCGGCACGTCACGCGAACGGTCCTGGGCCAGGGCGCCTGTGGCCACCGTGAGCGCCAGGGCGGCAGCCATTGTGAGCAACGGCGTTTTGAGAGAAAAAACAGTCTTCATGGTGATGTCCTAAAAAAAGAGAAATGTCAGTGGGTGTTGATGGCGGCTGCGCGTCCGAGCTATTTCAGTTCCTGAGTGGCAGCGCCTGCGTCGGCTGCGAATACGTCGTCTGGGCGCTGTGCATCGGCATCGACGTCTGCATTGGCGGCGGCGTCTGGTTCGCCCAGTGCCAGTGAGCGCACCTGCGGTTCAGCGGCCAACGATCCTTCGCTGTCCGAGCCCCCGCCGCAAGCGGTCAAAGCCAGTGATGCCACGCCAACAGCGGCAAACACCAGGCACCTTCGAAAAAGCGGTTTGTTCATTCTTCATCTCCTTGAAACAGGCCAATCGCCCGCCGCCATTGAAGACGTTTGTCGGCCTGAAGTCCTCATCACACGGTGAGATGGCCGTGACGCTTTGGGGACCTTCGGTGCCAGCCTGGCTGTAGCGGGCAGACAGAAAAAAACCCAGCAACTTCGCGAAAACCGACAACGGTCAATTCATGACCAGTTCGTGATGGTTTGGTGAGATTTTCTGGAGGCCGCTTGGGTAATCTGGAAGCAATGGCTGTCACACCTCTTGGGAGTTTTTCTCCTTCTCAGTACATGCAACTTGTGGGCAAGGGCCATCCAGACAACGCCATTGGTTCAGCCCCTCAACCTTCAAAGGACCCCGCCATGAAATTCCCTGTGCCCCATCTTTTCACCGCACTGGCGGCCACGCTGCTCACGGCCGCATCGCTGACGGCGGTGACCACCATCACCACCGTGATGGGCACCACCGAGGCCCATGCACAATCAAACAAAAGGGTTGTCAAGCCACCCAAAACCACCCCAATACCGGCGCCCATTGTCAATGTCACACGGGTCCGCCCAGATGTGGCCGAACTGACCATACCGCCGTCCCTTTCAACCGCCGGGACCCGACAGGAATACCAGGTGATCAGCGGCCCCAACGCCGAAGGCTCTGCTTCCAGCATCACGCTCGGCGGAACGATCCTGGTGGGGTTTAGAAACGTGATCGGTCAATACCCCATTGAATTGCAACCCAACGCCGACTATTACGTTCGGGTGCGCAACACCAAAACGTCCATCGATTTTTCGCCTTGGACCACGGTTTTTTTCCGCACGCCGGGCCAGTTCGACGAGCGCCCCAACCCACCGGCCAACCTGCGCATCTCCAATCAGACCGACACCCGCGTGACGCTGATGTGGGACGACGCCGGCGCCAATCTGTTGCCGAACATCGTCAATCGGTACGAGTTTTTCATCAACGCTATCAGAACACCCATTCCCCAATGCGGCGGGCCATACACGTTTTGCACTGAAGCCGACTACAGAACCATCACCATCAGCCGGCCCACGCCTGGCACCACATTGGCCTTTGGCGTCACCACCCGAGACGCCAACTTGAATCGCTCCGAAATCAGCACGCTCACGGTGAATTAGGTGGCTCAGCGAACTGTTACCAAGCATGACCATTTGGTGATGATTTGGTGAGGACTTGAAAACTTCAACCCATCAAACTGAACATCAATGAACACCCGACTGAACCCAAGACTGCCAGCATCGTCAAGCGGCTGGCATCGCCGCCAATGGCTGACGGTGATGGCAGTGGCGGCGCTGATCGTCACATTGCCACTGGCCGCAGAAGCGGCGGGCCCAGTGAACCTCAACAACCAGGGCGTGGCCTTGCAGGGCCATGACCCGGTGGCTTACTTTGTGGCGGGGCGTCCGGTCAAGGGCACGCCTGAGTTCAGCGCCAAGTCCAACGGTGCCCTGTACTGGTTTTCAAGTGCGGCCAACCTGCAAGCGTTTCAGGCCGACCCAGAGCGCTATGAACCGCAATACGGTGGCTATTGCGCCTATGGCGTGGCCCAGGGCGCCAAGCCCGACATCGACCCCAATGCCTTCGCCATCGTGGACGGCAAGCTGTACCTCAACCTGAGCCCAGGCGTTCAAAAGCGCTGGCAGGCCGACATCCCTGGTCACATCACCCAGGCCACCAAAAACTGGATGACCTTGAAGGACCAATAGCCCCACGCCAACACCCCTCACGACTTGTTTTCTCCGTTGCCTTTGTTTGTTTCTTCCACTCCCAAAAAGGGCATCACCATGCGTTCACTGGCTTCCAATCTCTCCCGCGCGCTGGCCACAGCCGTCGTCACCACCGCAGCTTTGGCCGGTTGCGCCAGCGGAGGCTGCGCCGCACGCTGCAGCCCGGCAACCGCTTGCGCTGCCAAAAAGTGCGCCGCTTGCGCTGCCAAAAAGTGCGCTGCTTGCAAAGCCAAGAAGTGCGGCGCCTGCGGGGCCAAAAAATAGGTAAGGTTTTGGCTGCTCCGAGCGACAGAGTGCCATGCATCTGCCGCTTAAGCGCCTGACCCCGGCCGAGCTGCGCAGCACCATGGGTGCTGCGCAGCTCGGCCTGCAAGGCTTTACTCGCGCCACCGACGAAGCCGGGTCGCTGATCCAGAGCTGGGTCGGTGGCGAGCCGGTGCTGGCCATGGCCCACTACCCGCCATCTGACGTGACAGACCAGCGGCGGGGCTTTCAATTTTTCTACCATTGCCATCGGGACGAGGGCCTGGAGCATGGTCATGTGCACCTGTTTGCCCATGCCACGCGCTCTGGGCGCCGTCGCCGCTTGCGCGGTGAGAACCCTTGGGCGCGCACCGATCCGTCGCACCTGATCGCCGTCGGCCTTGACGCACGGGGCTTGCCTTTGTCGATCTTCACCGTGAACCGCTGGGTCACCGGTGGTCACTGGCTCGACGCCCAGACCAGCTTGCACTGGCTTCAAGGCCTGGCCTTTTCCGATGTCCCGGGCCACGCCCATTCCTGCCAATGGCTCTCTGGCTTTGTCCAGATGTACCTGCCTGTGATCACCCGCTTGCTCAGGCAACGAGACCACTGGCTCGCCCGGCAGAAGGACCGTGCGCTGGCGCTGGAAGATCAGGGCACCGAAGTCATCAGCAGCGCGCACATCGATTGGGCCAGCGACCTGGAGCGCCTCGAAGCGGAATTAACTTTGCGGAACCTGAAACCCCCATGACAAACCCCAGCAGCACCGCCTTCGCCACCACACAACCTGCGGCTCTGTTCACCGGCACCCAGAACCGCAGCATTCTGGTGGTCGAAGACGAGCGCGACATCGCCGAGCTGATCGCGTTGCACCTGTCAGAGCTGCCCGCCAGCGTGACCATCGCAAATGATGGGGTGAGCGGTCTGGATTTGGCCATGCAACAGCACTGGGACGCCATCGTGCTCGACCTGCGGCTTCCCGGCCTTAACGGTCTGGACCTGTGCCGGGAACTGCGCAGCAAACTCTCCCCGGTGCCCATCCTGATGCTGACCGCCCGCAGCGGCGAGCTCGACCGGGTGCTGGGGCTGGAACTGGGCGCCGATGACTACCTGACCAAACCGTTCAGCGTCATTGAATTGCGGGCCCGCGTGAAAGCCCTGCTCAGGCGCTCGGCCATCACCACGGCGGCGCAAAACGACGCATCGGCGCAAAAGCCCTCTTCGTTCATCCGTGGCAGCCTGAGGGTGGACCGCCTGCAACGCCGCGCCTGGCTGGCACAAGGCGAAATCGCGCTGGCGCCGCGCGAGTTCGATCTGCTCTGGCACTTCGTTCAGCACCCGGGTCGGGTGTTCACCCGCACCGAACTGCTGGATGAGGTCTGGGGCTACAGCCACGACGGCTACGACCACACCGTCAACAGCCACATCAACCGGTTGCGCAGCAAGCTCGGAGACGAGCGGGCAGACGCCGGGTTCATCCACACCGTGTGGGGCGTGGGCTACCGTTTCGAGGCCAGCGAATGACCGCCGCTCAAACGCCCCATGTGCTGCCCCTCTGGCGCCGCCTGCACGTGCGTGCCGCCTTGGTCGCAGCGCCCTTGCTGCTGTTGCTGGGCGTCATCATGGTGCTGCTGCTGCAGCACTACAGCGCCCAGAGCGCCTTGGAGGCCTCCCAGCGCATGAACCTGGGTTTGGCCCAGTACGTGGCCGAACACCAGGAGCCGGGCTTGCTCGATGCAGGCGGACGGCCAGACCGTTCGCGGGTGGAGGAGCTCTCCATGCACGTCATGAAGATCAATCCTGCGGTGGAGGTGTATTTTCTGGACCCCCAGGGCATGGTGCAAGCCCATGCGCTGGAGGGGCTCGAAGGACCCAACCCCGTGGGCACCCTGGTGGACCTGCAGCCGGTTCGCCAGCTGCTGGAACCGGTGCCCGGAACCGTCACCCGCCTCCCGCTCATGGGAAGCGACCCGATACAGCCGGGTCAGCGGAACACCTTTTCCGTGGCGCCGCTGCGGTCGAGTGCTGGAACGATCGATGGTTATCTCTACATCGTCCTCAATGGCCGCAAGGTGCAGGGCGGAGCGGCCAGCCTGGCGAACTCCCACACCCTGCAGGCCATGGCCATGGCCACGGCGGCGGTCTCGGCACTGGCCGCCCTGGTGCTGTGGATGGCGTGGCGCCACCTGACGCGGCCGCTGCGCCAGCTCACCGACGAACTTTGCGCCTTCAGGGGCGCTGGCAGCACGCCAGTTGACGCCAGCCAGGGCGACGAGATTGGTGTGTTGCGCGGATCGGTCCGGGACATGCAACACCGCATCGCCCAACAATTCCAGCAACTGGATGACAGCGACCGCCAACGGCGCGAACTGGTGAGCAACATCTCACACGACCTGCGCACCCCCCTCTCCAACATCCGGGGCTATGTGGAAACGGTCATGTTGCGCGGCGACAGCCTCGACGCAGACTCCCGCACCAGCCACCTGCGCACTGCGCTGCGCCACGCAGACTTGCTGGGCAAACGCGTGGCCGATCTTTTCGAATTGTCCAAACTCGATGCAGGCCGGGTGGAACCCCAGAGAGAGGTGTTCTGCCTGGCCGAGCTGTTGCAAGATGTGGTGCAAAACTACCGGCTCGCCGCCCAGCAGCGCGGCGTGACCGTGCAACTCTCCACAGGCAACCATGCCAAAGCCAGGGTGCTGGCCGACATCGCCATGATCGAACGCGTCTTGCAAAACTTGATCGACAACGCGCTGCGCCACACCGTATCGGGCGGCTTCGTAAGCATTGCCATCGAGAACCGAGGCGAGTTTATGGAAATCAGTGTCAGCGACACCGGATCAGGCATAAGGAGCGAGCACCTCCCGCACATCTTCGAACGCTACTGGCGCGCCGCTGACGTCGAAGACCACGCTGCCAACACCAGTTCAGGACTTGGCTTGGCCATCGTCAAGCGCATCCTTGACTTGCACGGTAGCGCGGTGCAGGTGCATTCCGAGCTGATGCGTGGCACGCGCTTTCACTTTGCGCTGCGGCGAGCAGCTTGAAGGGCGGCCGAGAAGCTGCCTGCGCCTGCACATGAAAGACGAAGGCACGGCCAGCGTGGAAATCACCAGCATCCTGAAGCGCAACAGCTGCGGCAAAGCGATGGACATCGCCCGCGTGGCGCGCGACATGATGGGCGGCAACGGCATCAGCGACGAATTCGGGGTCGCCCGCCATCTGGTGAACCTCGAAGTCGCCAACACCTACGAATGCACGCACGATGTGCTCGCGCTTGTCCTGGGGTGGGCGATCACCGGGATTGCGGCATTTTCGAACTGAAGCGAATTCCGCTCACCAACGAGAAGGGCTAGGGCTATGTAAGCGACCACGCAGCCGACGTCTTAGGGTCGGAAGTGCCAGATCGCCTTGAGCCCATCCGGTCGTTCGCTGATGGTCCGTGGTCAAAGATGGCCGAGTACCCGGTCTTGAGAGTAAAACGGTCAAACGCAGCGGTGATCGTCGAATGACCGTTGACGGTCGCCGCTGTCGAACAAGTGGTCAACCGCCAGTGACTCAGTTCAGCCTCTTGCAGACGTATCTGCAGCTCGTGACAAGGGCTGCACACGGGCATCAATCGGAGCTTTCAGTGCGCTATGAACATCTCATCAACGCTCTATTTTCGGACCTTCAAGCGCAGAGGAACGCCCAGTGCCTCTCCCCGCTTCCTTTTCAGCCCTAGCAGTTGCCCACGTCGTCGTTACTTCTTGAACAAATGCAGCGATCGAACCGGCCAGCCTCACATCTTTCGCCTCACCTGTTTTGGCCAAAGCCTGTCCGATGTGCATCCAGGCGTCCAAGGTCTCCGTCCGGCTTGCACGCGCGTTGCCCCCGGTCTTGTGACTGGATCGAGGTTTTCTCAAGCGGCCATCGTCCCTGGCTTTCAAGCGCCATAGTTCATCAGGGCGTCGACTCTGGCCACGGGCTGCTTGCCGCGTCGCCTCGGCTTCCACACCGTAACCCCGCAGCTTCTCGGCAAAGGTTTCGCGCCAGCGCTGCAGATCTGCCTTGCGAGGATTCAGGCGCCGACCGTGCATCGATTCGGCCCGCACACTGATGTGCACATGCGGGTTGGCCTGGTGGTCGTGCAGCACCATCACGTACTTGTGGTCGGCCAGCTCAGCCTGCGCGAATTCGCGCGCTGCGCGTTGCACGATCAGCGGATCGGTGCCGCGCGGCATGGACAGCATGATGTTGAAAGCTTCGCGCCGATAGCCGACCTCCTCGATCTGGCTGCCGCTGAAACGCCAGTCTTCTGTCAGCGCGTACACCGCGTCCCTGCCCCGCGTCGTCTCGCCGCGTTCGTCTTCCATGTCGAGTCGGCCGTTCTTGCTGATGTATCGGAAGTGGGCGGCAATGGCCTGCATGCCCCGCCCTCCCCCGGTGACCTTGACCATCACCTGCGGTGCCCGCCGCACCACCGTGGCTTCGATGCGCTCGCGGATGACTGCTGCTCGCTGGCGCTGGGCATTCGCGCCCAGCCTGGGCTGTGGCTTGACCTTCACCACCTGGTTGCCCGGGTAGAACAGGCGGTCCCCCCACTGGATCAGGACGCCATCGATGTTGGGTGCTTGGGCCATGTGAATCTCCTTTCTGGTCACGGTCTGCGCTGGTTTGGTGGTTGATGTCGAGGCCGAAGGTCGGCCAGAACGCCCGAGGCCAGGGCGAGGTGCCGTCGCACATCACCAGACAAGGTGTCCAGCATGTCGCGGTAGTACAGCGCTGGACCCACCTCGGCTTGGCGAAGCAAGTGCGTCAGGTGGTAAATGTTTCGGCTGAGGGTCGAGAGTTCGGCGTTGGACGCCGTCAGGGCAACGACGTGGTCCCTTTGCCCGCCACCGCCAAGGATTGCGGGAACGCCCGCGACCAGTCCTGCCACGTAGTCGCCAGGGCTAATGCCCGCCCTGCGCGCGGCTTCCAGCGTTGCGGCCGCATCGTCCATGTGCATGCGCAGGCATAGGCGAGTTCGAGCGCTCGTCGGCCGCACCAGGTGGCTGCGGGCATGCTGGCTCTCTACGCCTGCCAGCTCGCCCAATTCCTTCACCAGTACCTTGCGCACCAGCTCTGAAGGCGACAAGGCAAGCGCATGTGATCGCTCCACGAGCATGGCCTTCAGGCCGTGCAGATCGACGCTGATGCAGTCGCGTGACGAGGTTTCCATACCGAGTCTCCTGACAACGAATCACCCCTGGGTGAGCGTGTCAGACAACCGGCGCCACCGCGCCTATCCTGCACTCACCAATGACTTCATGGTCGTCGAGGATCGGTCGATTCGAGGCGCTGGATTCGGTCGAGAATCCATCGAGGCGCGCACAGGCTCTCGCCCGCCAGGTTGTTGTTAGCGGCGGTCTAAATCCGCGTAAATCTGGCGGCGGTAAACGGTGGCGGAATTTGGTAGCGCCATTCGGTGTCCATTTTTGGTGGCGGGTTCTGGCGGCGGCTTTTGGTGCTGAGAGTGCCAACAGCAAGGGCCCCGTCAGGGGCCCTTGCTGTTGATCAGGGGAGACGGCCGTGTTCTTCAGAACGGCAAGTCCGTGTCAAAGTCCTGCAGCGATTGACTGGTGATGC
>Ga0222706_1000023_pt1 | contig 95974 bp, 104 predicted proteins | sample AntAcemetage1572_FD_179829 | JGI IMG/M metagenome (GOLD analysis project Ga0222706, IMG submission 179829) | Saline water microbial communities from Ace Lake, Antarctica - #1572 | ecosystem: Environmental > Aquatic > Non-marine Saline and Alkaline > Saline | place: Antarctica: Ace Lake...
CATTCGATTGGCCTCCTGCTCTTTCCGACGGCTAGTAAAGATTGGGCGATTGTCTAATTTTGAGTCCATTTGCGGATTATAATTCGATTCTTCTTCTATGTGAAGTAGGATACCTAATTTCTTAGTACAGTTCTCTAAATTGATGGCAATTAGCCTAAAAAATCACAAGATATTGATTTTTAAGGAGATTTTTTGTTCGACTGCAAAAGGCTGCGCTGAAGGCAGTGCCATGAACGTCGAATTCCAATTAACATATGGGAATTGTGTCACCCGAGCGAATCACCTCATGGCCCGCCTTCCCCGTCTCACCGTCCCGGGTTACCCGCACCACGTCATCCAGCGGGGAAACAACCGTCAGCCCATTTTTATCAACGATACTGACCGGCGCGTGTTGCTTGCACTGTGGGCCGAGTACGCAGAAAAATTTCAAGTGGCGGTACACGCCTATGTGTTGATGGGCAATCACTTTCATTTGCTGGTCACACCCACCACCGAGACAGGCCTGCCGCAGATGATGCAAGCCGTGGGACGGCGTTACGTGCGCCATTTCAACGCTGCCCAAGGCCGCAGCGGTACCTTGTGGGAGGGCAGGTACCGATCCACGCTCATCGAAACCGAGCGGTATCTGCTGGCTTGCATGGCCTACATCGACCTCAATCCGGTGCGTGCGGGCTTGGTCGTGCAGGCCTGGGATTACCCTTGGTCCAGCCACGGACACCACATTGGCCTGCGACAAGACAAGCTGATCACGCCCCATGCGCTGTTCTGGGCGCTTGGAAACACGCCTTTTGCGCGTGAGGCCGCTTATTCAGAGCTGGTGCAGGGTGGTCTGCGCATCGAAGATCAAGAGAAGCTCACCGAAGCCACCATCAAAGGTTGGGCGCTGGGAAGCGCTGACTTTTTATCCGATCTGAAGCGCCGTACCGAGCGTCGAGCCACGCGCGCAAAACCGGGGCGGCCCTTCTCATCGCCACCTGACGCCTGAGCTCAGCAGCGGCAGCGGCAGCGGCAGCGGCAGCGCTTGCCTGCCTGCCTGCGGCAACACGTGCTCATTTTGATCTGTCCCCAATTGATGAAAATATGTAAATTGAAGAAATTAATTGGAATCTGACCCCAATTAATTTGCTAGGCGTTTTGGTTGCATTGCACTATCCTCGCTCCTCGCTTGCGAATTTTTCACCATCACGAACCTTGAAGGAAGCGCCATGACCACGGCAGCCGAGCAGCAACACCTCCAGCAACACGGTCTGTATGACCCGGCCCACGAGCACGACGCCTGTGGCGTGGGTTTTGTGGCGCACATCAAGGGGGAAAAAAGCCACGCCATCGTGACGCAGGCGCTCAAAATTCTTGAGAACCTGGACCACCGGGGCGCGGTGGGCGCCGACAAGCTCATGGGCGACGGCGCTGGCTTGTTGTTGCAGCTGCCCGATGCCCTGTACCGCGAGGAGTTCGCCGCCCAGGGCATCGCGCTGCCGCCGCCTGGCGAGTACGGCGTGGGGATGTTGTTCCTGCCCAAGGAGCATGCATCGCGCTTGGCCTGCGAGCAGGAGATGGAGCGTGCGATCGCGGCCGAGGGTCAGGTGCTGCTGGGCTGGCGCGATGTGCCGGTTAACCGCGAGATGCCGATGTCGCCCACCGTGCGCGCCAAGGAGCCGATCATTCGCCAGGTGTTCATCGGTCGCGGCAACGACGTCATCGTGCAAGACGCGCTGGAGCGCAAGCTTTATGTGATCCGCAAGACCTGCAGCGGCAACATCCAGCGCCTGAAGCTTACCCACAGCAAAGAGTATTACGTGGTGAGCATGAGCAGCCGCACCGTGGTCTACAAGGGTCTGCTGCTGGCCGATCAGGTGGGCACCTATTTCAATGATCTGCAAGACCCGCGCTGTGTCTCGGCCCTGGGTCTGGTGCACCAGCGCTTCTCCACAAACACCTTCCCCGAGTGGCCGCTGGCACACCCGTACCGCTATGTGGCGCACAACGGCGAGATCAACACCGTCAAGGGCAACTACAACTGGATGAAGGCACGCGAAGGCGTGATGTCATCGCCGGTGCTGGGCGATGACCTGAAGAAGCTCTACCCGATCAGCTTTCCCGGCCAGTCCGACACCGCCACCTTTGACAACGTGCTCGAACTCATGACCATGGCTGGTTACCCGCTGGCGCAGGCGATGATGATGATGATCCCCGAGCCGTGGGAGCAGCACGCCAGCATGGACCCGCGCCGCAAGGCCTTTTACGAATACCACGCCGCGATGATGGAGCCCTGGGACGGCCCGGCCTCCATCGTGTTCACCGACGGCCGCCAGATCGGCGCCACGCTGGACCGCAACGGCCTGCGCCCTTCACGCTACTGCATCACCGACGACGACTTCGTCATCATGGGATCCGAATCGGGCGTGTTGCCGATTCCTGAGAACAAGATCGTGCGCAAGTGGCGCCTGCAGCCGGGCAAGATGTTCCTGATCGATCTGGAGCAGGGCCGCATGATCGAAGACGAGGAGCTCAAGTCCAACCTCGCCAACACCAAGCCCTACAAGCAGTGGATTGAAAATCTGCGCATCAAGCTCGATGACGTCGATGGCCCAACCGCGGCCGAGCCGCTGCCCAGCGAGGTTTCGCTGCTGGACCGCCAACAGGCCTTTGGTGCTACGCAAGAAGACGTGAAATTCCTGCTGGCACCCATGGCCAGCCTTGGCGAGGAGGCCATTGGCTCCATGGGCAATGACAGCCCGCTGGCTGTGCTTTCCAGCAAGAACAAGCCACTCTACAACTACTTCAAGCAGCTGTTTGCTCAGGTCACCAACCCGCCGATCGACCCGATCCGCGAGGCGATCGTGATGTCTCTGGTGTCGTTCATTGGTCCCAAGCCCAACCTGTTGGACATCAACCAGATCAACCCGCCGATGCGGCTTGAGGTGAGTCAGCCGGTGTTGGACTTTGCCGACATGGCCAAGCTGCGCGACATCGACGCCTTCACCCAGGGCAAGTTCCGCAGCCACGTGCTGGACATCACCTACCCTGCGGCCTGGGGCCGTGAGGGCGTAGAAGCCAAACTCGCCTCGCTGTGTGCTTCGGCGGTGGACGCCATCAAGGGCGGCAAGAACATCCTCATCGTGAGCGACCGCGCGATCAGCCCAACGCAGATCGCCATTCCTGCGCTGCTCGCGCTATCGGCCATTCACCAGCACCTGGTGCGCGAAGGTCTGCGCACCACCGCTGGTCTGGTGGTGGAAACCGGTACCGCGCGTGAAGTACACCACTTTGCTGTGCTGGCGGGCTACGGCGCGGAAGCCGTTCACCCGTACTTGGCCATGGAAGCGCTCGCGGCCATGCACAAGGATTTACCAGGCGATCTCAGCGCCGAGAAAGCGATCGCCAACTACGTGAAGGCGATCGGCAAAGGCCTGTCGAAAATCATGTCCAAGATGGGCGTGAGCACCTACATGAGCTATTGCGGCGCCCAGCTGTTCGAAGCCATTGGCCTGAGCACCGACACCATCCACAAGTACTTCACTGGCACCTCCAGCCGGGTGCAAGGCATTGGCGTGTTCGAGATCGCCGAAGAAGCGATCCGCATGCACAAGGCCGCATTCAGCGACGACCCGGTGCTCGCCACCATGCTCGATGCTGGCGGGGAATACGCCTGGCGTGTGCGTGGCGAAGAGCACATGTGGACGCCCGACGCGATTGCCAAGCTGCAACACAGCACGCGTGCCAACAACTGGTCGACCTACAAGGAATACGCCGAGATCATCAACGACCAGAGCCGGCGTCACATGACGCTGCGCGGCCTGTTCGAGTTCAAAATCGACCCAGCCAAGGCGATTCCGCTGGACGAGGTGGAGCCCGCCAGCGAAATCGTCAAACGCTTTGCCACCGGCGCCATGTCGCTGGGTTCCATCTCCACCGAGGCGCATGCGACGCTGGCTGTGGCCATGAACCGCATCGGCGGCAAGAGCAACACCGGCGAGGGCGGCGAAGACGCGCTGCGCTACCGCAACGAGCTCAAAGGCATTCCGATCAAGCAGGGGCAGACCATGTCCGACCTGCTGGGCAAGGATGTGTTCGAGGTTGATTACACGCTGCAAGATGGCGACTCGATGCGCTCCAAGATCAAGCAGGTCGCGTCAGGCCGCTTCGGTGTCACCGCCGAATACCTGAACAGCGCCGACCAGATCCAGATCAAGATGGCGCAGGGCGCCAAGCCGGGCGAGGGCGGTCAGTTGCCCGGCGGCAAGGTGTCCGAATACATCGGCAAGCTGCGCCACAGCGTGCCGGGCGTGGGCCTGATCAGCCCGCCGCCCCACCACGACATTTACTCCATCGAAGACCTGGCGCAGCTCATCCACGACCTGAAAAACGTGGCGCCGCACAGCTCCATCAGCGTCAAGCTGGTGTCCGAAATTGGGGTCGGCACCATCGCCACAGGCGTCGCCAAGTGCAAGGCCGACCACGTGGTGATCGCCGGCCACGACGGCGGTACGGGGGCCTCGCCCTGGTCGTCCATCAAGCACGCCGGCAGCCCATGGGAAATTGGCCTGGCCGAGACGCAGCAAACGCTGGTGCTTAACCGCTTGCGCAGCCGCATCCGCGTGCAGGCCGATGGCCAGATGAAGACTGGGCGCGATGTGGTGGTGGGTGGCTTGCTCGGTGCAGACGAGTTCGGTTTCGCCACCGCGCCGCTGGTGGTCGAGGGCTGCATCATGATGCGCAAATGCCACCTCAACACCTGCCCGGTGGGCGTGGCCACGCAGGACCCAGCGCTGCGCAAGAAGTTCTCTGGCAAGCCCGAGCATGTCGTCAACTACTTCTTTTTCATTGCCGAAGAAGCGCGCCAGATCATGGCGCAGCTGGGCATTCGCAAGTTCGACGAGCTGATCGGCCGCGCCGACCTGCTCGACATGAAGCAGGGCGTCGACCACTGGAAGGCCAAGGGCCTGGACTTCAGCCGCCTGCTCGCCATGCCAGCGGTGCCAGCCGATGTGCCGCGTCTGCACACCGAAAATCAGGACCATGGCCTGGAGCGCGCGCTCGACAACGTGCTGATCGCCAAGGCGCGCCCTGCGATCGACAAGGGCGAGCGGGTCAAGTTCATGGAAGCGGCTCGCAACGTGAACCGCTCGGTGGGCGCGATGCTGTCGGGCGCTGTCACGAAGGTGCATCCCGAAGGCCTGCCAGACGACACCATCCACATCCAGCTCGAAGGCACAGGCGGCCAATCTTTCGGCGCCTTCCTCACCAACGGCATCACGCTGTATTTGATTGGTGACGCCAACGACTACACCGGCAAGGGCCTGTCTGGCGGCCGCGTGGTGGTGCGCCCCAGCATCGACTTCCGGGGCGACGCCACCAAAAACATCATCGTGGGCAATACGGTGATGTATGGCGCCACCACTGGCGAGGCTTTCTTCTGCGGCGTGGCCGGTGAGCGTTTCGCGGTGCGCCTCTCGGGCGCCACTGCGGTGGTGGAGGGCACTGGCGACCACGGCTGTGAATACATGACGGGCGGCACTGTGGCGGTGCTCGGGCAAACCGGGCGCAACTTCGCCGCCGGCATGAGTGGCGGTGTCGCTTACGTTTATGACGAAGACGGCCGCTTTGCCGAGCGCTGCAACACCGCCATGGTGAGCATGGAAAAAGTGCTGACCGCTACCGAGCAGACCGCCACCATGGATCCTGCCATCTGGCACCGGGGCCAAAGCGACGAGGCCCAGTTGCGCAAGCTGCTGCAAGACCACCACCGCTGGACGGGCAGCCGCCGCGCCCGCGAATTGCTGGACAACTGGAGCGAGGCTCGCAGCAAATTCGTGAAGGTGTTTCCGAACGAGTACAAGCGCGCGCTGGGCGAAATCCACGCTCGCCAATCGGCATTCGAGGCGACCCACAAGGTCAAGGAAAAAACAGAGCAGTCGGTCAAGCAGACCGTGCCTGCGGGCCGCTGAGCCCCGGCCGTCCGCAACATCAAACAAACAAGGCAAATACCATGGGAAAAATCACCGGCTTCATGAAACACGAGCGTGTGGAAGAGGGCTACAAGCCCGTGCCCGAGCGCCTCAAAAACTACAAAGAATTTGTGATTGCGTTGAACGAACCGCAGGCCAAAGTGCAAGCGGTGCGCTGCATGGACTGCGGCACGCCGTTTTGCACCAGCGGTTGCCCAGTCAACAACATCATTCCGGACTTCAACGAGCTTGTGTATCGGGGCGACTGGCACAACGCCATCACCGTGCTGCACAGCACCAACAACTTCCCCGAGTTCACTGGCCGCATCTGTCCCGCGCCTTGCGAGGCTGCCTGCACGCTCAATGTGAACGACGACGCGGTGGGCATCAAGAGCATTGAGCACGCCATCATCGACCGAGCCTGGGCCGAGGGCTGGGTCCAGCCACTACCGCCGCGGCACAAAACTGGCAAGAAGGTTGCCGTGGTCGGCTCTGGCCCAGCGGGCTTGGCCGCCGCCCAGCAGCTCGCCCGGGTGGGCCACGATGTCACCGTGTTTGAGAAGAACGACCGCGTTGGTGGCTTGCTGCGCTACGGCATTCCCGATTTCAAGATGGAGAAGAGCCACATCGATCGCCGCGTGGCGCAGATGGAAGCCGAAGGCGTGACCTTCCGCACCGGTGTGGTGGTGGGCGAATGGCCCAAAAGCAGCAAAGTGATCAACTGGGCCAAGGTATCCATCACGCCTGAGCAATTGCAGGAAGACTTCGATGCGGTGGTGCTCGCTGGCGGTTCGGAGCAAAGCCGCGACCTGCCGGTGCCAGGCCGCGATCTCAAGGGCGTGCATTTCGCAATGGAATTCCTGCCGTGGCAAAACAAGGTAAACGCTGGCGACAAAGTCAAGGGCCAGACCTTGGCCACCGGCAAGCATGTGATCGTGATTGGCGGTGGCGACACCGGCAGCGATTGCGTGGGCACCAGCAACCGCCATGGCGCGGCCAGCGTGACGCAGTTCGAGGTGATGCCACAGCCGCCCGAAGAAGAGAACGGGCCGATGGTGTGGCCTTATTGGCCGCTCAAACTGCGCACCAGTTCCAGCCACGAAGAAGGCTGTGTGCGCGAGTTCGCCATTTCCACCAAGGCTTTCCTCGGTGAAAAAGGCCAGGTCACCGGCCTGCAGACGGTCCATGTCGAATTCAAAGACGGCAAGCTGGTCGAGATTGCTGGCACAGAAGAAACCTACCCAGCCGATCTCGTGCTGTTGGCTATGGGGTTCACAAACCCCGTCGCCAGCGTGTTGGAGAGCTTGGGCGTGGAGAAGGACGCACGCGGCAACGCAAAAGCCACCACCGACTTTTCGGGCGGTTACACGACCAACCTGCCCAAAGTGTTCGCCGCTGGCGACATGCGCCGCGGGCAAAGCCTGGTGGTGTGGGCGATCCGCGAGGGCCGACAGGCCGCCCGAGCGGTCGACGAGTTCCTGATGGGATTTTCCGATCTGCCACGCTGAGGGCCCGCAGCGGTCACCCGACCGAAGGCGGGTCACCGTTGTGCAGGGCGGTCACGAAAAAGGGGCGTGAGACAATCTCGGGCTGTTTTGAACCCACCCATGAGCGACGCCCCTTTCATCGAAATTGACCATGTGACCTTCGGCTACGACAGCCGCCGCACGATCCTGGACGACATCTCATTGACGTTCGCGCGTGGCAAGGTCACAGCGGTTCTCGGCAGCTCGGGATGCGGAAAAACCACGCTGTTGCGGCTCATTGGCGGTGTTCATGCCGCCAACAGCGGGCGCGTGGTGTTCGATGGCGAGGTGGTCGACACGCGCGACAAAGCGCAGCTGTACCGCTTGCGCCGCCGCTTGGGCATGCTGTTTCAGTTCGGCGCGCTGTTTACCGATCTTTCGGTGTTCGAGAACGTTGCCTTTCCGCTGCGAGAAATGACCGATTTGCCCGAGGTGCTGATCCGCGACATCGTGCTGATGAAGCTCAACGCGGTCGGCTTGCGCGGTGCAGCCAGCCTGCGCATCAGCGAGGTCTCGGGCGGCATGGCGCGGCGCATCGCGCTGGCGCGTGCTATCGCTCTCGACCCGGAACTTCTCATGTACGACGAGCCGTTCGCCGGCCTTGATCTGGTGTCCATGGGGGTCGCAGCGAAGCTCATCCGCACCCTGACCGACGTCACCGGTGCCACCGCGCTCTTGATTTCTCACGACGTCCCGCAGTGCATGGCGATCAGCGACTGGGTGGTGCTCATGGCCAATGGCGGGCGGGTGGTGGCCCAGGGCACGCCGAAAGAACTCATGGAGAGCGACGACCCCGAGGTGCGCCAGTTCGTGCGCGGCGAGCCCGACGGCCCGATCAAATTCCACTACCCCGCGCCGCCGATGGCAGAAGACTTCGGCCTGGAGCGCGCGACATGAACCCGCTGCAACGCCTGGGCCGCTGGACTTTGGACTTGCTGGCCAGTTGGGGCCATGGTGTGATTTTTTTCCTGGAGCTGCTGCGCGCGGTACCCGCCTCGCTGCGCCGCTTCGGCCTGGTGGTCACCCAGATCCATGCCATCGGCGTCCGCTCGCTCGTCATCATTCTGGCCTCGGGCCTGGCGGTGGGTTTCGTGCTGGCTCTGCAAATGTATTACGCGTTGTCCACCTATGGCGCGGCCGAATCCCTGGGCTTGATCGTCAACCTTTCGCTGGTGCGGGAGCTGGGGCCGGTGGTCACCGCTTTGCTGTTTGCCGGCCGTGCCGGCACATCGCTCACCGCCGAAATTGGTCTCATGAAGGCCGGTGAGCAGATCGCGGCGATGGAGCTCATGGCGATCGACCCGCGCGCTCGCGTGCTGGCGCCGCGCTTTCTTGCAGGCATTTTGTGCATGCCTTTGCTGGCCGCGATGTTCTCGGCGGTCGGTATCTTGGGGGCTTACGTGGTGGCGGTGCAGCTGATCGGCATCGACGCCGGCAACTTCTGGTCAATCCAGCAAAGCGGTGTGGATGTCTGGCGCGATGTGGGCAACGGCGTGGTCAAGAGCATGGTGTTCGGCGTCATCTGCACCGCGGTGGCGCTCTACCAAGGTTACGAGACCGAGGCCACCCCCGAGGGCGTGGCCTATGCCACCACCCGCACGGTAGTGACCGCTTCCCTGGGTGTGCTGGCGATGGACTTCCTCCTCACCGCCCTGATGTTCTCCACCCCCTGAATTGCTTTTGGAGCACACATGAATAAGAGAAGTACAGAAATTTTCGTCGGCCTGTTTGTCGTCCTGGGCGCCATGGCACTGCTGTTTCTGGCGTTGAAAGCGGCCAATCTCGCCAGCTTCACCGGGGGTGGCAACACCTACACGGTGCAGGCCCGGTTCGACAACATCGGCGGCCTCAAAGCGCGGGCGCCGGTGCGCTCAGCAGGCGTGAACGTGGGTCGCATCACCGGCATCACGCTGGACCGCGTCACCTTCCAGGGGGTCGTGACCATGGATCTCAACGCCGATGTGGCGTTTCCCAAGGACTCCTCTGCCAAGATTCTGACCGCCGGTCTGCTGGGCGACCAGTACGTTGGTCTGGTGCCTGGGGGTTCCGAGCAGAATCTCGCCGCCGGGGATGTGATCACCCAGACCCAGTCGGCCATCGTGCTGGAGAATCTGATCGGGCAATTCCTCTTCAGCCGAGCGGCAGATGGGGGCTCGGGTGGCGGCGAGTAAGGTCTGCGCGCTGGGCGGCCTTTGGGCGCGTTTGCCTTTGTGCCCGCCGCGTAACCAACTGTCGCGGCACAATCGGGGTTCTGTTTTTCAGGGGAATTCGATGTCATTCATGTCTTGTGGGCGCAAGTTGCTCGCCGTGCTGCTGCTGGGCGGCCTGCTCAGCGGCTGCGCAACAGGGCCCAACGTCGATCCCAGAGACCCGATTGAGCCTTTCAACCGAGGCGTCTCCCGTTTCAATGACGCAGTCGACGATGCGTTGTTGAAACCCGTGGCCACCGCTTACCGCGATGTGGCCCCCGATCCGGTTCGCACCGGCGTGAGCAACTTCTTTGGCAACCTGCGCGATGGGTGGTCGGCCATCAACGCCGCCCTGCAATTGCGTCCGCGCGAAGCCACCGAAAACGCGCTGCGGTTCGGTGTCAACACGGTGTTTGGCCTCGTTGGCGTGTGGGATGTTGCGTCCGAGATGGGAATCGAGCGCACCACGCTCGATTTTGGCCAGACCCTGGGGCGTTGGGGTATTCCACCAGGTCCTTATCTTGTGCTGCCGATTTTTGGGCCTTCGTCTGTGCGCGATGCGGCGGGCTTCAGCGTTGAAGCCAGGGGCGATTTGGTCGGCAACTTGGACCGAATTCCCACCCGCAATTCGCTCATTGCCTTGCGCGTTGTGGACACCCGTGCCAACCTGCTGCGCGCCACTTCGATGCTGGAAGGTGCCGCGCTTGACAAGTACAGCTTCACCCGCGATTTTTATTTGCAGCGGCGCGAGAACCAGATCGAATCTCTGATTGACAAGGGTATTGGTCTGCCGCCTGTTCAAGACACAGAAAGCAGCAAATGAACATCACAACTTCACGCTGGTGCGCAATGCTGTCGGGAACCTGCCGTATCGCGGCATCTCCAAATGGGCAAGGCGCGCGAACGGGCGCGGCATCCAGGGTCCTCGCGACCCAGAAAGGCAACTTATGTTGAATCGACGTTCTTGGCTGGGCAGTTTGCTGCTGTCTGCCGCAGCTTTGCTGGCTTTTCCCTCGCACGCGGCTGAAGAGGCGCCCGAGGTGCTGGTTAAGCGCATCTCGGACGAGGTGATGACAGCGATCAAGGCCGACCCCGCCATCCAGGCGGGTGACATCAACCGCATCGTGGCCCTGGTCGATACCAAGATCATGCCCAACGTGAACTTTGCGCGCATGACCTCCTCGGCGGTGGGCCGCTTCTGGCGTCAAGCCACACCAGCGCAGCAGAGGCAACTGCAAGACGAGTTCAAAATCCTGCTGGTGCGCACCTACTCGGGCGCACTGGGTGAGGTCAAAGACCAAACCGTGAGTTTCAAGCCACTGCGCGCGCGCGCTGAAGACACTGAGGTGGTGGTGCACTCTGAGGTGCGGGGTCGCGGCGAGCCGGTGCAGCTCGACTACCGGCTGGAAAAAACACCCAATGGCTGGAAGATTTACGACCTGAACGTGCTCGGCGTCTGGCTGGTGGAAACTTACCGCACCCAGTTCGCGCAGGAAATCAACGCCAAAGGCATTGATGGACTGATCCAAACCCTGAGCCAGCGCAACAAGAGCAACAGCACGGCCAAGGCCAGCTGAATGCCCCATGAATGCCGCCACCACTGCCCAGCCAACACTGGTTCTGCCTGAGCAACTGACGATGCAGAGCGCCGCCCAAGCACTGGTGGCGTTGAAACGTGAAATGACCAGCCAAGCGGGGCCTGCGGTGGTGGTCGATGCACAGGGCTTGCGCGTGCTTGACAGTTCGGCGGTGGCGGTGTTACTGGAGCTGCGGCGCGAGTTGCAGGCTGCAGGCCGGTCTCTGAGCCTTCGCCATCCGCCACAGCGTCTGAGCGATCTCGTGGCGCTCTATGGCATGAGCGAGCTGCTGCCGGCCTGAGTCGGCGCCAAGGCCGCTCGTCCCGTGCGGGCGGTGCGAACGGCTTAAAATAATCGGTTGTCTTGGCGCTCGCGGATGTTCCCTGCGCTGTGGTTTCTCCCCGGGATTTCCCCCATCGCCATGCCCGCCGTTTCCTTTCAGCACGTCTCCAAAAGTTTTCCCACCAAGCGCGGTGATGTCCATGCCTTGCGCGACGTGTCGCTGAACATCGAGGCGGGAGAGTTTTTTGGCCTGCTAGGCCCCAACGGTGCGGGCAAGACCACGCTCATCAGCATCCTCGCTGGCCTGACCCGTGCCAGCAGCGGCCAAGTGCTGGTGCATGGAAAGAATGTGCAAAGCGACTACCAAGCCGCACGCCGCCTGCTCGGTGTGGTGCCGCAGGAGCTGGTGTTCGACCCGTTTTTTAATGTGCGCGAGGCGCTGCGTTTCCAGTCGGGCTATTTTGGTATCCGCCACAACGACGTTTGGATCAACGAGCTGCTGGATGGCCTCGGCCTGGCCGACAAGGCCAGCGCCAACATGCGCCAACTCTCCGGTGGTATGAAGCGCCGCGTGCTGATTGCGCAAGCGCTGGTGCACAAGCCCTCGGTGATCGTGCTCGACGAGCCCACCGCTGGGGTGGATGTGGAATTGCGCCAGACCCTGTGGCAATTCATCTCCGATCTCAACAAGCGCCTGGGCAGCACCGTGCTGCTGACCACCCACTACTTAGAGGAGGCCGAGGCGCTGTGCGGGCGCATCGCCATGCTCAAGCAAGGCCAAGTCGTGGCGCTGGAGAAGACCTCGGTGCTGCTGTCGCGCGCTGCGTCCAACGTGCTGCGCTTCAAGACCGACGCGCAGCTGCCCGACGACTTGTCGGCTCAGGCGCGGATCACCGGGCGCGTGGTGCAACTGCCAGCGAGCGACGCTCTGGCGGTCGAGCGCATCCTGGCGCGCTTGCGTGAGGTCGGTGTGGTTGCTGAAGACATTGAAATTCGCAAAGCCGATCTGGAAGACGTGTTCCTTGAACTCACCAGCGCCCATCCCAGAGCCGCCAAGTCCGAGGTGCCCGCATGAGTGGCTGGCAGGCGCTTTTCTACAAGGAAATCTTGCGGTTCTGGAAGGTCGGCTTCCAGACAGTGGGTGCGCCGGTGGTCACCGCCATCCTGTATCTGGTGATCTTCGGCCATGTGCTGGAGGGCCGGGTGCAGGTGTATGACCAGGTGAGCTACACCGCCTTCCTGTTGCCCGGTCTGGTGATGATGAGCGTGTTGCAAAACGCATTTGCCAACAGCAGTTCCTCCATAGTCCAGAGCAAGGTCATGGGCAATCTGGTGTTTCTGATGCTCACGCCGTTGTCGCACCGTGCGTGGTTTTTTGCCTATGTGGGTTCGTCGGTGGTGCGTGGCCTCGCGGTGGGCGCGGGGGTTCTCATGGCGACCTGGTGGTTTGCCCAACCGACGATGCTGGCACCGCTGTGGGTGCTCGCGTTCGCGTTCCTGGGCGCGGCGTTGCTGGGTGCGCTGGGTTTGATCGCCGGGCTGTGGGCCGAGAAATTTGACCAAATGGCGGTTTTCCAAAACTTCATCATCGTGCCCATGACCTTCCTCTCGGGCGTGTTCTACTCGATCCACTCGTTGCCCGAGTTCTGGCAGAAGGTGAGCCACCTCAACCCGTTTTTCTACATGATTGACGGCTTTCGCTATGGCTTCTTTGGCGTCAGCGACACCTCGCCCTGGCTCAGCCTGGCCTTGGTGGCCTCAGCGCTGGCGGTGGTGAGCGCGGTGGCGCTGCATCTGCTGCGCACGGGCTACAAAATTCGTCAGTGAGACCGTCCGCTCAGCGCCAGACGCTGAACGAACGCCTTGCGCCCTCCCACGTTTCAAGCCCAACCGACACAACATGACCGCTGAACAATTGCAACAACTGATCGCCGCCGGGCTGCCCTGCGAACACTTGGAAGTCTCAGGCGATGGCCGCCACTGGTCGGCTGTGATTGTTTCGCCGGCTTTTGAAGGTTTGCGCCTGATCGCGCGCCACAAGCGGGTGTATGACGCGCTGGGCCAGCGGATTCAAAACGACGAGGTGCACGCGCTGTCGATGAAGACGCTCACCCCCGCCGAGTGGCAAAACAAGTGATCGCCCGCTGGCTGAAAGATTGATTTCCATATGGACAAACTGAGAATCACCGGTGGCCGCACTCTGCGCGGCGAGGTCACTATTTCTGGCGCCAAGAACGCAGCGCTGCCCGAGATGTGTGCGACCTTGCTGACCGACGAGCCAGTGCACCTGCTCAACGTGCCGCGCCTGCACGACGTGTCCACCATGCGCCGCTTGCTGGACAACATGGGTGTGAAATCGGAGACCCATGGCGAGCGCGGCGGCATGTCGTTTCACGCGGCCGATCCGATCCTGTCAGAGGCGCCTTATGAGTTGGTGAAAACCATGCGCGCCTCGGTGTTGGCGCTGGGACCGCTGCTGGCGCGCTTCGGTCACGCCAAGGTGTCGCTACCGGGTGGTTGCGCGATTGGATCGCGGCCAGTGGACCAGCACATCAAAGGCCTGCAGTCGATGGGCGCCGAGATCGTGGTGGAGCATGGCTACATGGTGGCACGGTTGCCGCAGGGCCGCAGCCGCCTGCACGGCGCGCGCATTGCCACCGACATGGTGACGGTGACCGGCACCGAAAACTTCCTCATGGCCGCGGCGCTGGCCGAGGGCGAAACCTTGCTGGAAAACGCCGCGCAGGAGCCGGAGATTGCCGATCTGGCCGAGATGCTGATCGCCATGGGCGCGAAGATCGAGGGCCACGGCACCAGCCGCATCCAGGTGCAGGGCGTGGAGCGCCTGCGCGGCTGCACACACCAAGTGGTGGCCGACCGCATTGAGGCTGGCACGTTTCTGTGCGCGGTGGCAGCCGCCGGCGGTGATGTGGTGCTGCGCCACGCGCGCTCGGACCACCTTGATGCGGTGATCGACAAGCTGCTTGAAGCAGGCGCCGAGATTGAGGCTGGCACCGATGTGCAGGGCGTTTTCATTCGCGTGCGCGCTTCGGGTCGGCTCAAGGCGCAAGGCTTTCGCACCACCGAATACCCGGGTTTCCCGACCGATATGCAAGCGCAGTTCATGGCGCTCAACTGCATCGCCGAGGGCACGGCCAAGGTCACCGAGACGATTTTCGAGAACCGCTTCATGCATGTGAACGAGCTGGTGCGGCTGGGTGCTCACATCCAGACCGACGGCAAGGTCGCCGTGGTTCAGGGTGTCCCGCGCTTGCAGGGCGCCACCGTGATGGCCACCGACCTGCGTGCCTCAGCCAGTCTGGTGATCGCTGGCCTGGTGGCTGAGGGCGAGACGGTGGTCGATCGCATCTACCACTTGGACCGGGGCTACGACCAGATGGAAGAAAAGCTGCGCGGCATCGGCGCCGACATTGTTCGCTTCAAGTGAGGGCACGCAGACCATGATCACGCTTGCCCTGTCAAAAGGCCGCATCTTTGACGAAACCCTGCCGCTGCTCGCCGCTGCGGGCATCGAGGTGCTGGAAGACCCAGAAACCTCGCGCAAGCTCATCTTGCCTACCAGCAACCCCGACGTGCGCGTGGTGCTGGTGCGCGCCTCCGATGTGCCCACCTACGTTGAATACGGCGGCGCCGATCTGGGAGTGGCTGGTAAAGACACGCTGATCGAGCACGGTGGTCAAGGCCTGTACCAGCCGCTGGACCTGCGCATCGCAGCGTGTCGCATGAGCGTGGCGGTGCCGGCCGATTTCGACTACGCCTCAGCCGTGCGCCAAGGTTCACGTCTGCGGGTGGCCACCAAATACACCACAATCGCACGCGAATTCTTCGCCGCCAAGGGCGTCCATGTGGACCTGATCAAGCTCTACGGGAGCATGGAGCTGGCGCCGCTCACTGGTCTGGCCGACGCCATCGTCGACCTGGTTTCCACCGGCAAGACCTTGCAAGCCAACCACCTGGTCGAGGTCGAGCGCATCATGAATATCAGCTCGCGGCTGGTGGTCAACCAGGCCGCGCTCAAGCTCAAACAAGCCACCATCCGGCCCATCATCGACGCCTTCGCCCGCGCCATCAGCGCCCCAGTCACGCCTTGATCTGCCACGCCATGAGTCTTACTGCCCAACCCGTCCGCCTGTCCACCAGAGACGCCGATTTCGAAGCGCGGTTCGCCGCCCGGCTGCACTGGTCGGCCGAAACCGACGGCGCGATCGAGCAGCGCGTGGCCCATATTTTGGCCGATGTGAAATTGCGTGGAGATGCGGCTGTGCTGGACTGCACCGCGCGCTTTGATGGCCTGCAAGTCGCCAGCATGGCCGAGCTTGAGCTCACCCAGGCCGAGCTGAAGGCCGCGTTTGACGGCCTGCCGCCGGCCCAGAAAGAAGCCCTGCAAGCTGCTGCTCGGCGCGTGCGCAGCTACCACGAAGCGCAGAAGAATGCCGGTGGCCAGAGCTGGAGCTACCGCGATGAAGACGGCAGTTTGCTGGGTCAAAAGGTCACGCCGCTGGACCGCGTCGGCATTTATGTGCCAGGGGGCAAAGCCGCCTATCCGTCCAGCGTGCTGATGAACGCGATTCCCGCCCATGTGGCTGGTGTGGCCGAAATCATGATGGTGGTGCCCACACCGCGCGGTGAAAAAAACCCGTTGGTGCTGGCCGCTGCGTATGTCGCTGGTGTCAGCCGCGCCTTCACCATCGGCGGCGCACAGGCCGTGGGCGCCCTGGCCTACGGCACGGCCACCATTCCCAAGGTGGACAAGATCACCGGCCCAGGCAACGCTTACGTGGCCAGCGCCAAGAAGCGCGTGTTCGGCACGGTGGGCATCGACATGATTGCCGGCCCGAGCGAAATCTTGGTGCTGGCTGACGGCAGTACGCCTGCCGAGTGGGTGGCGATGGACCTGTTCAGCCAGGCCGAGCACGACGAACTGGCGCAAAGCATTTTGTTGTGTCCTGATGCTGCTTACATCGATGCAGTGCAACGCGAAATCGACCGCTTGCTGCCCACCCTGCCGCGCGCGGCCATCATCGCCAAGAGCCTGAACGACCGTGGCGCGCTGATCCACACCCGCAGCATGGAAGAGGCCTGCGCCATCAGCAACCGCATCGCGCCCGAGCACTTGGAAGTCTCCAGCGCCGAGCCGCACCGCTGGGAGCCGCTGCTGAAACACGCCGGTGCCATCTTCCTCGGCGCTTACACCAGCGAGAGCCTGGGCGACTACTGCGCTGGCCCCAATCACGTGCTGCCCACCAGCGGCACCGCGCGGTTTTCCTCCCCACTGGGGGTTTACGATTTCCAGAAACGCAGCAGCCTGATCGAGGTCAGCGAGCAGGGCGCGCAAAGCCTTGGGCTGATCGCGGCCGAGCTGGCCTATGGCGAAGGACTGCAAGCGCATGCGCGAGCGGCTGAGTTGCGCCTGAAAGACGTGCCCCCGATGCGAGTACCGACATGAACAACGCCAGCATCAATCCCTCTCCCTTGCGCTTCATCCGGCAGGACATCCTGTCCATGCACGCCTACGCCATTCAGGATGCGTCGGGCATGGTCAAGCTTGACGCGATGGAAAATCCGTATCCGCTGCCGCCTGAGTTGCAGCGGGCGCTGGGCGAGCGTCTTGGCGCGGTCGCGGTCAACCGCTACCCCGGCGCGCGCGTAGATGACCTCAAGCAAGCCCTGACCGCATACGTCGATCTGCCCGCGGGTTGCTCGCTCATGCTGGGCAACGGCTCTGACGAGCTGATCGCGCTGCTGGCCTTGGCCTGCGACACGCCGCCCGGCGAAGCGGGTCAGGGGAAACCAGCGTCCATCTTGTCGCCGCTGCCGGGCTTCGTCATGTACGCCATGAGCGCGCAACTGCAAGGTTTGGTGTTCCATGGCGTGCCGCTCACCACCGACTTCGAGCTCGACGAGCCCGCTATGCTGACTGCGATGCGCGAGCACCAGCCGGCCATCACCTACATCGCCTACCCAAACAACCCCACCGCCAACCTGTGGGACGCGGACGCGATCCGGCGTCTGATTGCCGAGGCGGCCAGCTTCGGTGGCTTGGTGGTGATGGACGAGGCTTACCAGCCGTTTTCCAGCCGCAGCTGGCTGGCCGAGATGCGCGAGCACCCAGCGGCCAACGCCAACGTGCTGCTGATGCGCACGCTCTCGAAGTTCGGTCTGGCCGGCGTGCGCTTGGGTTATCTGCTGGGCCCACAGGCGCTGGTGCAGGAGGTGGACAAGCTGCGCCCCCCTTACAACGTGAGTGTGCTCAATGCCGAGTGCGCTTTGTTTGCCCTGGAGCACGCCGAGGTGTTCGCGGCACAGGCGGCGCAGATCTGTGAGGAGCGCACGGTGCTCATCGAAGCGCTGGCCCAGATGCCTGGGGTTCACCCCTTCCCCAGCGACGCCAACATGGTGCTGGCCCGTGTGCCCGATGCACAACGCTGCTTCGACGCGCTCAAGTCGCGTGGCCTCTTGGTGAAGAATGTTTCTAGAATGCACCCTTTGTTGGGCCAATGTTTGCGACTCACCGTTGGCACCCCGCTTGAGAATGCCTCGTTGATCAGCGCCTTGCCCGAATGTCTATGACCACCTCACCTTTCCTGTCCACCGACCGTGTGGCCACTGTCCAGCGCGACACCGCTGAGACGCAAATTTCGGTGCGCATCAACCTGGATGGCAACGGCACAGCCAGCCTGTCCACCGGCATCGGTTTCTTCGACCACATGCTCGACCAGATCGCGCGCCATGGGCTGATCGACCTCGACATCCAGGCCAAAGGCGATCTGCACATCGACGGCCACCACACGGTGGAAGACGTGGGTATCACGCTCGGCCAGGCATTTGCCGAAGCGGTGGGCGACAAAAAAGGCCTGCGCCGTTACGGCCACGCCTATGTGCCGCTGGACGAAGCCCTGTCGCGCGTGGTGGTCGACTTTTCGGGTCGTCCTGGCCTGCACATGCGTGTGCCGTTCAAGAGCGGCATGGTGGGTGAATTCGACACCCAGCTCGCATTTGAGTTTTTCCAGGGCTTCGTGAACCATGCTGGCGTGACGTTGCACATCGACAACCTGCACGGCGAGAACGCCCACCACCAAGCCGAGACGGTGTTCAAGGCCTTCGCCCGAGCGCTGCGCATGGCGCTGGAGCGCGACGCGCGCATGGGCGACACCATTCCTTCCACCAAAGGTTCTTTGTAACCCCAACCCCTGTCGCCCATGACACGCAAGACAGTGGCCGTGGTGGACTACGGCAGTGGCAATCTGCGCTCGGTGTCGCAGGCGGTGGCCCATGTGGCTGCAGGCAGCGGTCTGGAGGTGGTGGTCACAGCCGACCCGCAGGTGGTGTTCGATGCCGAGCGCGTGGTGCTGCCTGGCCAGGGCCACATGGCCGATTGCACGCGTGGCCTGGCTGCCTCGGGGTTGCTGGATGCTGTGTTGCACGCCACCGCCAACAAGCCGCTGTTCGGTGTCTGCGTGGGCATGCAGATGCTGCTGGACCGCAGCGAGGAGGGTGACACCGCCGGCCTGGGGCTGATCCCTGGCGAGGTGCTGCGCTTCCGGCTTGATGGTCAGCTTCAGCTTGATGGAAGCCGGTTCAAAGTGCCTCAGATGGGCTGGAATGAGGTGTTCCACGACCTTGGCCGTGGCCCCGCGCACGCGCTTTGGAACGGTATCGACGACGGCGCTTATTTTTATTTCGTGCACAGTTACTATGCCCAGCCACGGAACCCGCTGCATGGCGTGGGCGAGGCCGACTACGGTGGTCGCTTTGCCGCTGCTGTGGCCCGCGACAACATTTTCGCTACCCAGTTTCACCCCGAGAAAAGCGCTGACCAGGGCTTGGCGCTTTACCGCAACTTTTTGTCCTGGCAACCTTGACTCCCTCAAACCACCATGCTGCTGATCCCTGCCATTGACCTCAAAGACGGCCAGTGTGTGCGCCTCAAACAAGGCGACATGGACCAATCCACCGTGTTCGGTGAAGACCCAGCCGCGATCGCGCGCAGCTGGGTCGACAAAGGCGCTCGCCGAATCCACCTGGTGGACCTGAATGGCGCCTTCGCTGGCAAGCCCAAAAACGAGCAGGCGATCCGCGCCATCCTGAAAGAGGTGGGCGCGGAAGTGGATGTGCAGCTGGGCGGCGGCATCCGCGACCTCGACACCATCGAGCGCTACCTCGATGCTGGTCTGCGCTACGTGATCATCGGCACCGCAGCGGTCAAGAACCCCGGCTTTTTGCAAGACGCCTGCACCGCGTTCGGCGGTCACATCATCGTTGGCTTGGACGCCAAGGACGGCAAGGTCGCCACCGACGGCTGGAGCAAGCTCACCGGCCACGAGGTGATCGATCTGGGCAAGAAGTTCCAAGACTACGGTGTCGAAGGCATCATCTACACCGACATTGGCCGTGACGGCATGCTGAGCGGCATCAACATCGAAGCCACCGTCAAGCTCGCGCAGGCCCTGACCATCCCGGTCATCGCCTCCGGCGGCTTGTCGAATCTGGAAGATATTCGTCAGCTCTGCGCGGTGGAAGACGAAGGAGTCGCCGGCGTGATCTGCGGCCGATCCATCTACAGCGGCGACCTCGATTTCGAGGCAGCGCAGCAGTTGGCTGACGACTTGAACGGCTAGGGCTTGACCCACCCCTGCGCCGCCTGCGGCGTCACCCCCTCAAGGGGGCAACGCTGGCCAACCGGCAAAGCCGGACTGGCGGCGTTCTGGGTGAACTTCCCCTTGTTTCCTGGCTGCGCTGATGGCCAGAACCATCCTTTTTGATGAGGACAAAACTTTGCTCGCCAAACGCATCATTCCTTGCCTTGACGTCACCGGTGGCCGCGTCGTCAAGGGCGTCAACTTCGTCGAGCTGCGAGACGCCGGCGACCCGGTGGAAATCGCTGCCCGTTACAACGAGCAGGGCGCAGACGAGCTCACGTTCCTGGACATCACCGCCACCAGCGACGGTCGCGATCTCATTTTGCACATCATCGAAGCGGTGGCGTCACAGGTGTTCATTCCGCTCACCGTGGGGGGTGGAGTTCGCACGGTGGACGACGTGAGACGTCTGCTCAACGCAGGCGCCGACAAAACCAGTTTCAATTCTGCCGCCATCGCCAACCCGCAGGTGATCCGAGAGGTCTCAGACAAGTACGGCGCGCAGTGCATCGTGGTCGCTATTGACGCCAAGCGCCGCTTCGGTGACGACATGCTCGACCGCGGCGAAGGCTGGGATGTCTACAGCCACGGCGGGCGTCAAAACACCAGGCTCGATGCGGTGGCTTGGGCGCGGCAGATGGCTGAGTTCGGCGCCGGCGAAATTTTGTTGACCAGCATGGACCGCGATGGCACCAAATCGGGATTCGACCTCGAACTCACCCGCGCCGTGGCCGATGCGGTGGGGGTGCCAGTAATCGCCTCAGGCGGCGTGGGCACGTTGGATCACCTTGCCGATGGCGTGCAGCAAGGTCATGCCGACGCTGTGCTGGCTGCCAGCATTTTTCATTACGGCGAATTCACCGTGGGCCAGGCCAAGGCGCGAATGGCCGAGCGCGGTATCCCGGTGCGGCGTTAGCTTTCAGGGCCGCTCAAGCGTAGGCGGAAACTGCCGCACAAAGCGGTCTTCCAACTCGCCCACGCTGGCGCTCAACCCGTTGCCGTTTTGTTCGATGGTTTGCGTGAGGGTGGCTTTCACGCTCTCCATCCGCTCGAGCAACTTGGCCGATAACTCGTTGTCGCGCGCCGCGGATGTTTGCATCTCGATGCGCATGAACTCGCGCAACTCGGTGAAGCGCGAGGCCTCTGCTTTGTCGGCCAAGTGGCGCTGATCGGTGGCCTCGCGGGTGATGCGGCGAACCTCCATCAAGTGGCTGGTCTGAAAAAACACCAGCGCCAGCAAAAACACCACAAATACCACTATCAGCATGCCTAGCATCACCAGACCGAGTGGCGCTTGCACCTCGGAGAGTCCGAGGTTGAGCCGGGTGGGCTGGAGGATGGCCTCGAAATTGAGGGCTACAAACGCGGCCACCAGCAAGATGACTGCGATCAGCAGCAGGGTACGAATGCGCATGGGGCCTCCTGGGGGGTGTGCCGCCTTTTCCTCGGAACCGAGGCGGTATGTGCCATGCTAACCCGATTGGCTGGCACCGGTAGCCCATCAGCGTGGCCTGGCTCGCGTGGTAGATTCACCCGCATGAATTGGCTCGAAGCGGTGAAATGGGATGCGCAAGGCTTGGTGCCAGTGATCGCGCAGGAAGCGGGCAGCGGCGATGTGCTGATGTTCGCCTGGATGAACCGCGAGGCGCTGGCCAAGACGGCAGAGCTTGGGCGGGCGGTGTATTACAGCCGCTCGCGCAGCAAGCTGTGGTTCAAGGGCGAAGAATCCGGCCATGTGCAAACTGTGCATGGCATACGCTTGGATTGCGACAACGACGTGGTGCTGCTCAAGGTGACCCAGCTCGGTCATGAGCCGGGCATCGCCTGCCATACCGGGCGCCACAGCTGCTTTTACCAACACCTCGAGAACGGCGAATGGCGCGCGGTGGATCCTGTTCTCAAAGACCCTGAAACCATTTACAAATGACCGCTCCTGTGCTTTCGCAAGACAAGCTCGCCCGGCTCGCCGCCGTGATTGAGAGCCGCAAGCCTGCGCATGGTGGCGACCCCGACAAAAGCTACGTGGCGCGCCTGTTTCACAAGGGGTCCGACGCTTTCCTGAAGAAGATCGGTGAAGAAGCCACCGAGGTGGTGCTCGCGGCCAAGGATTGCGACCACGGTGGCGACACCCAAGCCTTGGTCAACGAGGTGGCCGATCTCTGGTTTCACTGCATGATTGCACTGGCTCACCACGGCAAAACGCCTGCCGATGTGGTCACCGAACTGGAGCGCCGCGAGGGCCTGAGCGGTTTGGAAGAAAAAGCGCTGCGCAAGGCGGTGGCGCGCGAACGAGACGAGTGAATGTGCCGAACGAACACCAGGAGAGCTCCGTGAACGACATCATCGATGTGGAACCGATCGACAACGAGCGAGCCCAGTCGCTCAAGACGGTGGGCTGGATCAGCTACGTGCTCCATTTGATTGTGGCTGTGGCTGCTGTGGTGCCGGGTGCCCAGGTGGGTGCGGGCCTGCTGATCGTGGCGCTCATCATTGACCTGGTGAAAAAGTCTGATGCCCAAGGCACTTGGCAGGCCAGCCATTTTTCCTGGCGAATCCGAACCGTGATCTGGGCTGGGTTGCTGTATGTCATCACCATCCCGCTGTGGCTGCTGTTTGTGCTGCCTGGCATGCTGGCTTGGGCCCTGATTTCTATCTGGTTTCTTTACCGCATCGTCAAAGGCATGGTGCGCATGAACGCCAGCCAAGCTTTGCCTGGTTGATGCTGTTTTGCCCGATGGCTTCTGACTCGCTACCTTTCCATTTTCTTCATGAGCGCACACGACCCAAACTGCATTTTTTGCAAAATTATCGCTGGGGACATTCTGTCCAAGAAAGTGTATGAGGACGATGAGCTGTTTGTCTTTCACGACATCCACCCTTGGGCGCCGGTGCACTTTCTCATGGTGCCCAAGCGGCACATCGTCTCTATGGCGCATCTCACCCCGGAAGACGCGGGTCTGATGGGGCGCCTGATGCTGCTGGCCCCACGACTGGCGCTGGAGCAGGGCTGTAACCCCTATCCCGAAGGCGGCTTTCGCATGGTGTGCAACACCGGCGCCGAGGGCGGGCAAGAGGTGCAGCACCTGCACTGGCATGTGATGGGCGGTCCGCGACCTTGGTTGCGAGGCTGAGCATTGCAGCATCTCCGCGCAGCGCCAAGCGGGGTTCCCACCCCGGCGCCGATGAACTTCGACCGCCGCTTAGAATCGTAGTTTTACCGGCATCTGCCGATAACCTTATTTGGAGAACATCATGGGTTCTTTCTCGATCTGGCACTGGCTCATCGTGCTGCTTATCGTGGTGATGGTGTTTGGCACCAAAAAGCTCAAAAACATTGGCTCAGACCTGGGTGGTGCGGTCAAGGGCTTCAAAGACGGCATCAAAGAGGGCGGACAAAGTCCTGCTGACAGTGCTGCCACCCCAGCGGGACAGGTCACACAAGACACCCGCGCCGACAAAAACGCCATCGATGTGGAAGCCAAGCAGAAAAGCTGAATTTCGCCCCTGGCGCATCGGTTGGCCTTGCTGAAAGTGCTGGCCTGCCGCATCCGAGCTTTCGCTCGTCTGACCTCTGAATCGCTGACACATGATTGACTTGGGCATTTCTGAGCTCGCCCTGATCGGGGCGGTGGCGCTCATTGTCATTGGCCCTGAGAAACTGCCTGGTGTGGCGCGAACGGTGGGCGCCCTGATGGGCAAGGCGCAACGTTATGTGTCAGACGTCAAGGCCGAGGTCAACCGTTCGATGGAGCTTGAAGAGCTCAAAAAGATGAAAGAGTCGATGGAGTCGGCTGCCCGCGACGTGGAAGGTTCGTTGAAGAGCAGCGCCACCGACTTCGAGAAATCCTGGTCGGAGGCCACCGCCGAACTGGAAGGCAGTGGTTACGGTTCAGATGCCATGCAGAACATCGGTAGCGATGTTTTGCCGGTTTACAAACACCCCAGGAAGAACTGGCGCATCAAGCAAAAGGCCATGCCACAGTGGTTCAAGGCGCGAACGGGTGTGCGCACCCGCACCCAGTCGGGTGCTGCCCGTGTGGCCCGCTTTCGGCCCCGTTCTACTACCGCGCCACGCTGATGCTAGACCCCCAGAAATCCCCCGACGAACTTGCCGGCAGCGAACAACCGTTTGTGCAGCACCTGATGGAGCTGCGAAACCGGGTGATCTACGGCATGGCCGGGCTCCTGATTTGCATGTTGGCCCTGGCATTTTGGCCTGGCCCCAGCGGTCTCATCGACATGATCGCCGTCCCGATCCGGGCTCATATGCCACCCGATGCCAAGCTGATCGCGGTGGATGTTTTTTCGCCGTTCTTCGTGCCCATCAAGGTGCTGGCCATGACCGCGCTGCTGCTGTCACTGCCTTGGTGGATGTACCAGATTTGGGCTTTTGTGGCGCCTGGACTTTACAGCCACGAGAAGAAGTTTGCCATTCCCCTCATCACCTTGGGCAGCTTGCTGGCCTATGTGGGGATCGGATTCGTGCAGTTCTTCGTGCTCGACAAAATGTTCGGCTTCATTCAGCAGTTCACCCCCGCCAGCGTGGCCGCTACGCCCGATATCGCCTCCTATGTTGAGGCGATTCTTTCGTTGTACCTCGCGTTCGGTCTGGCCTTTCAGGTCCCCATTGTGGTGATTTTGGCGGTCAAGATGAATCTTGTGACGGTCAAGCAACTAAAGGAATTTCGCGGCTACTTCATCGTGACGGCCTTCGTCATCGCTGCCATCGTCACGCCGCCTGACGTGATTTCGCAGCTTGCGCTGGCTGTGCCCATGTGCCTACTTTACGAGATGGGCATATGGGCTGCGCAGTGGTTTGTTAAGAAGGACATCGCCACAAACGAAGCGCCAGAAGAAGCGGGCAAGTAGGCAGCAGTGGAGAGGTGCTTGTTCAGCGAGCGGGCTGAGGCGCTGGGGGCCGGCGACCCGGTGTGATGCTTAGGGTCTGACTGCCATCGCGCCGGTTGACGATCAAGGCTGCTGGCTCTCCGGGTTTGAGAGCTGCCACGGCTGAAAGCAGCTGTGCCACATTGCCCACTGGGCGCCCAACCACCTCTGAGATCACATCGCCCGGGCGAACGCCCGCTTTCGCTGCGGGACCGTTTTGCAACACCCCGGTGATGATCACGCCGCGACCCGCTGCAATGCCAAAGTTCTCGGCCAATTCAGGCGAGAGATCTTGTGGCTCCACACCGATCCAGCCACGGGTCACCTGACCATCGCGCACGATGGCCTCCAGCACGCTTTTCGCAGTCGAGGTGGGGATGGCAAAGCCAATGCCCATGGAGCCGCCTGAGCGCGAGTAAATCGCGGTGTTGATGCCCATCAGGCGGCCTTGGATGTCCACCAACGCGCCACCGGAGTTGCCAGGATTGATGGCGGCATCGGTCTGGATGAAGTTCTCGAAGGTGTTGATGCCCAACTCGGTGCGCCCGAGCGCGCTCACGATGCCACTGGTCACGGTCTGGCCGACGCCAAATGGGTTTCCGATGGCCAGCACCAAGTCGCCGATGGCCATCGCATCGGAGTCACCCAGGATGATCACGGGCAGTTCCCCCAGATCGATCTTCAGGATCGCCAAATCGGTATCTGGGTCGGTGCCGATCACTTTGGCCACGCTTTTGCGGCCATCGTTGAGGAAGACCTCAATTTCGTCAGCTTCCTCGATCACGTGGTTGTTGGTCAGGATGTAGCCGGCTGGGCTCACGATCACGCCAGAACCCAGCCCAGCTTGCTGCTGGGATGGGCCCTGCTCGCCGAAGAAAAATCGAAACCAGGGGTCGGCAGCGTGAGGGTTGTTGTTGGCCGCCTTGCTGATGTTGATGCTCACCACTGCGGGCGAGGCGGTTCGCGCGGCTGCACTGAAACTCTGCAGGCCAGGGCCATTGGCCACCGCAGGTCCGCTGGATTCCAGTACTGGTATCACCGAGGCAAGCACAGGCTTGCGGTTGAGCCAATCGGGCTTGAGCGTGGCGACCACGAAAAATGCGGCCAGCAGAACGGTCACAGATTGGGCAAAGACGAGCCAGAGTCGTTTCATCTTGGAAAGAAGGTGGGGTCGGGTTGGCTCAGGGTCCAGCGAAGGGGTCACCGGGTGATCAACGATTGTCCTGCATATGGTTGCCCGCCTGCTTCTTTCAAGCTGATTGGTACAAGTCAATGCATGCTGGGCCGCATGTCGGTGCCATGGAGGGCCATCAACAGACATCACCGCAAATCTTGGTGCCTACCGAGCGTGGGCGATGTTGTCACTGTCAGAATGGAGCTGCTTTGAGCAGTGCCTCCATCGCACTGTCGGCTTCTTCCCCTTGCCCGCACCGCCATGTCCTCTCCGTTGCCTCTGCCCACCCCGGCTCCTGAGCCCGTTTCCCGTCAGTCGCTGCTTGCTGCAATGGACGGTTTGTTGCAGCCGCAAATCTTTCAAGATCACGGCCCCAACGGCCTGCAAGTAGAAGGGCGACCGTTGGTGCGCAAACTGATCACAGGGGTGACCGCCAGCTTGGCGCTGATCGAGGCGGCGATCGCTGCGCAAGCCGATGCGATCCTGGTGCATCACGGTCTGTTCTGGCGCGGTCAAGACGGCCGGGTGACCGGCTGGATGAAGCAGCGCCTCTCCCGCCTGCTGGCCCACGACATCAACCTCTTTGCCTATCACCTGCCAATGGATGCGCATCCGGTACTTGGCAACAACGCGCAGCTGGCCCGCGTGCTGGGTATCTTGCTGCTGCCACCCGAGCAGGGGCGCTTTGGTGCTCAGTCGCTGGGTTTCCTGGGTCAGCTGCCGATGGGCTCAGCGCAGGCGCTGGCCGACCATGTGGCGGTTGTGCTCGGGCGCCCTGTCACACTGGTGGCCGAGCCCGATAGCCGCATTGAGCGCATTGCTTTGTGCACCGGGGGCGCCCAGAGCTACTTCGAAGCAGCCATTGCCGCCGGTGCCGACGTGTTCATCACCGGCGAAATATCCGAGCCGCAGGCCCATTACGCGCGGGAATGTGGCGTGGCCTACATCGCCTGTGGTCATCACGCCTCGGAGCGCTACGGCGTCCAAGCAGTCGGAGCCTCCATCGCCGGGCAACTGGGGCTGGAACACACCTTCATCGACATTCCCAATCCCGCATGAACAACGCAATGACACCCACCGGTCTAAATGGTGAACACCGGCGAGCACTGCCTTTGGTGATCACCCAGGGCGACCCAGCGGGCATCGGGCCAGAAATCGTGCTCAAGGCGGTGCAGCAGCGTCCCGATCTTTTGCCTCGCTTGCTGGTGGCGGGTGATCTGCTCACGTTGCGCCGCGCAGCTGGTTTTTTGAGCGAGGGGCTGCCGCCAACAATGCTCGCTGAGGTGAGCGGCTGGGAGGCATGGGGCCGTGTGCCGCCCGGTTGTCTGGCGGTGGTTCAGGCTTGCTCGCCACACCCGCTGGTGCCGATGGGCGGTGTCAGTGGCGTCGCGGGCCGTGCGGCTGCCGATGCCATTCGTTGGGCCGCGGCTGCGGTGCTGGGCGGGCATTGCAGCGCGATGGTGACCGCACCGATTCACAAGGAAGCGCTGGCGGCAGCGGGTGAGCCTTACCCAGGCCACACTGAAATGCTGCAGGCGTTGGCTGCTGAGCATCATGGGATGTCGATCGATCAAATGCCGGTGCGCATGATGCTGAGCGGCCCGGGTTTGCGGACGGTGCTTGTGAGTATCCACTTGGCCTTGCGCGATGCCATCGCTTGCGTGACGCAGACGCAGGTGCTGGCGACGCTGCGCATCACCGCGCGCCACTTCGAGCGCTGCGGCTGGACTGGCCTGCGCATCGGTGTGGCAGGACTCAACCCGCACGCGGGCGAGGGCGGCTTGTTTGGTCGCGAGGAGATTGAGGCGATCGCCCCTGCGGTGGCGCAGGCGCGGAGAGAGGGAATCGATGTCATCGGGCCGTACGCGCCGGACACGGTGTTCATGCGTGCGCGCCAAGGCGCGTTTGATGTGGTGGTCGCTATGTACCACGACCAAGGGCTGATCCCGGTCAAGCTCCTGGGCTTGGAGCACGGTGTGAATACCACGCTGGGTTTGCCGTTGGTGCGAACCAGCCCCGACCACGGTACCGCCTTTGATCTGGCAGGAACCGGCCGCGCGAGCCCGGAGAGCCTGCTGTCGGCGATCGATGCAGCGCTCGACATGACCACCGGGCAGAGAACCCAGGCCAGATAGCACAAGCGGACCGCTCATCGGCTTTGGCAGCGAGCGCAGACGACGGCTATTTGCGCAGGCTGTCCCGAATTTCGCGCAGCAGCACCACATCTTCCGGCACCAAAGCAGGCGGGGCAGACGGAGCAGGTGGTACGTCGCGCTTGAGGCGGTTCACCTGCTTGACCATCATGAAAATGATGAACGCCAGGATGGTGAAGTTGATCGCCACGGTAATGAAGCTGCCATAGGCCAGGGTGGGCACACCCGCCTCCTTGAGCGCAGCCAGCGTGGGTGCGCTGCCCTCGGGCACTTTGCCCAGCGCAATGTAGAGGTTGGTGAAGTCGAAGTTGCCAAAAATCGCACCCACGATGGGCATGATGATGTCCTCCACAATCGAGGTCACGATCTTGCCGAAAGCGCTGCCGATGATCACACCCACCGCCAGATCGATCACATTGCCTTTGACGGCAAATTCCCTGAACTCCTGCATCATGCCCATGCGGTGTCTCCTGCTGTGGCGGGTGTTGATTGCGTGCATCCGGTGCCAGAATCCACCCGCCACGACCTTGTTTGCGAGGACGCAACGAGTGCATCTTGCTCGCTGTAGAAAGCCCTCGATCCAGTGCAAAACAGGATTTTGACACATGGGAAAAGTACGACGAGTAGCCAGTTGCCCGCAGTTGCCGTTACGGCTTTGGTCGTCAATCCAAAGCCCACAGTGGCGTACTCGGTTCGTATGGCATGGCCAGTCCCCCGCAGCTCTGTCCGCTAGAATCAAGAGCAGTTCCCCGTACCGCTCAGTTTCAGAAAGTTCTCTCATGAGTGAAGCAACCATCAATGCTAAGGTCGATAACAGCCGCCGTACTTGGCTGATTACTTCCGCCGCCCTGGGTGGCGTCGGCGCGGCCGCCGTTGCCGTGCCGTTTGTGAGCAGTTTCCAGCCCTCCGAAAAAGCCAGGGCAGCGGGTGCTGCGGTGCAGGTCGATATCTCGGCCTTGCAGCCGGGCCAAATGCGGGTGGTGGAGTGGCGAGGCAAGCCGGTCTGGATCATGCGTCGCACGCCTGAACAGTTGGCTGAGCTTTCCAAGCACGAATCAGAGCTTGCCGACCCGAACTCGGTTCGCACTGCATATCCGACGCCTGAGTACGCCCAGAACACCCACCGCTCCATCAAACCCGAGGTGTTGGTCGCAGTGGGCATCTGCACCCATCTCGGATGTTCGCCGAGTGACAAGTTCACGCCTGGCGCGCAGCCATCGCTTCCTGACAACTGGCCCGGTGGCTTCCTGTGCGCGTGCCATGGCTCCACCTTTGATCTGGCTGGGCGTGTTTTCAAGAACAAGCCAGCGCCAGACAACCTCGAAGTTCCACCGCACGTTTATCTGTCCGACACCACCTTGCTGGTGGGCGAAGACAAAGCCTGATTATCCCGACCCTAGGCATCCATACCATGGCTCAATTCAAAGAAGTTTCCCCCGATGCGCCCGCAGCTGAAAAGGCGTTGAACTGGGTTGACAACCGATTTCCACTATCCAAGCTCTACAACGAGCATTTGGCTGAGTATTACGCGCCCAAGAACTTCAACTTTTGGTACTTTTTTGGTGCGTTGGCCTTGCTGGTGTTGGTGATTCAGATCGTGACCGGCATCTTTCTGACCATGCATTACAAGCCCGATGCCAACCTGAATGCTGCTGGCGTGCCAGTGGCATTTGCGTCGGTTGAATACATCATGCGTGATGTGCCTTGGGGTTGGCTGATCCGCTACATGCACTCCACGGGCGCCTCCGCGTTCTTTGTGGTGGTCTACCTGCACATGTTCCGCGGCCTGATTTACGGCTCTTACCGCAAGCCGCGTGAGTTGGTTTGGGTATTCGGTTGCGCCATTTTCCTGGTGTTGATGGCCGAGGCCTTTATGGGCTACCTCTTGCCTTGGGGGCAGATGTCCTACTGGGGTGCGCAGGTCATCGTGAACCTGTTCTCTGCCATTCCTTTCGTGGGCCCCGACCTGGCCCTGCTCATTCGCGGTGACTTCGTGGTGGGCGACGCAACATTGAACCGCTTTTTCGCCCTTCACGTGATTGCCGTGCCGTTGGTCCTGCTTGGTTTGGTGGTTGCTCACATCATCGCGCTGCACGAAGTGGGTTCCAACAACCCCGACGGTGTAGAGATCAAGGCTCTCAAGGACGATAAGGGTATCCCGCTGGATGGCATCCCCTTCCACCCCTATTACACCGTTCACGATATCCTGGGTGTGTCGGTGTTCCTGATGGTGTTTTCAGCCGTTATTTTCTTTGCGCCTGAGCTCGGCGGCTTTTTCTTGGAGTACAACAACTTCATTCCCGCCGATCCGTTGGTCACACCACTGCACATTGCACCAGTGTGGTATTTCACACCTTTCTATTCCATGCTGCGTGCCGTCACCGGCCAGTTCATGTATCCACTGATGGCAGCCGTGGCACTCGGCGTGCTGTTTGCTGTGTTCAAGTCCAGTTTGAGCGCGGTGATGAAGGGTGTGATGGCTGGCGGTGCAGCCGCTTTGATCGCCATGATGCTCAGCATCGACCCCAAGTTCTGGGGTGTGGTGATCATGGGCGCAGGTGTGATTATCCTGTTCTTCTTGCCATGGCTGGACTACAGCCCAGTCAAGTCCATTCGGTACCGCCCGAGCTGGAATAGGTGGCTTTACGGAGCGTTTGTGTTCAATTTCTTTGTGCTGGGCTATCTGGGTATCCAGCCACCAGGTGTCTGGGGTGTGGTTGCTGGACAAGATCTGGCCGAGCGCGTGTCTCAGGTGGGTACCTTGTTTTACTTTGGCTTCTTCCTCCTAATGCCTTGGTGGAGCCGTCTGGGTGAGTTCAAGACTGTGCCTACCCGCGTCGTTTTCCAGCCGCACTGAGCAGACCGAGCCCATCCAGAGATTTACAGCAATGAAAAAAATGATTTTGGGCCTCGCGCTGGCCCTCGGCTTGTCGGGAACAGCATGGGCTGCCGGCGCCAGTATTCCGATGGAAAAGGCACCGCAGCGCACCAACGACATGGCTGCGCTACAAAACGGTGCGAAGCTGTTCGTCAACTACTGCTTGAACTGTCATTCGGCATCGTTCATGCGCTTCAATCGCATGCGTGACATCGGTCTGACCGACAAGCAGATCGCTGAAAATCTTACCTTCACCACCGACAAGATTGGGGACACGATGAAGGTTTCCATGACACCCACAGATGCCAAGACTTACTTTGGTAAAAATCCGCCCGACCTCACTTTGGTGGCTCGTTCGCGAGCAGCCATTGGCGGGCACTCTGGACCGGATTACCTTTACACCTTCCTGCGTACGTTTTACCGCGATTCTGCTACACCGACTGGCTGGAACAACAAAGCTTATCCAGCCACTGCCATGCCCAACCCACTTTGGGAGTTGCAGGGTGAGCAGAGTCCTCTCTACAACAAGGTACAAAGTCACGGCCAAGAAATAGAAGTTTTGCGCGGTTGGGAGCAGGTCAAGCCAGGAACCATGACACCCGCCCAATTTGACCAAAATATAGGCGATCTTGTCGCTTACATGCAGTGGATGGCTGAGCCTGGGCTGAACAGCCGTGTTCGTATTGGGGTTTGGGTGATGCTCTTCCTCGCTGTTTTCACTCTGGTTGCTTGGCGCCTAAACGCCGCCTTCTGGAAAAATATCAAGTAATTCACTTTGGCATGGGAGCTGCGGCAAGCCCGCTGCCTGCCTGCTGAAGATTCCACAGTGGTTGGTGCCACCCTCGCGGTGAGTTGCTCGCCACTGTTTTTGCATTCAAGGAGCCTTTCTCATGATGGTTTTGTACTCTGGTACCACCTGCCCTTACTCGCACCGCTGCCGCTTTGTGTTGTTCGAGAAGGGCATGGATTTCGAGATTCGGGATGTGGATCTGTACAACAAACCCGAAGACATCAGCGTGATGAACCCTTACGGGCAGGTGCCCATATTGGTCGAACGCGACCTCATCCTGTACGAGTCGAACATCATCAACGAGTACATCGACGAGCGCTTCCCTCATCCACAGCTCATGCCTGGTGACCCAGTGGACCGCGCGCGTGTGCGTTTGTTTCTGCTGAATTTTGAAAAGGAGCTATTTGCCCACGTCTCCCTGCTGGAGGCACGCAACACCAAGGGCAACGAGAAGGCGCTCGAAAAGGCTCGCGCCCACATCCGAGACCGTCTCACGCAACTGGCGCCGGTGTTTCTGAAGAACAAGTTCATGCTGGGGGATAGCTTCTCTATGCTCGACGTAGCCATCGCGCCGCTGTTGTGGCGCTTGGATTTTTATGGCATCGAGCTCAGCAAAAATGCAGCGCCGCTGCTGAAGTACGCTGAGCGTATCTTTTCTCGCCCTGCCTACATTGAAGCGCTTACGCCCTCGGAAAAGGTGATGCGCAAGTGATAGTTGGTGCTGGCCAGCTTTTTTCTCTGACCGCCGTTTATTTGCCATTCCTGTGATGAGCGTCAGCACGCAAAACATACCCTCCACCCGCCCTTATTTGATTCGAGCGCTCCACGAATGGTGCTCTGACAGCGGGTTCTCGCCCTATATCGCGGTGCAGGTGGATGCATCGGTGCGGGTACCGATGGAGTTCGTGAAAAATGGCGAGATTGTGCTCAATGTGAGCTTTGATGCCACGAGCTCGTTGCGTCTGGGCAACGATTTCGTTGAGTTCAAGGCCCGGTTTGGTGGTGTCACGCGAGAGATTGTGGTCCCCATTGACCACGTGATTGCTATTTACGCGCGCGAAAATGGTCAAGGTATGGCGTTCCCAGCGCCTCCAACCAAAGGTTTGTTCGGCGGTTCCGATTCTCTTAGGGTGGCGTCTACCGATGATCTCAAAGCATCGGGCCAAAGCAGCTTGCACTCGGTCGCCAGTGAGGGTATCGCTGAGCAAGCTAACGCTGACTCGGACGAGCCATCACCGACACCTCCTGGTCCTGGCAACGGTCCCAAGCTGCGCCTCATCAAGTAAACTATCTAGCCTTTCATGCCGCTTTAGCTCAGTTGGTAGAGCAATCGCCTTGTAAGCGATAGGTCATCTGTTCGAGTCAGATAAGCGGCACCATCACTGTCACATGCGCGTGGGGCTCACAGCGGCTGTTTGCCGCGAGGCTCCGTTTATCGCCCGCTTGCTTGGACTTTGATTCGAATTGAGCTAATCTGCGCCCCGTTGTCACTCAGGATGGTGAGCAGCATGGGCAGCAGCTGGCGCAGCTTCGTCGATACGGACGCGTTGCTGACCAGCAGACACCACTCTGTCTCTTGAATCGGCCCAGCCTTGATCTGCGTCCTCAGGCCTGTCGGCAACGCGGGCTGTATCCATTCCAAGCAACGCTGGGACTCCCGAATGCGCTGCTGCAGGGCAGCCAGCGACGGTGCTGAGTCGACTGCCTGCTCCAAGCTCAGCATCGTTTGGGTGCGCAAAGCGGTGACCATGTCAAGCGTGCTCTGATGTCATACAGAGCTGTTAGTTGTAAAGGTTGAATCGTGCACATCATTATCACTGACGCCTGGCTGGCACGAAGCCAGGCCTTGCATCTCAACGGCTGGAAATTGATCGGTGCGGCGTTGCTGTCATCGCTTGCGTTGATGGTGGCGTCGGTAGTGGCTTATCACTGGATCTTTCTGGAGGGTGTGCGACAAGGCTGGCCAGGATTTGCCCCAGTTGCGCGGGTTCTGACGCAGGACAGCAGCCACTCCAAAGAGCTCTACATGCGCGAGAACCTGGACGCGATGGCGCGCAAGCTGGGCGAGATGCAGGCAAGGCTGATACAGATCGACTCCTTGGGCGAGCGCTTGGGCGGGCTGACCGGTCTGAAGCCGCAGGAGAACCGCTCGAATCCGCTGCCTGGCTCTGGGGGTATTTTGGTGAATGCACGATCAATCACCATGGAGGAGTTGCAGGGCGAGCTGGCCGCGCTGGATCAGCGCAGCAGCTCAAAAATCGATTGGCTGACAGCCGTCGAGTCGCGGCTGTTCGATCTGAAAATACAGAACAGCATGGTGCCCACCGAGGAGCCTGTCAAAGAGGGGCGTATCGGCTCTCCGTTCGGCTACCGGATTGACCCCATCACCGGGCATTCCGCGCTGCACACGGGTCTGGATTTCCCCGCCGATATCGGCACACCCATCTTGGCTGCAGCCGGTGGCATGGTGGTGGTGCAGGAATTCCATCCGGCTTACGGCAACATGATCGAGATAGATCATGGCAACGACCTGATCACCCGCTACGCCCACGCCTCGACGGTTGTGGTCAAGAAGGGCGATATCGTTAAACGGGGGCAGCTGGTCGCCAAGGTGGGCACGACCGGTCGATCGACCGGTCCACACCTGCATTTCGAGGTGCTGGTGTCCGGCGTGCCGCAGGACCCGAGGCCGTTCCTGAACGCTGGTGAAGCGCTGGCGACAGCATCGACGGGGCCCCGCCGATGACGCCTTGGCTTCAGCGCGGCGGGTAAAATCTGCGTTTCGTTCTTGATCCCATGAGCGACTGCACGCGCCGGCCGGCTGACAACCGACCTGCGGGTTTTTGACGTTCGCAAGAGCGCTATTCCTTATCTGTCTGTCTGGCCAACTCTGCGTTGACCACAGGCCCGACCGCATGGCCACAACCTTTCTCACCAAGATTTTCGGTAGCCGCAACGACCGTTCGCTCAAAACTTACCGCAAGACCGTGGAGCGCATCAACGGCTTGGAAGCCCAGTACGAGAAGCTCAGCGACGAGGAGCTTCGGGGGCAGACCGAAGCCTTCAAGCAGCGCATCGCGAAGGGTGAGACGCTGGAGGCTGTTCTGCCCGAGGCATTTGCTGTGGTGCGCGAAGGCAGCAAGCGGGTGATGAAGATGCGCCACTTTGACGTCCAGCTGGTGGGCGGCCTCGCGCTGCATCATGGCAAAGTGGCTGAGATGCGCACCGGCGAGGGCAAGACGCTCACCGCCACGTTGCCGGTGTACCTCAACGCGCTCACTGGCAAGGGAGTACACGTTGTCACCGTCAACGATTACCTCGCCAGCCGCGACGCGCAGTGGATGGGTCGCCTCTACACCTTTCTTGGCCTGAGCGTCGGCATCAACCTGCCGCAAGCACCGCGCGACGAAAAGCAAGCTGCTTACCATGCCGACATCACCTACGGCACGAACAACGAATACGGATTCGACTACCTGCGCGACAACATGGTCTACGAGACTGGCGACAGGGTGCAGCGTGGTTTGAATTTCGCCATCGTCGACGAGGTGGATTCGATCCTGATCGATGAGGCGCGCACGCCGCTCATCATCAGCGGCCAGGCTGAAGACCAGACCCAGGTTTACCTATCGATCAAGGCGCTGATTCCCAGCTTGACCCTGCAGGAGGGTGAGGCCGACCCGCGCACTGGCGAGGGCGTGATCAAAGCGGGCGACTTCACCGTCGACGAGAAAGCCCACACCGTTCACATGACCGAGCAAGGGCATGAAAAGGCCGAGGCCTTGATGGCCCAGGCGGGCCTGTTGCCTGAAGGCGCCTCACTTTACGACCCAGCCAACATCGCGCTGATGCACCACCTGAGCACCTCGCTCAAGGCGCACCACCTCTATCACCGAGACCAGCAATATGTGAACCAAAACGGTGAAATCGTCATCGTTGACGAATTCACCGGGCGTCTGATGTCGGGCCGTCGCTGGAGCGATGGTCTGCACCAAGCGGTCGAGGCCAAAGAAGGCGTGGCGATTCAGCCGGAGAACCAGACCCTGGCCTCCATCACCTTCCAGAACTACTTCCGCCTATACGGCAAGCTCGCAGGCATGACCGGCACCGCCGACACAGAGGCCTACGAGTTCCAGGAAATCTACGGCCTAGAAACCCTGGTGATTCCGCCCAACCGGCCCAGCAAGCGCAGCGACCAACTCGATCGCGTCTACAAGACCACGCCCGAGAAATACACGGCAGCCATCCAGGACATCCGCGAGTGCCTCGAACGCGGCCAGCCGGTGCTGGTGGGCACCTCTTCGATCGAGAATTCGGAAATCATCGCCGAGCTGCTGGTCAAGGAAAAGCTGCCCCACGAGGTGCTCAACGCCAAGCAACACGCCCGCGAGGCCGACATCATCGTGCAAGCCGGCCGACCGGGCGCGATCACAATCGCCACCAACATGGCCGGGCGCGGCACCGACATTGTGCTGGGCGGCAATTTGGAAAAGATGTTGGCCGCGGTCGAGAACGACGAATCGTTGGATGAGGCCAGCCGCACCCAGCGCGCCGATGAAATCCGCAGCCAGTGGCAGCAAGACCACGACAAGGTCAAAGCGCTTGGCGGCTTGCGAATCATCGCCACCGAGCGCCATGAGAGCCGCCGCATCGACAATCAGTTGCGCGGTCGCTCGGGCCGCCAGGGCGACCCAGGCTCCTCGCGTTTTTACCTCAGCCTGGATGACTCGCTGATGCGCATCTTCGCGGGTGACAAGGTGCGCGCCATAATGGAGCGCCTGAAAATGCCCGAGGGCGAAGCGATCGAGGCCGGCATGGTCACGCGCAGCATCGAGAGCGCGCAACGCAAGGTAGAAGCGCGCAACTTTGACATCCGAAAACAGCTGCTCGAATACGACGACGTGTCCAACGACCAGCGCAAGGTGATCTACCAACAGCGCAACGACATTCTCGATGCGCAAAACATGCGTGGCCAGATCGATGCCCTGCGCGAGGGCTGTTTCACCGATCTGGTGCAGCAGTTTGTCCCCCAGGCCAGTGTGGAAGAGCAGTGGGATTTGCCGGGTTTGGAGAAGGTGCTCCGCGAAGAGTGGGCGGTCGACGTTCCTGTGACGTCTTGGGTGTCGGATGCCGAGTCGATCGACGCCGAAGAGGTGGCCCAGCGCGTGATCGCGGCGGCGAAAGTTGTGTTTGATACCAAGGTGGCATTGGTGGGCGAGGAGAACTTCACCAACTTCGAGCGCATGGTGCTGCTGCAAACCATCGATGGGCAGTGGCGCGAGCACCTGTCTGCGCTGGATTACCTGCGCCAAGGCATCCACCTGCGCGGTTATGCGCAGAAGCAGCCTAAGCAGGAATACAAGCGAGAGGCGTTTGTGCTGTTCGGCCAGCTGCTCGATACCGTGAAAACCGACGTGACCCGCGTGCTCATGAACGTGCGGGTGCAGTCGCCCGAGCAGGTGAGCGAAGCGGCGAAGCAGATGGAAGACCGCGCCGAACAGATCGCGAACGTGACCTACACCGCACCCACCGAAACTGGCGAGCCCGAAAGCGTGCGGGACTTTGGTACTTCGGCCACAGAGGTGCCGCGTGTCGGCCGCAACGACCCCTGCCCCTGCGGCAGCGGCAAAAAATACAAGCAGTGCCACGGCAAGCTGGCTTGAGCCGTGCGCTGGATTGACTGATTGACCATTCTTTTGGAGCTACGCCATGCCTGTTCTTCTCACCGCGCCAGCGGCTGCTAATCTGCACGCGATTGCTGGGGTGCGGATCGGTGTGGCCGAGGCGGGTATCCGCAAAGCCAACCGCAAAGACCTCACCGTGTTTCTGCTTGACGAAGGCAGCTCGGTGGGTGCGGTGTTCACCCAAAACCGCTTTGCAGCCGCACCGGTGCAGGTGTGCCGTGAGCACCTGACGTCGGGGGCAGCGGTGCGTGCGCTGGTGATCAACACCGGCAACGCCAATGCCGGTACTGGTGAGCCTGGCTTGGTAGCGGCGCGGCAGACTTGCAGCGCCATGGCAAGGGCCCTGGGTCTGTCGCATGAGCAGGTGCTCCCGTTCTCTACTGGCGTCATCATGGAGCCGCTGCCGCTGGACCGCCTGCTGGCTGGCTTGCCACAGGCTTTGGAGGCGGCCGCTCATGAGCCAGTGGCCACGGGAGACCAATGGCTGGGTGCAGCCACCGGCATCATGACCACCGACACCCTACCCAAGGCCGCAAGCGTTCGCTTCCATCTGGGTGGGCAGGTGGTGTGCGCCACTGGCATTGCCAAGGGCGCGGGCATGATCCGACCCAACATGGCGACCATGCTGGGCTTTCTCGCCACCGACGCTGCGGTAGCCCCTGCCGTGATGCATGCGTTGGCGCACCGATTGGCCGAGGCCTCATTCAATCGCGTCACGATCGATGGTGATACCAGCACCAACGATTCCTTTGTGGTCGTGGCCACTGGCCGCGCCGGCAACCCGACGGTGCAAGACCTGGACAGCGCCGACGGACAGGCTTTGATCGCTGCGCTGACGCCGCTGGCGCAGCAACTCGCGCATGCGATCGTGCGCGATGGCGAGGGCGCCACCAAATTCATCGCGGTGCAGGTTGCGGGTGGGCTCGACACCGCCGAATGCCTAAAGGTGGCTTATGCGGTGGCACATTCGCCATTGGTGAAGACAGCGTTTTTCGCCAGCGACCCCAACCTCGGGCGCATTTTGGCGGCGGTGGGCTACGCTGGCATTGCCGACCTGGATGCGACGCGCATCGAACTGCATCTGGGCGATGTGCATGTGGTCACCGCGGGTGGGCGCCATCCGCAATACCGGGAAGAAGACGGCCAGCGGGTGATGAAAGAAGCGGAGATTCTGGTGCGCATCGGTCTGGGTCGCGGCAATGCAATTGATACCGTGTGGACCTGCGACTTCAGCCACGACTACGTCACCATCAACGCCGACTACCGCTCATGAGTGACGCTCTAGAACACTTGCTCGGACGCGCCGAGCAGCTCATTGAGCGCATCGAAGCGGTGCTGCCCAAACCGCTGGATGAGCCCGACTGGTCGGCCTCGGTCGCTTTTCGCTACCGCAAGCGCAGCAGCGGCCATGGCCAGCTGGAGCCGGTGCGCCATGTGGCGCCGATGCGCTTGAGCGACCTGCAAGAGATTGACGATCAAAAGGCCAAGATTCAACGCAACACGCTGCAGTTTGTGAAAGGCGTTCCTGCTAACAACGTCTTGTTGACGGGCGCGCGCGGCACCGGCAAATCTTCGCTGGTTAAGGCCTGCCTGCACGAGTACGCCCCTCAGGGATTGCGTCTGATCGAGATGGACAAAGCCGATCTGGTGGATCTGCCGGATATCGTCGACCTGGTCGCTGCTCGGCCCGAGCGCTTCATCGTGTTCTGCGACGACCTGAGCTTTGAGGACGGCGAGTCGGGCTACAAGGCGCTCAAGTCGGTGCTTGACGGCTCGGTGTCGGCCGCTGGCGAAAACGTGTTGATCTACGCGACCAGCAATCGGCGGCACTTGTTGCCGGAGTACATGAAAGAGAACCTCAGCTACACGCACACCGCCGATGGTGAGGTGCATCCGGGCGAGGTGGTGGAAGAAAAAATTTCGCTCTCAGAGCGCTTTGGCCTGTGGGTGAGCTTCTATCCGTTCAGTCAAGACGAATACCTCACCATCGTGGCCCAGTGGCTCAGCGGGTTCGGGGTAGAGGCTTCTGCTATTGAGCGCGCTCGGCCACAGGCGCTCGTTTGGGCATTGGAGCGCGGCTCGCGCAGTGGCCGAGTGGCCTATCAGTTCGCGCGGGACTTCGCCGGCAGCCACGCGGCGCTGGCCTGAATGGGCCAGGCACCACTGGTGGTCGATGCAGACCGTGCGCGAGAAGGCCAAGCCGACCGGCCAGTGATCGAAGTGGCGGTGGGGGTGCTGATCGATACCTCAGGTGCATTTCTGCTCACCTCACGCCCGCCCGGCAAGGTCTATGCCGACTTTTGGGAGTTTCCGGGTGGCAAGCTGGAGATCGGGGAAACAGTTGAGCAAGCTTTGCGCCGCGAGTTGCAGGAAGAAATTGGTCTCACCATCGGCCCCGCACTGCTCTGGCGCGACAAGCTGGTGGACTACCCGCATGCGCTGGTGCGCCTTCACTTCTGCAAGGTATTTGACTGGACTGGCGAGTTGCAGATGCGCGAAGGCCAGATCTTTTGCTGGGAGCGACTGCCCGTGAATTGCTCGCCGGTGTTGCCGGGTACCGTGCCAGTGCTTGCATGGCTGGCCGAGGAAGCGGCTGCTGGCGCTTGAATCCAGTTAGCTGCGCTCGAACGCAGGATCGGTCTCGGGCTGTTGCTCGGGCAGCTTGAATGTTTCGCTCGCCCAAGCACCCAGATCGTGCTGCTTGCAGCGCTCGCCACAAAACGGGCGGTAGGGATTGCTGGCGGCATAAACACTTGCGCCCCCGCAGGCGGGGCATCGAACAGTTTTTACGAACACAGCGGCAGGATGGGGTTTCTCGACCATCTTGGGCACCTGCTCAAGCACAAAGGGTCAGTTCAAAAGCGCCGTCTTCCTGCGCGGGATGCAAGCGATCATCATCGCCAAGGCGCATCAGACGCACCGAGACCATGAGCCGGTTGCCGCTGATTTCCGGAATCCAGCTGTGGCGCGGGTCGATGCGCAGCCGCAGCAGCTGAAAAGTGCGACCCTGGGGCAGGTTTTGCTGGAACTGACCGCCTGGCGCCACCACTTTTTGCGCTGAACCTGAATCGCGCAGCATCTTCAGCAGCAGCACGATGGATTCGGCCAAGGGCGCCAGCGGCGCGACCCAGCGTTCTAAGTCGGTCTGGCGTTGGTCGACAGGGTGGTGCTGCCACTGGAAGTAGGCGGGCAGATCGAACTCACAGGTACCACCCGGAATACCAATGCGGCTTCGGATGCTCATCAGCCAATCGTTTTCGGTCAGCGACTGACCGGTTTTGCCGGCGAGCTGGTTGAGTTGGTTGAAGCAGTCATCGAGTTGGGCGATCACCCCGTCAAGCGCCTGCTCCGAGATGGCGGGATTGCCGCGGTAGCTGTTGAGCTGCAGCTTTTGCCGATCAATGTCCTTGAGCACGTCGGACCTCATGTCTGCGCGCGAGGCCACGTCCATGATCTCGAAAATGGTCTGAATCGCGTAGTGATGATCCAGCGGGTGGGTACGCGGAACCAGTTCGCTCAAGCGCCGAAACAGCTGCTCAAGCCGAAGGTAGGTGCGGATGCGTTCGTTGAACGGATATTCGTAAAGGATCACGGCTTGGCGCAGGCTGGCATGGGCGGGGTGGTTGTTTCATCATAGCCCGAACGCCTGGGCGACCCGGGTTACCACCCGCTGCAACTGCGCCAGGCTTAGGCCATCGTTGTGAACCACCACATCGGCCGCAGCCAAGCGCTGCTGGCGCGTTGCTTGGCTGCGCATCACCGCCTCAATCGTTGTGTCACTCCAGCCGCTGCGCCCGCGCACCCGCTTTCTTTGTGTGGTGGGTAGGCAGTCAACCACCAGCACCCGGTCAAGCTGCGCTCGCCAGCGCGGCGATTCCACCAGCAATGGAATGTCGAACACGAGACAGGCCGTGGTGGCAGCGTCGATCTGGCGTCGAATTTCATCGCCCACCAGCGGATGCACGATCGCCTCCAACGCTTGCCGCGCCGAGGGCTTCTCAAACACCAGTGACCGCATGCGCTCGCGGTCGAGCGAGCCGTCAGCTGCGACGAAATCCGTGCCGAAAATGGTGGCGATGGCCGGAATGGCCAAGCCGCTGGGTGCAGTACAGGCGCGGGAAATGGCATCGGCGTCAATCACCGTGGCGCCATGGGTTTGCAGCATGCTCGCCACTGTGCTCTTGCCGCTGCCAATACCGCCGGTCAGGCCCAGACGCCAGGTGGGGCTGCGCGGCACGGCTTGGCTCACAGCCCAACGGCGGTGAGAATGGACGAGGGGCCGAAAATCATCGCCGTCAGACCTGCGATGGCCAGAAAAGGGCCAAACGGCACGTAACCGCCTTCACGCAGAGAGCCCTTGAACTTCATCGCGATGCCGACCACCGCACCCACGACCGAGGCCATCAGAATGACTGGGATCAGCGCCTGCCAGCCGAACCAAGCGCCCAGGGCGGCGAAGAGCTTGAAGTCCCCGTACCCCATGCCCTCTTTGCCAGTGACCAGCTTGAACGCCCAGTACACCAGCCACAGCGACAGGTAACCAGCAACCGCTCCCCACAAGGCGCTGAGCAAAGGGGTGTCGGTCAGGCCCAAGGCAGCGGCGCACAGGCCCGCCCACAGCAGGGGCAGGGTAATGTCGTCGGGCAGCAAGGTGGTGTCCCAGTCGATACATGCCAGGGCCAAAACAGAAGCCGCGAATCCACTCCAAACCAACGCTTCCCAGCCCAGCCCCCAATGCCAGCCGCACCAAGCAAACAGTGCTGCACTCACCGCTTCCACCGCCGGGTAGCGCGGGCTGATCGGAGCGTGACAAGCACTGCAACCGCCTTTGAGTGCGAGATAGCTCAGCACCGGAATGTTCTCGAACCAGCGGATGGCGTGCCCGCAATGTGGGCAGCGCGAGCGCGGCACCATCAGATTGAATGCAGGTTGGACCACCTCGACAGGAGGTGCGTCTGGCCTGTCAGAGGCCGCCTGAAACTCGGCACATTCGGCCGCCCAGCGCAGATCCATCATCTTGGGCAGTCGGTGGATCACCACATTCAAAAAGCTGCCCACCAGCAGTCCCAGCAGCCCCAGCAAAGCTGCGTCCACCGCGCCTGACACCAACATCAGACGACCTGGCCCAGCTTGAAGATCGGCAGGTACATGGACACCACAATCCCGCCGATGATGGTGCCGAGAACCACAATGATGATGGGCTCCATCAGGCTGGAGATGCCCGCCACCATGTCGTCGACCTCGGCTTCGTAGAAGTCGGCCGCTTTGCCCAGCATGTGGTCGATCGAGCCGGATTCTTCGCCAATCGCGCACATCTGCAGCACCATAGACGGGAAGAGATTGGCGTTGGTCATCGCATTGGTCAGGCTGGTGCCGGTCGATACTTCCTGCTGGATTTTTTCTGTGGCAATCGCATAGACCGAGTTGCCCGAAGCGCCGCCCACCGAGTCCAGTGCCTCCACCAGCGGCACGCCAGCGGCAAACATCGTGGCCAAGGTACGCGTCCACCGCGCCACCACCGATTTCTCCACCAAGGTACCGAAGATCGGCATTTTGAGCATCAAGCGGTCCATGACGCGCTGCACCTTCTCGTTGCGCCTCCAGGCTTGCATAAAAAAGTAGAAGCCACCGCCCAGGCCGCCAAAAATCAGGAACCAGTACTCAGTGAAAAATTCGCTCATGGCGATCACAAACAGCGTGGGGCCTGGCAGATCGGCACCGAAGGAGCTGAACACCTCCTTGAACGACGGAATCACAAAGATCATGATCACCGCCACCACCACAAAAGCTACGATGACCACCGAGATCGGGTACATCAACGCCGATTTGATCTTGGACTTGATCGCTTCGGTCTTCTCCATGTAGACCGCCAGCCGGTCCAGCAGTTCTTCGAGAATACCGGCGGCCTCACCTGCCTCAACCAAGTTGCAGTACAGGCTGTCGAAATACAGCGGGTTCTTGCGAAATGCGGCGCTCAGGGAGGTACCGGTTTCCACGTCAGACCGGATGTCGTTGAGCAGCTTGGAGACGCTGGGGTTTGGGTTGCCTCGACCCACGATATCGAAGGCCTGCAGCAGCGGCACGCCGGCCTTCATCATGGTGGCCAACTGGCGGGTGAAGATCGCAATGTCCTTCGGCTTGATTCGCCTGCCTGAGCTTATGCGCCGCTTTTTCACCTTGCCCGGGATGATTCCCTGACGGCGCAACGCAGCGAGCACTTGGTTTTCACCCACAGCGCGCGTTTCCCCGCGCACGGTTTTGCCGGAGCGGTCTTTGCCCTCCCATTCGAAAACAAAATCTTTGATGCTCTTGGATGCAATGGTGGCCATGGTGTCCTCAAAAACTACAGAATCGGATGCCCGTCACTCATTGGTGACGTTGAGCACCTCGTCCAGCGATGTCATCCCCTGCCGGACCTTGAGAAGCCCGGACTCGCGCAACGAACGCACACCTTCAGCACTGGCCTGCTTGGCAATGTCCAGCGCGCTGCCGCTGCGCAAAATGATGCGCTGGAGTTCTTCGGTAATCGGCATCACCTGGTAAATGCCAACGCGTCCCTTGTAGCCGTTGTTGCAAGCCGAGCAGCCGACGGGTTTGTAGGGTGTCCAGGTGCCGTCCAGATCTTCAGCCTTGAAGCCCGCGTCCAGCAGTGCTTTGCGTGGAACATCCAATGGTGCTTTACAGGTGCCGCAAAGGCGACGGGCCAGCCGCTGAGCGGTGATCAGGATGACACTGGAGGCAATATTGAACATAGGCACACCCATGTTCATCAAGCGGGTCAGGGTGGTTGGTGCGTCGTTGGTGTGCAGGGTGGACAGCACCATGTGGCCAGTCTGGGCCGCTTTGATCGAGATGTCGGCCGTTTCCAGGTCGCGAATCTCACCCACCATGATGATGTCGGGATCTTGGCGAAGGAAAGCCTTCAGCGCCGCCGCGAAGGTCAGACCGGCCTTCTCGTTGACGTTGACCTGGTTCACACCCGGGAGGTTGATCTCCGACGGATCTTCTGCCGTGGAGATGTTGATGCCGGGCTTGTTCAGAATGTTCAGACAGGTGTAGAGCGACACCGTTTTGCCCGAGCCGGTGGGGCCGGTGACCAGCACCATGCCGTAGGGCCGCGAAATGGCGTCGAGCAGGCGTTCTTTTTCCTCTGGTTCGTAACCCAGTGCATCGATACCGACCTTGGCGCTGCTCGGATCCAGGATACGGATCACGATCTTTTCGCCGAACAAGGTGGGCAGCGAGCTGACGCGAAAATCAATCACCCGGTCTGGGCCCACCTTGAGCTTCATGCGCCCATCCTGTGGAATGCGCTTCTCAGAGATGTCCATGCGGGAAATCACCTTGATGCGAGAAGCCAGCTTCTCCTTGATCGCAATGGGTGGCGAGGCGATTTCGCGCAGTTCGCCATCGATGCGAAAGCGCACGCGGTAGGTGTGCTCGTAGGGCTCAAAGTGCAGATCGGAGGCACGCATGTTGAACGCGTCGATCAGCATCTTGTGCAGGAACCTCACCACCGGCGCGTCGTCGACCTCGCTCGCCTTGTCGGCGATGTCGGTCGTCACAGCTTCGCTGGTGATTTCATCAAATTCGAAATCACCACCGACGATGTTGTCCATCGACTCGTTGGCGCTGGTGTTCTGAGTGTCGACCAGCTTGTTGAGCTTGTCGTACTCTGTGATCACCCAATCCACCCCCATTTGGGTGGCAAACTTGATTTTTTCGGCAACCTGCTGATCTGCAGGGTCTGCGGTTGCCACCATCAGACGGTTGTTTCGCTTGCTCAGGACAACAATGCGGTAGTCCACGCAGATCTTGCTGTCCAGCAAGCCCTTGGGCAGACGCTCAACGTCGATCGCATCGAGATCCAACAGCGGTGCGGCATAGGCGGCCGCCATGGTGTGCGCCATGTCTGAGGCAGATACAGCACCCGAACTGGTCAGTTCAGCGATGAAGCTGGTGCGCCCGACCTGAGCCTTCTTGTAGAGATCCTCTGCGGTCTTCTGCCCCAGTTTTCCAGCCGATACCAAGGCGCGGCCCAGCCCGGGCAGGGCCATGGACGCACTCTCTTGAGTCGCTGTGTCAACCAACGCCATAGATTTGCAATTTAAAGTCAATCAACAACTGGCGGCTCGGTACTAAGGCGGCCTGTGTCGGGTTTGCGGATTGTGCAGGTTTTGGCGCTACAGCGAAACCGGAGAAAGCCCGGTCAAAGTTGCGTTCATCGCAGGATGCTGGCCTGGTGAGGCTGTACGGTGAAGATTTCGCTTGGCGTGAGACAACTCTGATTTTTGGCTTCAAGATCTTCTCTCCAAAAGGCCAGCCGCCAGTTGCAACAGGGCATCGCTGTGAGGATTGTTGGGCAGGCGGCTGGCAGCATCAACCGCCCGTTGCGCTTCGACCTCAGCGCTGGCGCGAGCCGCATCCAGCGCGCCGGTTCGAGCGATGATGCTCAAGATTTCGGGTAGGTGTGTCAGCGAACCTTGCTCAATCGCGATTCGGATCAGCGCCTGTTCGTCGGCCGAGGCGCGCTTGAGGGCGCAAATGATGGGCAGCGTGACCTTGCCCTCGCGCAGGTCATCACCCAAATTTTTGCCCAACTCATCGCTGTTGCCTTCGTAGTCGAGCACGTCATCAATCACCTGGAAGGCGGTGCCCAGAGCCTGGCCGTAGTCGGCACAAAGCGCCTCCGTGGCTTCATCGGCGCCGGCAAGAATGGGCGCGAGCCGGGCACTCGCTTCGAACAATTTGGCGGTTTTGGAGCGGATTACCCGCAGGTAAGCTGCTTCGTCGAGCGATGCGTCGTGCATGTTCATCAGCTGCATCACCTCACCTTCGGCGATCACGTTGGTGGCGTCAGAGAGCACCTGCATAACGCGCATCTGGTTCACATCGACCATCATCTGGAAGGCGCGCGAGTAGAGAAAGTCGCCGACCAGCACGCTGGCAGCATTGCCAAACTTTTCGTTGGCGGTGGCTCGGCCGCGACGAAGGGTTGACTCATCGACCACGTCGTCGTGCAGCAAGGTGGCGGTGTGGATGAATTCCACTACCGCGGCCAAGGTGTGGCGGTGCGGGTGGGTGCTTCCCAGTGCGCCACTGACCAGCAACAGCAGCGCCGGCCGCAGGCGTTTGCCACCGGCACCAATGATGTACTGAGCCACTTCGCGAACCAGCGGTACCTCAGTGGTGAGCCGCTCGGCAATCACTTGGTCGACCCGCTCCATGTCTTGGCTGATCAGGTCCAGCGGGTTGGACGCGGGGGGGGGCGCTGAGGTCAAGGTGGAATCGGTCCAAGAAAGGGCTTTGCAAAGCGCGGCGATTGACGACTTTGGATTATAGGAAGCGGCTGGGCACTGAACGCTGCACGGATGCTTGGGCGTGTGTCGCTTCGAGCGCTGAGCGCGCCAACAGGCATCATGATTGGAAGCGTCTCAACGCCCAGGTTCGCCCATGCTAAAATCCGAAGTTCGGTGGAATTTCGTCCTCCGAACATCCATTCGTGGATTTTTTCAAGAGGTTCATATGTACGCGGTCATAAAAACCGGTGGCAAACAGTATCGTGTTGCTGCTGGCGAAAAAATTAAAGTAGAACAGATTGCTGCGGATGTGGGCCAAGAGATCGTGTTTGATCAGGTTCTGGCAGTCGGCAACGGCAGCGAGATCAAGATCGGCACTCCCTTGGTTTCCGGCGCAACGGTCACGGTCACGGTGTTGGCCCATGGCAGACACGACAAGGTGCACATCTTCAAGATGCGCCGTCGCAAGCACTATCAGAAACGCCAAGGGCATCGTCAAAATTTCACCGAACTGCAGATCGCTTCGATCGCAGGCTGAGGAGTAGGTCAAGATGGCACAGAAAAAAGGCGGCGGCTCCACGCGAAACGGGCGCGATTCCAAGCCAAAAATGCTTGGAGTGAAGAAATTTGGTGGTGAACTGGTGAGCGCAGGCGCGATCATCGTGCGCCAGCGCGGAACCAAGTTCCACCCCGGCACCAATGTCGGCTTGGGCAAAGACCACACTTTGTACGCTGTTGCAGACGGTCACGTCTCGTTTGGCATCAAAGGTGCGTTGAACCGCCACGTGGTGAGCGTCACCCCCGTTTGACGGGTGGGACTTCTGCTTGACTCCTGAGCACGACTCGGGTTCAGGCGGCGGTCAGACGCTGTAAAAAGCCCGCGGTTGCGGGCTTTTTTGTTGGAATTCTCGGAAGGCATGACATGAAGTTTGTGGATGAAGCCACGATTGACGTCGCTGCGGGCGACGGCGGCAACGGCTGCGCGTCATTTCGGCACGAGAAATACAAAGAATTTGGCGGCCCCGATGGTGGTGACGGTGGCCGGGGTGGGCACGTGCTCGCAGTGGCCGACGCCAGCCTCAACACGCTGATTGACTTTCGGTTTAACCGCCGTCATGAGGCGCATCGCGGTGAGCATGGCAAAGGTTCTGACATGTTCGGTATCAAGGGCGACGACATTTTGCTCAAGATGCCGGTGGGCACCATCATTGCCGACGCCGAGACTGGCGAGGTGTTGCATGAGTTGCTGGTGGCTGGCGAGCAGATCACCCTGGCCAAAGGAGGTGACGGTGGCTTTGGCAACATGCACTACAAAAGCTCGACCAACCGCTCACCACGGCAGAAAACGCCGGGCTGGGTGGGCGAACGGCACACACTCAAGCTGGAGCTCAAGGTGCTCGCCGACGTCGGTTTGCTCGGCATGCCCAACGCAGGCAAGTCCACCCTGATCGCAGCCATTTCAAACGCGCGGCCCAAAATCGCTGATTACCCGTTCACCACCCTGCATCCCAACCTGGGTGTGGTGCGTGTGGCGCCGGAGAAAAGCTTTGTCGTGGCCGATGTGCCGGGTCTGATTGAAGGTGCGTCGGAAGGCGCGGGGCTTGGCCATCAGTTTTTGCGCCACTTGCAGCGCACCCGGGTGTTGTTGCACATGGTGGACGCGGCCCCTTTCGACGACAGCGTGGACCCCGTGGCGCAAGCCAAGGCGATCGTGATTGAGCTCAAAAAGTTTGACCAGAAGCTCTTTGAGAAGCCGCGCTGGCTGGTGTTGAACAAGCTCGACATGGTGCCGGCTGAGGAGCGCGAGGCACGCGTCAAAGACATCGTGAAACGGCTGCGCTTCAAAGGACCGGTGTTCGAGATTTCCGCTCTGACCCGAGAGGGCTGTGAGCGCTTGGTGCAGTCGGTGTACGAGTACCTGGCCAAAGAGTTCCGTTCGCACCAGCCCGATGAGGTGGTGGATCCGCGCTTCGCAGGCGATTCCGATCCGCGCGGCCTCTGAGCCCCAGCGATAGCGTCTTTTCCACCCTCAGAGCTGTTTTCGCATGAGCGATATGTTGACCGGCTCCGCGCCTCCTGCGGGCCATGCCCATGCTTTGAAGAATGCCCGGCGCATCGTGGTGAAGGTGGGCTCCAGCCTGGTGACCAACGAGGGTCGCGGGCTGGACGAGCAGGCCATCGGCCAGTGGAGCGAGGAGCTGGCCGCGTTGGTCAAGCAAGGGCGCGAGCTGATCATGGTCAGCAGTGGTGCGATCGCCGAAGGCATGAAGCGCCTGGGCTGGCGGGTACGGCCCAAAGCGGTCAACGAGCTGCAGGCCGCTGCTGCCGTGGGGCAGATGGGCTTGGTGCAGATGTACGAAAGCAAGCTGCGCGAACATGGCGTGGGCAGCGCTCAGGTGCTGCTGACGCACGCCGATCTGGCCGATCGCGAGCGCTACCTCAACGCCCGCTCGACGCTGTTGACCTTGCTCAAACTGGGCGTGGTGCCGGTGATCAATGAAAACGACACGGTGGTCAACGACGAGATCAAGTTTGGGGACAACGACACGCTGGGGGCCTTGGTGGCCAATCTCGTGGAGGCCGATGCGCTGATTATCCTGACCGACCAAAAAGGCCTGTACACCGCCGATCCGCGGCGCGATCCCGCGGCCGAATTTGTGCACCAAGCCCAGGCGGGGGATCCGCTGCTGGAGGTGATGGCTGGCGGTGTAGGTTCGGGCATCGGCACCGGCGGCATGATCACCAAAATCTTGGCCGCCAAGCGCGCCGCTGGCTCGGGTGCTTCCACCGTGATCGCTTGGGGGCGCGAGCCACGGGTGTTGCAGCGTTTGTGTGCCGGTGAGGCCATTGGCACCAGCTTGCTGGCGCAAACACCCAAACACCAAGCACGCAAGCGCTGGATGGCCGATCACCTGCAGCTGCGCGGTGCGGTGGTGGTGGACGACGGCGCGGTGGACAAGATCGTGAGCGAAGGCAAGAGCCTGCTGCCTATCGGCATGACGGCGGTAGAGGGCGATTTTTCGCGCGGCGACGTTATCGCGGTTCGCAGCCCCGCAGGCAGGGAAGTGGCGCGCGGCCTGGCCAACTACGCGAGCTCCGAGGCGCGCTTGTTGTGTCGCAAATCGTCAAGCGATTTCGAGCGCTTGCTAGGCTATGTGGCCGAGGCTGAAATGATCCACCGCGACAACTTGGTGTTGACGCGCCGTTGAACCCCCGAGCTGGGCTTGGACGGCTATTTGGCGGGCTACTCCACAGACGAACCGCCCGGCGGATGCGGGTCGAAACTGGCACCTGGTGGCAGCTCCATTGTATGTATGGCGCCTCTTTGAAAAGGCTGGCGCAGGGAATCCTCCCAGCCACGTCCCCGAACACCGGCACGCAGGTAGCTGTTGCGGTTCTCATAGCGCGGCAAATAGCGCTCCAGCTCGGTCAAAGCCAGTTCGTACACCCCGCGCTTGAACTCGACCACCACATCCAGCGGCACCCAGTAATCGTGCCAGCGCCAAGCGTCGAACTCGGGGTGGCTGGTGGCGCGCAAGTTGAGCTGCCAGTCGCCAGCGGTCAGGCGCAGTAAGTACCAGATCTGTTTCTGACCTTTGTAATGTCCGCGCGCGTCGCGGCGGATGAAACGGTCGGGCACCTCGTAGCGCAACCAGTCCCGCGTGCGGGCCACGATGCTCACGTGTTCGGGCATCAGGCCCACTTCCTCGTGAAGCTCGCGGTACATTGCCTGCTCGGGTGTTTCGCCCCGGTCAATGCCGCCTTGCGGGAACTGCCAAGAGTGGGAGCGAATACGCTTGCCCCAGAACACCTGGTTTCGCTGGTTGAGCAGAATGATGCCGACGTTGGGCCTGAAGCCTTCCCTGTCAAGCATAATCAACCTCAATTTCTTAAACTGTCTGGATTATGCATCGAGCATGCCAGATGGTGCTTCAAAGCCGGTGTCCACCGGCTCACAAACCGGGTAAACCCCGATGCGCTGCAATCGCGCGAGTCGGCTGGTCTCCCCCCCTCAAATTCCATCCACCTTCAGCTTGGCCTGCGTGGCCCCTCCCTGCATGAAAGCCTCTCAGTTCTTCATTTCCACCCTCAAGGAAGCCCCCGCTGACGCCGAAGTGGCGAGCCACCGGCTTATGACCCGTGCCGGCATGATCAAAAAGCTGGGTGCCGGCATTTACACCTACATGCCCATGGGGCTTCGGGTGATCCAAAAGGTGGAGCGCATCGTGCGTGAGGAAATGAACCGCGCCGGAGCGGTGGAACTCAGCATGCCGGTGGTGCAGCCGGCAGAGTTCTGGCAGGAGACCGGTCGCTTCGACAAGATGGGCCCGGAGCTGCTGCGCATCCAAGACCGCCACGGCCGCGATTTCATCGTGCAGCCCACCAGCGAAGAGGTGGTGACCGACATCGCTCGCCAAGAGCTGCGCAGCTACAAGCAACTGCCCAAGAATTTCTACCAAATCCAGACCAAGTTTCGCGACGAGCGCCGGCCGCGCTTTGGCCTCATGCGCGGGCGCGAGTTCATCATGAAAGACGCCTACAGCTTCGACCGCGACGAGGCGGCTGCCAAGGCCAGCTACCAGGTGATGGCGGCCGCTTACCGCCGCATCTTTGACCGCTTCGGCCTGCGCTACCGCGCGGTGGCGGCCGACAGCGGCGCCATCGGCGGTGACCTGAGCGAGGAGTTCCAAGTGATCGCGGCGACCGGTGAAGACGCGATCGTTTATTGCCCATCGAGCGACTACGCGGCCAATATGGAAAAGGCCGAGGCACTGGCGCCCGCTGGGCCGCGTCTCGCGCCAAGCACCGAGATGGTGAAGACGCCCACGCCGGGCAAGAGCACCTGCCCCGATGTGGCCCAACTGCTGGGTGTGCCGCTAGCGACCACCGTGAAATCGCTGGTGTTGGCCACCGACCCCGTCAACGAGGCGGGCGAGCCGGTGAAGAGCGAAGTGTGGCTGCTGCTGCTGCGCGGCGACCACGACATGAATGAGGTCAAAGTGAGCAAGGTGCCGGGCCTGGATGCGGGTTTCCGTTTTGCCACCTTGCCTGAAATCGAGTCGCACTTCGGCAGCAAGCCCGGCTATCTGGGACCGATCGGTTTGAAGCAGCCGGTGAAGCTGGTGGCCGACCGCGAAGTGGCCATGATGGCCGACTGGATCTGTGGTGCCAACGAGGCCGACTTTCACTTCACCGGTGTCAACTGGGGTCGTGATCTGCCCGAGCCCGATCTGGTGGTTGACATCCGCAATGTGGTCGAAGGTGACCGCTCGCCTGACGGCCAGGGCTTGCTGGCGATCGAGCGCGGCATTGAGGTGGGCCATGTGTTCTACCTCGGCACCAAATACAGCCGGGCGATGAACGCCCATTTTCTGGCCGAGAACGGCAAGCCTGCGCCATTCGAGATGGGCTGCTACGGCATCGGCATCACCCGCCTGCCTGCTGCGGCGATTGAGCAAAACCACGATGAGCGCGGCATCATCTGGCCGGACGCCATCGCGCCGTTCACCCTGGTGATTTGCCCGATCGGCATGGATCGCAGCGCCGAGGTGAAGGCCGCGGCCGACAATCTGTATCGCGAATTGTTGGCTGCTGGCGTGGACGTGCTGCTGGATGACCGCGGTGAGCGGCCTGGTGCCATGTTCGCCGACTGGGAGCTCATTGGCGTGCCACACCGCGTGACGATTGGCGATGAAGGGCTCAAAAACGGGCAGCTGGAGTACCAGCACCGGCGCGATGCGACGGCCACCCAGGTGGCTGTGGCCGACGCGCTCCATTTCCTGAAAGGTCGATTGGCGGTATGACAGATGTCATGAGGGGTTACAGCCTGCAAAACGTATTCGCCGCGGGACTGGTCAACCGCCGAGGCGCCATCGGGGCTTTGGGTGCTGGGGGATTGGCGCTGCTGAGCTGTCCAGGTACGGCGCATGCAAGTGGTGGGGGCCAGTTGGAGGAACCGCTGGCCGATTCGGTGCGCTCTGTGCTGAGCGCGGCGATTGCAAACACCGCGCCGCCAGTGCCAGAATTCAGCGACACGGGCAAGCAGCTGGCGCACCTGCGCTGGCTTGGTGCCATGAGCGATCGCCTCAAACGTCGCAAGTCCGACGACCAGATTCGCATCGAGTTTTTGCAAACTGCTTGGTATGAGTCCAAGCGCGCCGGGCTGGACACCAACCTGGTGATGGGCCTGATCCAGGTGGAGAGTGCGTTTCGCAAGTTCGCCATTTCCTCTGTTGGCGCACGCGGCTACATGCAGATCATGCCGTTCTGGTCGCGCGTGATCGGCGACGGGGATGCGGGCAAGCTGTTCAACATGCAGACCAATCTGCGCTTTGGCTGCGTGATCCTGCGCCATTACCTCGACCGCGAACGCGGCGACACATTTTTGGCGCTGGGCCGCTACAACGGCAGCCGGGGCCGGGCCGAGTACCCGAACGCGGTGTACGCTGCGCAGAAAAACTGGCTGTCGCCAGACGCCTGACGCGTCTGGTTTGACTTACTGCAAAAACCCAATGCGCGCCTTGCTGCTTCCCGCGCGCGGCAGGTCGTCGGGCTCGATGCGATAGCGGTTGTCCAGCCGGGCGTTGCCAAACGCGGTCATCAGCGCACGGCGCATCTCGCGAGGAGCCATTGTCGCCAGTGCGTCCAGCGCATCGTCGATCGGTTCGGGCTCAAAGCGCTGACCCCAGTCGTGTTCGCTGCGAATGCTGCGGTAGAGGTGGGCGGCAATTTTGCGAGCGGCGTCCAGTGAGGGCGCGCTGATCTCGAACACGTTCATGCGGTTGCGGATCGGCTCAGGAATTGCGCGTTCGTGGTTGGCGGTGGTGATCCAAATCACTTGGCTGGCGTCGATCGGCACCTCGGCGAACTCGTCCACAAAGCTCTGCGCGGTGTCGTGCTCCAGCAGGCTGTAGAGCGAGCCCAGCGGGTCGTATTGCGCGTCGGCGCTGGCCTTGTCGATCTCGTCGATCACGATCACCGGGTTGGCGTATTGGCCGTCGACCAGCGCCTCGAAAACCTTGCCGGGCTTTGACCCTTTCCATTGCGACGACGAACCTGAGAGCAGCCAGCCGGCTGTCATGGAGCTCATCGGAATCAAGCTCATGCTGGTGCCCAGCAGATCGGCAATCTGGCGCGCGAAGTGGGTTTTGCCCACGCCGGGTGGGCCAAGCAAGAGGATTGGCGTGACCTCCAGGCTGTCGCGGCTGTCCTGGCTCAGCGCCACGTGGCGCTTCACGTCGTCAAGCACCTCGCCGAAATTGGGCAGCAGGTCGTAGAGCGGCGCCATGTCGGGCACGCCAGATGGCTTGACCGCGAAGCGCTCTGGGCCGCGTTCGAGCATGCGCTGCCAGGTGTTGCGCAGCGCCTCGTGTTCGCGCTCATTGCCGCTGGACTGCAGCTTGGCCAGCTTGCGCTCGACATCGTCGGCGCTGAACACGCTGCGCATCTGGGCGATGGGCAGACCCAGGGAGGGGGAAGCGACCAGACTGCGCGAGCTGCTCATGCGGTTCTCCTGTGAGGTTCAAGAAACGCTTTCATTCAAGCACGAAGAGTGACCAACCTCAATAGCGGAAAAGCCGGTGAAAACGCTGCTATTCCAACGAATGGGCCGCTCCATGAAAACGGCGCAGATCCACCCACCACTGCGCAGACACAAAAAAGCCGCCCGAAGGCGGCTCGCGTGGCGTGGCAGGGGATTAGGCCTGGCCGTTGATCACCTGCTGCAGCTCGCCCGACTCGTACATCTCCATCATGATGTCGGAGCCGCCAACGAATTCGCCCTTGACGTAGAGCTGCGGAATGGTGGGCCAGCTGCTGTATTCCTTGATGCCTTGGCGCACAACCTCGTCTTCCAGCACGTTGACGGTCTTCACCGTTTTGGGGTCGACGCCGCAGGCTTTCAGGATCTGGATCGCGCGGCCCGAGAAGCCACACATGGGGAAACTCGCGTTGCCCTTCATGAAGAGCACGATGTCGTTGGATTTGACCAGCTGGTCGATCTGGGTGTGGGCGTCGCTCATGGTGAGAAGTTCCTTGTGGATGGGGAGGCGGGAAAGACCCGCGGGAATAGTCAATTATCGCTGCACAGGCCAGCGCCCACCACTGCAACGCGCGGTGCCCGCAAGGTCATTGCGGCTGGTCATGGCCTCGAAGCCACGCGCCTGCAGCAGCGAGCGCACTGGCTCTGCCTGGTCGTGACCGTGCTCCAGCAGCAGCCAGCCGCTGGGGTGCAGCCAGTCGGGCGCAACGTCTACCAAGTGGCGAAGGTCGCCTAAGCCATCTGGCCCAGCGGTCAAAGCGCTGATGGGCTCGTGGCGCAGCGCGCTCAGGTGGGTGTCGCCCTCGGCGATGTAGGGCGGGTTGCTGGCGATCAGGTGAAAGCGCATGCCGGGGACCGCATCGAACCAGTCGCCGGTGTGGAAGGTGGTGTCCAGCGCCAAGCGCTTGGCGTTGCTGCGCGCCACGACCAGTGCCAGCTCGCTGGCGTCGCTGGCGTGGACCGTTGCAGTGGGGAGCTGTGACTTCAGCGCCAGTGCGATCGCGCCGCTACCGGTGCCCAGATCGAGCAGCGTGGGGGGCTGCGGCAGGGTGTCGAGCAGGTCGATCGCCCACTGCACCAGGGTTTCGGTGTCGGGCCGCGGGACCAGCACGCGCGGATCAACGAGAAGATTCAGCCCAAAAAACGCCTGTTCACCAAGCAGATAGCCCATCGGTTCGTCGCTAGCATGGCGCAACAGCAGCGCCTGGAAACGCTCGGCTGCGGGTTCGGGCAGGGAATCGGTGTCGTGCGTGAGCAGCCAAGCGCGGTCGTTCGGGTCGCGTGCAAGCGCGTGCAGCAGCAGCCGCTGGGCATCGAGCCGGGTGAGGCCATGGCTTTGGCCTTGTGTTTCCGCTTGGCGCAGTTCTTCAGCCACCGTCTGCAGCATGCTCACAGCTTGTGCTCCAGCTCAGCCAACAGCTCGGTGCCGCGCGCCACCTGCAGCGCATGGATCACGTCGCCCAGGTCGCCTTCCATGACCTGTAGCAGCTTGTACAGCGTGAGGTTGATGCGGTGGTCGGTCAGGCGGCCTTGAGGGAAGTTGTAGGTGCGGATGCGGTCGCTGCGATCACCGCTGCCGATGAGGCCTTTGCGGGTGGCCGCTTCTTTGGCCGCGCGTTCGCTGCGGTCTTTTTCCTGCAACCGCGCGGTGAGCACCTGCAGCGCCTTGGCCTTGTTGCTGTGCTGGCTGCGGCCGTCCTGGCATTCGGCGGTGATGCCGGTGGGCAGGTGAGTGACGCGAACAGCGGAGTCGGTCTTGTTGATGTGCTGGCCACCGGCGCCGCTGGCGCGGTAGGTGTCGATGCGCAGTTCACTTGGGTTGAGCTTCACCGCCTCAGTTTCGTCAGGTTCGGGCATCACCGCCACGGTGGCCGCGCTGGTGTGCACCCGGCCCTGGGTTTCGGTCACGGGCACTCGCTGTACCCGGTGCCCGCCCGACTCGAAACGCAGCTGGCCGTAGGCGCCTCGGCCCGCCACCCGCAGCACCACTTCCTTGTAGCCGCCGAGCTCGCTGGGCGATTCGCTCACCACCTCCACCGTCCAGCGCTGATTCTCAGCAAAGCGGGTGATCATGCGCGCCAGGTCGCCGGCGAACAGCGCCGACTCGTCGCCGCCAGTGCCGGCTCGAACCTCCACAAAGGCGTTGCGCTCGTCGTCCGGGTCCTTGGGCAGCAGCAGTTGCTGCAGCTCGGCGTCCAGCGCTGCCATATCAGCCGCGCTCGCGTCCATTTCCTCCTGCGCCATGGTCTCCATTTCGGGGTCTGACAGCATCGCTTGGGCATTGATTAAATCGGTTTCCCGCTGAAGGTAGCGGTTGAATACCTCGACCAAACTCCCGGCCTCGGCGTGTTCGCGGCTGAGAGCGCGAAAGCGCTCCATGCTGTCCACCACGTCGGGCGCGGCGAGCAGGGCGTCGAGCTCGTGCAAGCGGGCGCGTTGGCGCAGCAGGGTGTCGCGAACAAAAGGCTTCATGGAGAGGGGTGTGCGGGTGGCGTGGGAGCGGAGAGCGCGATGACCATCACGCCCGGCGCAAGCAGCACCGAACGCCCAGCCTGGCCAGTTCCCTAGGATTTGTCGCGCAGAAACAGGCGCGAGACAGTGTGAACGGTGGCAGCCCGCGCTTCAGCGTCGGTGGATCGCAGCTCGGCCAGCGTACCGTGAAGCATTTTTTGCGTGAGCCCGCGCGACAGCGCTTCGAGCACTGCCTCTACCGGTTCGCCCTTGGCAAGCAATTTGCGCGCCCGCGCCATCTCAGCGGCACGCCAGGCGTCGGCTTGGGCGTTGATCTGCTGAATCAATGGAACCATCCCTTTGGCGGGATCGCGCTGGTCCAGCCAGTTCATGAAGCTGAGCACACCGGCGTCAACGATGGCCTCGGCCTGTGCCACCGCCGCTTGGCGACTGTCCTTGCCGGTTTGCACCACGTTGGCCAGATCGTCCACCGTGTAGAGATACACGTCAGACAATCCCTTGACCTCGGCTTCAATGTCACGCGGCACTGCCAGATCGACCATGAACATCGGCCGGTAGCGCCGTTTTTTTAGCGCGCGCTCGACCGCGCCCAAGCCGATGATGGGCAGCGTGCTGGCGGTGCAGCTCACCACCGCGTCGAACTCGTGCAGGCGGTCGGGTATTTCGGCCAGCCGCATCACCTCGGCGCCGAACCGAGCAGCCAGCTTCTCGCCGCGCTCCAGCGTGCGGTTGGCGATCGACATGCTTTTGGGTGTCTTGGCTGCGAAGTGAGTGGCGGCCAGCTCAATCATCTCGCCAGCGCCGACAAACAGCACCCGGATATCTTTCAGGTCTTCAAACAGCTGGGAGGCCAGGCGCACGGCGGCGGCGGTCATGCTGATCGAATGGGCACCAATTTCGGTGGAGCTGCGCACCTGCTTGGCGACCGCAAAAGAGCGCTGGAACAGCTGGTGCAAGGTGGTGCCCAGGGCGCCTGCTTCCTCTGCGGCCCGAACCGCGTTCTTCATCTGACCCAAAATCTGCGCCTCGCCCAGCACCATGCTGTCCAGACCACTTGCGACCCGAAAGGCGTGGCGCGCGGCGTCATTTTCGCGCAGGATGTAGGCGTGGTCGCGCAGCACATGCGCGCTCACGCCACCGGTTTTGGCCAGCCACTCCAGCGTGGGCTCCACCGCCGCCTGATCACCAGCGGCATACAGCTCGGTGCGGTTGCAGGTGGAGAGCAAAGTGGCCTCAGGTTGGAGCGGCAAGCTCTGCCGATAACCGTGCAAAGTGGGCTGGATCTGGTCGAGCGCGAACGCAAAACGGCCCCGCAGATCAAGCGGAGCCGTTTGGTGATTGATGCCGAGCGCCCAGACAGACATGCACCGATTATAAAATTGTCGCGAGCCACCGGTACCGAATCCCCACCATGACATTCTTTTCTGCCGTTTTCCACCTCATGGGCCTCTTGGCGCCCGCGCTTGGCGTGGCTGTTTTGCTCTGGTTGGGACTCTTGTGGCGGCGCGGGCGACGCAAATCGGCGGGCAAACCTGGCCGACAGCTCGGCTGGCTGGTGCTGGTGGGTGTGGCGGTGCTGCTGGTCGGCTTGGCCTACTTTGGCCGCGACGGCAAGATGGCGACCTATGCCGCGCTCGTGCTGGCCCAGGGCACGCTGGCTTGGCGCTTTCGCGGCGGCTGAACCGCGCTGGCCTTCAGGCCGCTGGCGCGAAGCGGTCCACCGCGTCGGTGATGATACCGTCGGTGCCGAGATCGATTAGCCTCTGGGCGGCCCACTCGTCGTTCACCGTGTAGCTGAGCTGGCGCATGCCAGCCGCGCGCACCTGCGCCACCAGGGCTTCGTCCCACAGCGCGTGGTTGCAGACGATGGCCACGCAGTCGAGCTGCTCGGCCATGGGCAGCCAACCAGCCCACAGGCTGTCGAGCAGCAGGCCACGCGGCAAATGGGGCGCTACTGACCGCGCCCCTGCCAACGATTCGGGGCGAAATGAGGTTAGCAACGGCGGCACCGGCGCGTGTGCCCACAGCTGCTGTGTCTCCCGCGCCACCGCTTCACCGGTCTCTGTCTCCAAGCCAGGCGTCGGCTTGATCTCGATATTGAGCATCAGACCGTTGGCGATGCACCAGTTTGAGACGGCGGTCAGCGTGGGCAGTGGCTCACCGGCGTAGGCGCGCGAATGCCATTTGCCAGCGTCGAGTTGGCTGAGATCACTCCACGGCAGCTGACCGGCCACGCCCTGCCCACTGCTGGTGCGCTCCAGCGTGTCGTCGTGCAGCAGCATCACCACGCCGTCGGCGCTGAGCTTGGCGTCGCACTCAAACATGCGGTAGCCATGCGCCGCACCCAGGCGGAAGGCGGCCAGGGTGTTCTCGGGCGCGAGCTTGCCAGCACCGCGGTGTGCTATCCAGCGCGGGTAAGGCCAGGAGGTTGGAGCCGCCACACTCCCCACTGCGTGTGGTTCACTGCCCCCCGAGGGGGTTGGCCCCGCCTTGGGGCGGCCCAGCGCCGTGTCCGTCGTAGAAGCCGTCATCGCCGCTGCCCGGTGGCTGCATCGAACCAGTGCAGACGCTCTTCGCGTGGCAGCGCATGGATGGTGCTGCCCACGGCGGGGGCACCTTGGTCTTCGTGGGTGCGGATGATCAGCTTCTCGTCCCCTAGGCGGGCATGCACCAGGCGCTCTGCGCCCAGCAGCTCGACCGTCTCCACCTGAAGTTCCCAACCCGCATCGCCGATGTCCAGGTGCTCTGGTCGAATGCCCAGGATGCTGTCAGCTTTGCCGCCGGGCGCATGGCTGAGCAGGTTCATCGGCGGCGAGCCCATGAAGCTGGCCACAAAGGTGGTGGCGGGGCGTGAATACACCTCCTCGGGCGTGCCGAACTGCTCCATGTTGCCTCCGTTCATCACCATCATGCGCTGCGCCAGCGTCATGGCTTCGACCTGGTCGTGCGTGACAAAGAGCGAGGTGATGCCGAGCTCGCGGTGCAGTTTCTGGATTTCCAGTCGTGTCTGCGCGCGCAATTTGGCATCCAGGTTGGACAGCGGCTCGTCGAACAAAAACACCTGCGGCTGGCGCACGATGGCACGACCCATGGCCACGCGCTGGCGTTGGCCACCGGAGAGCTCGCGTGGTTTGCGCTGCAGCAGGTGGCCCAGCTCCAGGATGGCGGCTGCCTTGTCGACCCGCTGCGCAATCTCTGCCGGCGGCACCTTCTTGATCTTGAGCCCGTAGGCCATGTTGTCGAACACGCTCATGTGCGGGTACAGCGCGTAGTTCTGGAACACCATCGCGATGTCGCGCTCGGCCGGCTCCAGCGTGTTGACCACGCGCGGGCCAATCGCAATGTCGCCGCCGCTGATCTCTTCCAGGCCTGCGACCATGCGCAGCAAGGTGGATTTGCCGCAGCCCGAAGGCCCGACGATGACGATGAACTCGTGGTCGGCGATCTCGGCGCTCACACCGTGGATCACCTGCAGCTCGGCCTTGCCGGTTCGGTAGCGCTTGACGACGTTGCGCAGAGAAATGGAAGCCATGTTGTTTTTTGCGTTGAGCGGATGGGAAGGCAGCAGCTTACTTTTCGGTGTCGACCAAGCCCTTGACGAACCAGCGTTGCATCAGCATGACCACCACCGCCGGCGGCAGCATGGCCAAGATGGCGGTGGCCATGACCACATTCCACTCGGTGTAGGACTCACCTGCGATCAGGCGCTTGATGCCCATCACCACCGGGTACATCGATTCGTCGGTGGTCACCAGCAGCGGCCACAGATACTGGTTCCAGCCGTAGATGAACTGGATCACGAACAGCGCGGCAATTGAGGTGCTGGAGAGCGGCAGCAAGATGTCTTTGAAGAAGCGCATGGGGCCAGCGCCGTCCATGCGCGCGGCTTCCACCAGTTCGTCGGGCACGGTGAGGAAGAACTGGCGAAACAAGAAAGTGGCGGTGGCGCTGGCGATCAGCGGCACAGTGAGGCCGGCGTAGCTGTTGAGCATGCCCAGATTTGCCACCACCTCGTAGGTGGGTCCAATGCGCACCTCCACTGGCAACATCAGGGTGACAAAAATCATCCAGAAAACCAGGTTGCGAAACGGGAAGCGGAAATAGACGATCGCGAATGCCGAGAGCAGCGAGATGGAAATTTTGCCAACTGTGATGATGAGCGCGCTCACCAAGCTCACCCACATCATGGGCGCTGCCGCCGGTATCTGGCTGCCCGCGCTGGTGATACCACCGAACAGCGCGGTTCGGTAGGTCTCGATTGCGTTGGTGCCGGGCAGCAGCGACATCGGAAACGACTGGGCGATCTGCTCGGCGGTCTGTGTCGAACCGACAAAGGTGATGTAGAGCGGAAACGCCACGATCGCCACCCCAATCAGCAAGATCAGGTGGGCCAGCGCGGTGAGGCCAGGGCGTTTTTCAATCATGGTCAGTAGTTCACTTTTTTCTCAACAAAGCGGAACTGGATCACCGTGAGCGTGATGACCACCGCCATCAGCACCACCGACTGGGCCGCCGAGCCGCCCATGTCCAGCGCCTTGAAGCCGTCGTAGTACACCTTGTAGACGAGGATGGCGGTGTCCTTGCCTGGGCCGCCTTGGGTGGTGGCGTCGATGATGCCGAAGGTGTCGAAGAAGGCGTAGACGATGTTGATCACCAGCAGGAAGAAGGTGGTTGGCGAGAGCAGGGGGAACACGATGGTCCAGAAGCGACGCCACGGGCTCGCGCCGTCGATGGCGGCCGCTTCGATCAGCGATTTGGGAATGCTCTGCAGGCCCGCCAGAAAAAACAGGAAGTTGTAGGAGATCTGCTTCCAAACCGCAGCGGCCACGATCAGCGTCATCGCGTGGTTGGAGTTCAGCAGGTGGTTCCACTCGATGCCCACCGCGCGCAGGTAGTAGGCGATCACGCCCATGGGCGAGGCGAACATGAACAGCCACAGCACGCCCGCCACCACCGGCGCCACCGCGTACGGCCAGATCAGCAGGGTTTTGTAAATGCCCGAGCCGCGCAGCACGCGGTTGGCCATGACCGCCAGCAGCAGCGCAATCGCCAGCCCGATGACGGCCACCAGCAGCGAAAACACAGCGGTGGTCTTGAATGAGTCAAGGTAGGTGCTGTCGTTGACCAGTCGTTCGAAGTTCTCCAGCCCGACGAACTCGGTGGACAGGCCAAAAGGATCCTGGGTCAGCAAGCTCTGGTACAGCGCCTGCCCGGCAGGCCAGAAGAAGAACACCAGCACCACCGCCATTTGGGGGGCGATCAGCAGCCAGGGCAGCCAGGCGGATTTGAAGCGAACGCGTTTTTCCATAGGTGGGCGATTCTGCCGCAGACGGTGCGGCTGGATTCAATGCAAAACCCGCCCGCAGCGCTGAAGCGCGGCGGGCGGGTGAGTGTCAGCGCGTTGGCTCAGCGGCTGTTCGCTTTTTCGAAGCGGGCCAGCTGCTCATTGCCGCGCTTCACCGCTGAATCAAGTGCCTCTTTGGCTGTCTTCTTCCCGGCCCAGACCTGTTCCAGCTCTTCGTCGTTGATGGTTCGGATCTGCACGAAGTTACCCAAGCGGATGCCGCGCGACTTTTCGGTGGTCTTGCGGATCATCTGGTTGACTGACACGTCGGTTCCCGGGTTTTGCTTGTAAAAGCCCGATTTCTCGGTGAGCTCAAACGAGGCGGGTGTCAAGGGCAGGTAGCCGGTGCGCTGGTGGCTTCTGGCGTCGACCTCAGGCTTCTTCACGTGGGCAAAGAACTGGGCCACGCCCTTGTACTCGTCTTCCTTCTTGCCCGCCATCACCCACAGGCTGGCGCCGCCAATCACGGTGTTCTGCGGGGCGCCCGGCACGTCGGGGTAGAAGGGCAGCGGGGCAATACCGGAGGCGAACTTGGCATTGCGTTTGATGTTGCCGTACAGCGCTGAGGACCCGGTGGTCATGGCGCATTCGCCCGACACAAAGGTGGCGTCGGCCGCGTTGCCACGGCCCTTGTAGACAAACAGGCCGGTCTTGGACATGTTGGCCAGGTTTTCAATGTGGCGCACATGCAGCGGGCTGTTGAAGGTCAGGCGAGCGTCCATGCCGCGCAAGCCGTTGCTTTTGGAGGCGAATTCGGTGTTGTGCCAGGCCGAAAAGCTCTCCAGTTGCGTCCAACTCACCCAGCTGGTGGTGAAGGGGCATTTGTGGCCGTTTGCTTTCAACTTAGCGGCTGCCAGCGCCACTTCAGGCCATGTGCTGGGTGGCTTTTCGGTGTCAATGCCAGCGGCCCTGAAAGCGTCTTTGTTGTAGTGGAAAACCGTGGTGGAGCTGTTGAACGGAAAGCTCAGCATCTGGCCGTTGGGAGCGGTGTAGTAACCCGCCACAGCAGGAACGTAGTCTTTGGCATCAAATGGGATTCCTGCCTTTTTCATAACTTCACCCGCAGGTACGATGGCGCCTTTGCTGGCCATCATCGTGGCGGTGCCCACTTCAAACACTTGCAGGATATGCGGCGCATTGCCCGAGCGAAAGGCCGCGATGGCGGCGGTCATCGATTCGTCGTAACTGCCCTTGAAGGTCGGTACGATTTTGTACTGTGTTTGGCTGGCGTTGAAGTCCTTGGCGTGGTCGTTGACCCATTCGCCCAAAGCACCGCCCATGGAGTGCCACCACTGAATTTCGGTTTGGGCCTGCGCTGGCAGGCTGGCGAAGGCGGACAAGGCCAAAACGGCGGCGAGCGGTCGGATGCGGGGGGTGATCATAAGAATTCCTTGTGACTGAAACAGCGATGGAGCGTGCGCTCGCAATGTGACGAACACATTGCACTTGTGTTTTAAATCCGTGACAACAGGGGTTTCCATGAACGCTGCGCGTGTATGGTGCACTGCGGTACCATCCTTTTCCGGTATTTTTGCTGGTTCCGCCCCTCTCCTCATGAACGCTCCCACGCCGCTTTTGCTGCTCGAAACGCACGCCACCGATTCGCCGCGCTTGCGCGAAATTCCGTACAACTACACCTCGTTTTCCGACCGCGAGATTGTCATGCGGTTGCTCGGCGAGCGCGCTTGGACGCTGCTCGATGAGTTGCGCGGGGAGCGCCGCACCGGTCGCTCGGCGCGCATGCTGTACGAGGTGCTGGGCGATATCTGGGTGGTGCAGCGCAACCCGTATTTGCAAGACGACCTGCTGGACAACCCCAAGCGCCGCGCAGCGTTGGTACAGGCTTTGCATCATCGCTTGGGTGAGGTTCAAAAGCGCCGCACGCCACAGGACGACGCGGTGCGCGATGCCCGGGTGAGCGAATTACTCGCCTCTGCCACCGCTGCGGTCGATGGCTTTGCCAAATCTTTCGAACAGATTGCTGCGCTGCGCCAATGCGCCACCCGACTGCTGCGCCGCTTGACCGCCAAAGACAACATCAAGTTCGATGGTCTCTCGCGCGTCTCGCATGTGACAGACGCCACCGACTGGCGGGTCGAGTACCCGTTTGTGGTGCTCACGCCCGATACCGAGGTCGAGATGGCTGGGCTGGTGCAAGGCTGTGTGGACTTGGGCTTGACCATCATTCCGCGCGGCGGCGGCACCGGCTACACCGGCGGCGCGATCCCGCTCACCTGGAAGAGCGCGGTGATCAACACCGAAAAGTTGGAGGCCATGTCCGATCTGGAGTGGGTCAAGGTGCCCGGCCACGAGCAGCCACTGCCCACCGTGTGGACCGAAGCCGGTGTGGTCACCCAGCGGGTCGCCGACGCCGCTGAGCGCGGCGGCCATGTATTTGCAGTGGACCCGACCAGCGCGGAAGCCTCGTGCATCGGCGGCAACATCGCGATGAACGCGGGCGGAAAAAAGGCGGTGCTCTGGGGCACGGCGCTGGACAACCTGGTGAGCTGGCGCATGGTCACGCCTCAGGCCGAGTGGCTGGAAGTCACCCGGCTGGACCACAACTTGGGCAAGATTCACGACGCTCCTGTGGCCACCTTCGAGCTGCAGTATTTCAAGGCCGACGGCAAGACCCTGTTGCGTACCGAACAACTGGTGATTCCGGGTAAAAGCTTCCGAAAGGAAGGCCTGGGCAAGGACGTGACCGATAAGTTTCTGAGCGGCCTGCCGGGCATTCAGAAAGAAGGCTGCGACGGGCTGATCACCAGCGCGCGCTGGCTCATGCACCGCATGCCCGCGCATGTGCGCACCGTCTGCCTGGAATTTTTCGGCAATCCTAAAGTTGGCGTGCCGTCGATCGTCGAGATCAAAGACTTCATGTTTGCCGAGCAAAAGCGCTCGGGCACGCTGCTGGCTGGCCTGGAGCACCTGGACGACCGCTACCTGAAAGCGGTGGGTTACACCACCAAGAGCAAGAAGGGCAATGGCGGCCTGCCCAAAATGGTGCTGATCGGTGACATCGTTGGCGACGACGCCGACGCGGTCGCGCGCACCACCAGCGAGGTGATCCGCATCGCCAACTCGCGCAGCGGTGAAGGCTTTACTGCCATCAGCCCAGAGGCACGCAAGAAATTCTGGCTCGATCGCAAGCGCACCGCCGCCATCAGCAAGCACACCAACGCCTTCAAGATCAACGAAGACGTGGTGATTCCGCTGCCGCGCATGGGCGAGTACACCGAGGGCATCGAGCGCATCAACATCGAGCTCTCTCTGGCCAACAAAATTCGCTTGTGCGATGCGCTGGAAGCGTTTTTTGAGCGCGGCAACCTGCCGCTGGGCAAGGCCGACGACGCGGCCAGCATCCCGAGTGCCGAACTGTTGGGCGACCGGGTGCAGCAGGCACTGGCGCTGGTGCGCGAGGTGCGCGCGCTGTGGTCGTCCTGGCTGCGCGACATCGACCCGCTGTTCCCGCAACTGCAAGACCACACGCTGCGCGCTAGCTGGAAGTCACAAATCCGTGCGCCGCTGCAGCAGGTGTTCAGTGGTGCCGCGTTTGCGCCCATCTTGGCGGAGTGTCAGGCGATCCACCAGCGCGTGCTCAAGGGCCGGGTCTGGGCAGCGCTGCACATGCACGCCGGCGACGGCAACGTGCACACCAACTTGCCGGTCAACAGCGACGACTACGAAATGCTGCAAACCGCCCACAAGGCCGTGGCGCGCATCATGGTGCTGGCGCGCAGCTTGGACGGCGTGATCTCCGGCGAACACGGCATTGGCATCACCAAGCTGGAGTTCCTGACCGACGCCGAATTGCAACCGTTTGCCGATTACAAAGCCCGGGTCGACCCCGAAGGCCGGTTCAACAAAGGCAAGCTGTTGCGAGCCAAGCCCGACGATGCAGAGGTTCGGCGCGCCGACCTGGCCCACGCCTATACGCCCAGTTTCGGGCTGATGGGGCACGAGTCGCTGATCATGCAGCAGAGCGACATCGGCGCCATTGCCGACTCGGTCAAGGACTGCCTGCGCTGCGGCAAGTGCAAGCCGGTGTGCGCCACCCATGTGCCGCGCGCCAACCTGCTGTATTCGCCGCGCAACAAAATCCTGGCGACCTCGCTGCTGGTGGAAGCCTTCCTTTATGAGGAGCAGACGCGCCGTGGCATCAGCGTGAAGCACTGGGAAGAGTTTGAAGATGTGGCCGACCACTGCACCGTCTGCCACAAATGCCTGAGCCCGTGCCCGGTCAATATCGACTTCGGTGAAGTGACGATGAACATGCGCAACCTGTTGCGCAAGATGGGGCAGAAGAGCTTTCGCCCGGGCAACGCGGCGGCCATGCTCTTCCTGAACGCGACCAACCCCCAGACCATCAAATTGATGCGCACTGGCATGGTGGACGTCGGCTTTAAGGTCCAGCGCATCGCCAACAAGCTGCTCAAGCGCTTGGCGCGCAAGCAGACCAGCGCACCGCCGGCCACCTTGGGTACGGCGCCGATCAAAGAACAGGTGATCCACTTCATCAACAAAAAAATGCCCGGCGGGTTGCCGAAAAAAACCGCGCGCGCCTTGCTGGATATCGAAGACAAAGACTACGTGCCCATCATCCGCAACCCGGTGGCCACCACGGCAGAGACCGAAGCGGTGTTCTATTTCCCGGGTTGCGGCTCCGAACGCCTGTTTAGCCAAGTCGGCCTGGCCACCCAAGCCATGCTGTGGCATGCCGGGGTGCAGACTGTGCTTCCGCCCGGCTACCTGTGTTGCGGCTACCCGCAGCGCGGTTCGGGCCAGTTCGACAAGGCCGACAAAATCATCACCGACAACCGGGTGCTGTTCCACCGCGTGGCCAACACGCTGAACTACCTCGACATCAAGACCATTGTGGTGAGCTGTGGCACCTGCTACGACCAGTTGCAGGGCTACGAATTCGGCAAGATTTTCCCCGGCAGCCGCATCATCGACATCCACGAATACCTGTTGGAGAAGGGCATCACCCTGCCTGCCGGCCAGCCCGGGTTTCTGTACCACGAGCCGTGCCACAACCCGATGAAGCTGGGCGATTCGATGCAAACCGTCAAAGCGCTGGTGGGCGACAACGTGCAAAAGAGCGAGCGCTGCTGTGGCGAGTCGGGCACATTGGGCGTGACCAGGCCCGACATTTCGACCCAGGTGCGCTTTCGCAAGGAAGAAGAAATCAAGAAGGGCGAGGCGGCTCTGCGCGCGACCGGTTCGGTGGGCCCGCAAGACAACATCAAGATCCTCACCTCCTGCCCGAGCTGCCTGCAAGGTCTGACCCGCTACGGCGACGACCTGAAAAACGGCCTGCTGGAGGCCGATTACATCGTGGTGGAAATGGCCAATCAGATTTTGGGCAAAGATTGGCTGCCCGATTTCGTGGCCAAAGCCAACCAAGGCGGTATTGAACGCGTTTTGGTTTGAACACAGGAGAACCTCATGGCCGGACTCGACAAAAACACCCCCACCCCGCAAGACATCACGCTGCACAACCAGTCGCGCGTGCTGGAAATTGCCTTTTCCGACGGCCAGACGTTTCGCCTGCCGTTTGAGCTGATGCGGGTGTATTCGCCCTCGGCCGAGGTGCAGGGTCACGGTCCGGGGCAGGCGGTGCTGCAGACGGGCAAGCGCGAGGTCGAAATCGTCGACTTGGTCCCGGTAGGCAACTACGCTGTGCAGCCCACCTTTTCCGACGGTCACAGCACGGGCCTCTTTTCCTGGGATTACCTGTATTTCTTGGGTACCCAGCAGGTTGAACTGTGGGCAGATTACAACGCCCGGCTGCTCGCTGCGGGCATGAAGCGCGATGCAGCCATGCCGCTGAAGGCGGGATCGTCTTGTAGCAGCCACTAGCGCCTAACATCAGAACCATGGGCACCACACATTTCGGATTCAAGACTGTTAACGAGCAGGACAAGGCGCAGCGTGTGCGCAGTGTTTTCGACTCGGTGGCGCCAAAATACGACGTGATGAACGACCTGATGTCGGCGGGGATGCATCGGGTCTGGAAGCGCTACACGATCATGGTGGCTAACCCGCAACCTGGCGACCGGGCGCTCGATATCGCTGGCGGTACGGGCGATCTTTCTCTGGCCTTTTCGCAAAAAGTCGGCCCCAGCGGTTGTGTGGTGCACACCGACATCAACGAAGCCATGCTGCGCGAAGGGCGGAACCGCCTGCTCGACATGGGTGTGGCCCTGCCCACCAGCGTCTGCGACGCCGAGCAGCTGCCGTTTGCCAGTGATTCGTTCGACTTTGTCAGCGTGGCATTCGGTCTGCGCAACATGACCCACAAAGACAGCGCGCTGGCCGAGATGCACCGCGTGCTCAAACCCGGTGGCAAGTTGCTGGTGCTGGAATTTTCCCGTGTGGCCAAGCCGCTGGAGAAAGCCTACGACTGGTATTCCTTCAATGTGTTGCCACGCTTGGGCAAGCTGGTGGCGGGCGACGCCGAGAGCTACCGCTACTTGGCCGAGTCGATCCGCATGCACCCCGATCAGGAAACCCTGCGCCAGCTGATGAAAACAGCCGGCTTCGGCCATGTTGACGTGCACAACCTGAGCGCGGGCGTGGTGGCGCTGCACCTTGGCATCAAGTGCTGAAGTCAGGTGTTTTGATCGAACAACAAGGAGTCGGCGGTGTTAAGCAGCAAGTTGTGGGCTTTGGGCTTGAGCGGTGTGCTGGCCATGGCGGTGCAGTCTGTGGCAGCCAAGCCATTGGACGTTGAGACCTGGAACAAACCGTCGGTCCATGTGTCGCAGCAGAGTGATCTGATTTTCGCTCAGGCCACGCCGAGTGTGGCAGTGGCCAGTTCGGCAGCTGTCTTGGCAGCGGTACCCAAAAGCGGATTGGGCACTGCGATCGGCGGCTTGGCTGCAAGCCTTGGTCTGGTTTGGCTGTCCTCGACATTGGGCTTTGGCGATGCAGTGGCTTCTTCGCTGCTGATCGCTTTGATCGCTGGGGCTGTTCTTGTGGCGGTGGGCCTGCTGCGTCGGCGCCGCGCTGCTTTGACGCCTGGTCTGGTTTACCAAGCTGCTGGGTCTGGCAGCCACCCTGGCATTGGCGATACGCAACTGGATCCCGTCACACCGCGGGGCTACAGCTCGAACAATGTCGGCAACGACGCGTCGGCCCGTCCCTGGGAGCAGCACCCTGTGATGCCCGAGTCCGCCGCTGACCCGCTAACCGATCCAGCGCTTGGCGGCACGCCAGGCTGGGGTACGCCCGACGGTTTTGACACGGTGGGGTTTTTGAAGGTAACGAAGGCCAATTTCGTCAGCCTGCAGGCGGCCTGGGACCGCTCGGACATCGCTGCCCTGCGCGCCATGATGACCGACGGGATGCTGGAACAGATCAAGGCGCAACTGGCAGAGCGTGAACAAACCCAGGGCGCGACAGCCAACCAGACCGATGTGGTCATGCTCGAAGCCCGGCTTCTCGGTATCGAGGAAGTTGGCCTGGCCTATCTGGCCAGTGTGGAGTTCTCGGGGCTGATCCGCGAGGATGCGTCGGCCGGTCCCAACCCGTTTCGGGAGGTCTGGAACATCACGCGCGCCAAATCGGGGTCGGACGGTTGGCTGGTGGCAGGCGTTCAAGCACTGCAGTAACTGGTTTGCGCTGAGCGCGCCATTGTCTTGACCTTGTGCCCTTTGCTCGTCTGGTGTTGGCGAGCACAAGATGGTTTATCCCTCAGAATCTCAAGCCATGAACAAAGACTCTTCCAACCATTCGGGGCGCCAAGGCGCTGATGGCGCTCGAGCGCCGCGTGATTTTCTGCAGTCGCTTCTGAGCAAACTGCAGCCACCGCAGTGGGTGGTCGATGAGCTGCAAAACCGGCTGGTGATTTTCCTCAACCATGTGCTGATGCAGGAGCCCGCTGCGCAGGAGCGCCTCAAGCGACAAAAAGGCAAGCCGGTGCGCATGCAGTGGGGCGACTTCCACCTGACGCTCGCGGCCACTGCGGCTGGTCTGGTTGAGCGTCCATCGGATAGCCCCACGCCCGAGCTCACCATGACGCTGACCCAGCATTCCCCGCTGGCGATCGCGCAGCGGATGATGCTGGGCGACAAGCCCGAAGTGGATGTGCAAGGCGACGTGCAACTGGCCGCCGAGGTGGCTTGGCTGGTGGACAACGTGCGCTGGGATGTGGAAGAAGATCTGTCGCGTGTGGTGGGGGACGCCACCGCACACACCATCGGTCGCTTTGCCCGCAGCGCGGCCGAAGCGGTGCGCCGTTTTGCTGATCGCGTGCCACGTCCGCCGTTTGGTCCAGGCGCAGCACGGCCATCTGGCACCGGCGGTGCCGGGGGCGGTGGCGGTGGCGGTGAGAGCAGCAGCGCATGACGCGTCTTTACCGCGGCGCTTTCATCGTCTGGGTGGTGTTGCGTTACGGGCTGGACGAGCTGGTGCTCTCCAGCTTCCAAAATCCGTGGCTGCGTCGACTCACACGGATCGTGCGTTTCGGGCGCAAGCTGGAGTCGCCTCGCGGCGTGCGGCTGCGCCAAGCGCTGGAGCGCTTGGGTCCCATTTTTGTGAAGTTCGGGCAGGTGCTGTCCACCCGGCGCGACTTGTTGCCGCCCGACATCGCCGACGAGCTGGCGCTGCTGCAAGACCGCGTGCCGCCGTTTCCGAGTGCGGTGGCGGTGGCTACCATTGAGCGTGCTTTTGGCAAGCCGCTGGACGCGGTGTTTTCCCACTTCGAGCAGGTACCCGTGGCCAGCGCCTCGATCGCCCAAGTGCATTTCGCCATTCTGCGCGACGGACGCCAAGGCGGGCGTGAGGTCGCGGTGAAGGTGTTGCGGCCCAACATGCTGCCGGCGATCGAGAAAGACCTGGGCCTGATGCGCATGATGGCCGGCTGGGTGGAGGCGCTCTCGGCCGACGGCAAACGACTGAAACCGCGCGAGGTGGTGGGCGAGTTCGACAAGTACCTGCACGAAGAGCTCGATCTGTTGCGCGAAGCGGCCAACGCAGCCCAGCTGCGCCGCAACATGGCTGGGCTCGATCTGGTGCTCATTCCTGAGATGTTTTGGGACTACTGCCACACCGAGGTGATGGTGATGCAGCGCATGCACGGCCTGCCCATCAACAAGGTGGCCGAGTTGCGCCGGCTGGGCGTGGACATCCCCAAGCTGGCGCGCGACGGCGTGACGATCTTCTTCACCCAGGTGTTTCGCGACGGTTTCTTCCATGCCGACATGCACCCGGGCAACATTCAGGTCAGTGTCGATCCAGCCACCTTGGGCCGTGTCATCTCGCTCGATTTTGGCATCGTAGGCACACTGACCGAGTTCGACAAAGAGTACCTGGCGCAAAACTTCACCGCGTTTTTCCGCCGCGATTACAAACGCGTGGCCGAGCTGCATGTGGAGAGCGGCTGGGTACCGGCCGACACCCGGATTGACGAGCTTGAGGGCGCGATACGCACCGTTTGCGAACCCTACTTTGACCGGCCACTGAAAGAGCTTTCACTGGGCATGGTGTTGATGCGCTTGTTTCAGACCTCGCGCCGTTTCCAGGTAGAAATTCAGCCACAGCTGGTGCTGCTGCAAAAAACCCTGCTCAACATCGAAGGCCTGGGCCGTGACTTGGACCCAGAGCTTGACCTGTGGAAGACGGCCAAGCCCTTTCTGGAGAAGTGGATGCTGGCGCAGGTGGGGCCACAGAAACTGCTGCAACAACTCAAGGCCGAGGCGCCGTATTACGCCAAGCTGCTCCCCGCGCTGCCGCGCCTGCTCAACGACTATTTGGCGCACAGGCCGCACGAGCTCAAACGCGATCTCGATGCCTTGCTGGTGGAGCAGCGGCGCACCAACCGGCTGTTGCAATCGGTGATTTGGGGCGGCGCGGGCTTTTTGATCGGCCTGCTGGTGATGCAGCTGATCACGCGTTTGCGGATCTGGTAGTGGCCCCGTTCACAACCGTCCTTGAGCTGGTGCTTGCTGCCTAAAAACCGGGGCGTCGATTTATAATGGTGGGTTTCGCTGCTGCGCAGGCAATGCCTTGCGCTTGACAGCCCCGCTGTTTTCCCACCTAGGGTTTCCCATGCCGATTTACGCCTACAAGTGCACCACCTGTGGTCATGCCAAGGACGTTTTGCAGAAAATGTCCGACCCCCTGCTCACAGTGTGCCCCGCGTGCGGTGAGGCCAGTTTCCAGAAACAGCTCACCGCCGCCGGTTTCCAGCTCAAGGGCTCGGGCTGGTATGTGACCGATTTCCGCAACGGCAATACCGGCGCCCCTGCGGCGGGCAAAGGCGAGGGGCAAAGCGAAGACAAAGGTGAAGGCAAAGCAGCGGAAGGCAAAACAGCGGGGGAGGGCGCCAGCCCCACCAAGCCCGCAGAGAGTGCCGCCTCAGCTCCCGCGGCCGCATCGTCTGGCGCCGCTGCTCCCGCTGCCGCACCGGCCGCACCGGCCGCTTCGCCAGCACCCAGCAGCCCATCGTCTTCGTCCAGCACCAGCTGAGCCGAGCCCAACCGCCATGCCGTCTTTGCGCAAATGGCTGTTGTCGGGCCTGCTGGTGCTGGTGCCGCTCATCATCACCCTGTGGGTGCTGGAATGGGTGATCACCACGCTGGACCAAACCCTCAACATCCTGCCGGTGAGTTGGCACCCCGATCAGTTGATCGGTGTGCATGTACCTGGCTTGGGTGTGGCGTTTGCGTTGATCATGGTCTTGTCGATCGGTGCGCTGGCGTCCAATTTCATTGGCAACCGGCTGGTGAACTGGTGGCATGCGCTGCTGCACCGCATTCCGGTGGTGCGCTCGATTTATTCGGGCGTCAAGCAGGTGTCGGACACGCTGTTTTCTGAGAAAGGCAATGCCTTTCGCCAGGCGTTGCTGGTGCAGTGGCCCCATGAAGGCATGTGGACCATCGCCTTTCTCACCGGAACCCCCAATGGCGACCTGCTGCAACAGTTGCAGGCCCAGGGGTCACCTACTTCGCTGGCCGACGAATTCCAAAGTGTGTTCGTGCCCACCACGCCCAACCCCACCGGTGGCTATTTTGTGTTGGTGCGCAAGGCCGATTGCGTGGAGCTGAAGATGAGCGTGGACGAGGCGCTCACCTACATCGTATCCATGGGTGTGATCGTGCCGGGCGGGGCGAAAAAAATAGGCGCCAAGCCCAAGCCGGTGGTGCCTATTTGAAGTGGCGTTCACTTTGCACAAGCCTCTGGCGCCCGCGATGCACCCCTTCCTATTCCCTTTTGTTCGCTTATTTCCCCGCCGCGCCCTGCGGCGTTCTTGCTGAAAGAAACCTGAGATGTCCATGCGCTCCCACTACTGCGGTCTGGTGACCGAAGCCCAACTGGGTCAGACCGTTTCCCTGTGCGGCTGGGTGAACCGCCGCCGCGACCACGGTGGCGTGATCTTTATCGACTTGCGCGATCGCGAAGGCTATGTGCAGGTGGTGTGCGACCCGGACCGCGCCGATATGTTCGCCACCGCCGAAGACGTGCGCAACGAGTTCTGCGTGCAAGTCATTGGCGTGGTGCGGGCACGTCCTGCTGGCACCACCAACGACAAGCTCAAGACCGGCCAGATCGAAGTGCTGTGTCACGAGCTGAAGGTGCTCAACCCCTCGGTCACGCCGCCGTTCCAGCTTGACGACGACAACCTGTCGGAAACCACGCGCCTCACACACCGCGTGCTCGACCTGCGCCGCCCTTACATGCAGAACAACCTCAAGCTGCGCTACCGCGTGGCGATGGAGGTGCGCAAGTTCCTGGATACCAACGGCTTCATCGACATCGAAACCCCGATGCTCACCAAGAGCACGCCCGAGGGCGCGCGCGATTATTTGGTGCCCAGCCGGGTGCACGAAGGCCATTTCTTCGCGCTGCCGCAAAGCCCGCAGCTATTCAAGCAGCTGCTGATGGTGGCGGGCTTCGACCGCTACTACCAGATCACCAAGTGCTTTCGTGACGAAGACCTGCGCGCCGACCGCCAGCCCGAGTTCACCCAGATCGATATCGAGACCTCGTTCTTGGGCGAGCAAGAAATCCGCGACATGTTCCAAAACATGGTGCAGATCGTGTTCCAGAACACGCTGAGCGTGGACCTGGGCGAGTTCCCGGTGATGGCCTACAGCGAGGCCATGCACCGTTTCGGATCCGACAAGCCCGATCTGCGCGTCAAGCTCGAACTGACCGAACTCACCGACGTGATGGGCGATGTGGATTTCAAGGTGTTCTCTGGCCCGGCGCAGATGGTGGGTGGCCGGGTGGTGGCCTTGTGTGTGCGCGGCGGGGCCGAGATGCCGCGCAGCGAGATCGACGCCTACACCGAGTTCGTGAAGATCTACGGCGCCAAGGGCTTGGCCTGGATCAAGGTCAACGAAGTGGCCAAGGGCCGCGACGGTCTGCAAAGCCCGATCGTGAAGAACATCCATGACGCGGCGCTGGCTGAAATTTTGAAGCGCACCGGCGCGCAAGACGGCGACATTTTGTTCTTCGGCGCCGACAAGGCCAAGGTTGTCAATGACGCCATTGGCGCGCTGCGCCTGAAGATCGGCCACAGCGCCTTGGGCAAGAAGAACGGCCTGTTCGAAGACCGCTGGGCCCCGCTGTGGGTGGTGGACTTCCCGATGTTCGAGCACGACGAGGAAGCCGACCGCTGGACCGCCGTGCACCATCCGTTCACCGCGCCCAAAGACGGGCACGAAGACTGGATGGTCACCGCGCCCGAGAAGTGCATCGCCAAGGGCTACGACATGGTGTTGAACGGCTGGGAAATTGGTGGCGGCTCGGTGCGCATCCACACCGCCGCCGTGCAGCAAAAGGTGTTCGACGCGCTCAAGATCTCGCCCGAGGAAGCCCAGCTCAAGTTCGGCTTCCTGCTCGACGCGCTGCAATACGGCGCACCGCCGCATGGCGGCATGGCCTTTGGCCTGGACCGTGTTGTTACGCTGATGACAGGGGCTGATTCGATCCGCGACGTGATCGCCTTTCCCAAGACCCAGCGCGCCCAATGCCTGCTGACGCAGGCGCCTTCGCTTGTGGAAGAGAAGCAGCTGCGAGAGCTGCACATTCGGGTGCGCAACCCGGATGCGGTGAAGGCAGTCTGAGCTTCTCGGGCGGCAGAATGCGGGGGCGCTGTTTCAGCGCCCTTTTTTCTTTATCAGAAGCCAGCGAAATGAAAAAAGAAATGTCGCGATCGAACGTTCTCATCGCTTTGATGCACCGGGCTGCGCTGTCTGCGCTTTCTGAGGCGCCTGGGGGACGGATGAAACAGGGCGACCTGATGCGAGCCATCGAGTCTTTGATTCCGCTCGATGAGTGGGCGGTTGAGACCTACGAGACGACAGGCAATATTCGCTGGCGATCCATCTTTGCGTTTGCTTCGGTTGGGCTTGTCAAGGCCCAGTACGTTGTGAAGGAACGCGGTGTGTGGTCGATAACAGAGCGCGGTCGTTCCGCCATCGCTGGGGTTTTTGAACCTGAGCGCTTTTTGCTGGAGATAAATCGTCTGTATCGAGAGTGGAAAGCCGCGCAGATTGATTCGCCGCCCTTGCTGCGCCCCACGCTTGAAAAGGGAGAAGAGGGGGACGATGTTCCAGAGCTGCCGGACGATCGAATCACCAAAATTCTCCGCGCTGCACACGAGGCGTTGGCTGCAGAACTCGTGGACACGATCAAAAAATGCGATGCCGAGTTCTTCGAGAAGCTTGTCGTGAAGCTCCTGCTCAAGATGGGCTACGGCGGAAGCCGCCAAGAAGCGGGCGAGGCGGTGGGTAGGTCTGGCGATGGTGGCATCGACGGCATCATCAACGAGGATCGCCTGGGGCTGGACGCGATCTATCTGCAAGCCAAGCGGTGGGAAGGTTCGGTTGGGGAAGGGCCAGTCCGGGACTTCAAAGGAGCGCTCGACGCAAAAGGTGCGCAAAAGGGCGTCTTCATCACCACCAGCACGTTCACGCCCGCTGCCAAGGACGCTGCCCGCAACAGCCGCTCCTACAAAATTGTCTTGATCGACGGCGCCCGCCTCGCCGACCTCATGATCGAGCACGACCTGGGCGTCTCGGTGGCGGCGACCTACCAGCTCAAACGCATCGACTCTGATTTCTTCGCTGACGAGTGACATCGGGAACCTGCGAACGATCCGCGCGATCTGCGAAGGGCTTTTTTTGTGCGATGCTGTACGCAGTTTTTTCAACCCACGGAGAACCCCCATGAACGACACCGCCAGCGACACCCAAATCAGCAAGGAAAAACTGGTGCGCGATCTGCAGCGCGTGATCTCAGATGCCGAAGAGTTGCTGCACGCCACCGCCGACCAGACCGAAGGCAAGGTGGTGGAGCTGCGCGAGCGCATCCGCGGCAACCTGATGGACGCGCGCCACAAGCTGGGCGATATCGAAGACGCGGTCAAGGGCAAGACCAAAGAGGTGGCGCGCGCCACCGACGACTACGTGCACGAGCACCCGTGGCTGGCGATCGGCACAGCGGCGAGTGTGGGCCTGGTCATCGGTATGCTCATCAGCCGCCGTTGACCCGCATGGAAGCCACCTCACCGCTGCGCCTGGCCGCCTCGCTCAAGGGCCTGGCTGGGACCGTGCTGACGCTGTTGCAGGTCCGGCTGGAGCTGCTGAGCGTGGAGGCGCAGGAGGAGGTGGTGCGTGTGGTGGGCCTGCTGCTGTATGGCATGGCGGCGGTGATTTTTCTTGCCCTCGGGCTGGGCTTTGTGGCGATCCTGCTCACGGTGGCGCTTTGGGAGACACAACGGCTGCTGGCGCTCGCGGTATTCGCTACGCTGTTTCTTGCGCTCGGTGGTGTGGCGGCCTGGCTGGCTTGCCAGCGTGCTCAGCGTGGCTCGGCGCTGTTTGTGGCGAGCCTGGCCGAGTTGCGGCAAGACCGCGAGCAGTTGCGGTCCTGAGCAATGGCGCGTTCAGCTGAACAGCTTGCCCTGCGTCGTCAGGCGCTGGTGTTGCGCTCCGCGGCACTGCGCGGCGCGCTGAACGCCGATTTGCGCGGTATCGCACCTGCGTTCACGCTAGCGGACCGCGCGCAAGATGCCTGGATCTGGCTGCGCGCCAAGCCGCTCGCGGCGCTGCTGCCGCTGATGGCCGTTGGCATGGTCTGGGCAGTGCGCAAGCCCTCGCGCTTGGTTACCCTGCCGCTGCGTGCCTGGTCGGTCTGGCGCTTGTGGCGGCGCGTGGCGCCACAGCGCCGATGACCCCAGCTTTGGTGGCCAGTCGCCCGTACAAAATTCCCCAGTCGGTGCTGGTGGTGATCCACACACCGGGGCTGGATGTGCTGTTGATTGAGCGCGCTGACGTGCCGGGCTTCTGGCAATCGGTGACCGGTGCCAAAGACGACGAGCAGGAGACCTTTGAGGCCACGGCAGTGCGCGAGGTGATGGAGGAAACCGGCATCGACGCCTGGGCACCGGGCAACCAGTTGAACGACTGGGGGCTGGAGAACGTTTATGAAATTTACCCGCAGTGGCGCTACCGATACGCGCCTGCGGTCAGCCACAACACCGAGCACCTTTTCGGCTTGTGTGTGCCAGCGCTCTCGCTGGTGCACTTAAGCGCCCGCGAGCACAGCGACCAGATCTGGCTGCCCTGGGCACAGGCCGCTGAGCGCTGCTTCTCGCCATCCAACGCCGAGGCCATCGGCTGGCTGCCTCGGTTCGCCAACGCGGCTGCGCGTTGTGGTTGAACTGTGCCGTGTGGCGACGGGTTGTTCGCCTTGATGACATGATGGATCTATGAGCATTGTTCGCGTCGCTACTTACAACATCCACAAGGGGGTGCAGGGGCTTGGCCCGTCGCGCCGACTGGAAATTCACAACCTGGCGCATGCGGTCGAGCAGTTCGATGCCGACATCGTGTGCTTGCAAGAGGTTCGCCAGCACAACCGCAAACTGGAAAAGCTGTTCACCCGCTGGCCCGATCTCGATCAGGCCGGCTACCTCTCACCCGAGGGCTACGAGTCGGTGTACCGCACCAACGCGACCACGCGCCACGGTGAGCATGGCAACGCGCTGCTCTCGCGCTGGCCGGTGCTGGGCAGTGCCCATTCCGATGTGTCCGACCACCGCTTCGAGCAGCGCGGGCTGCTGCACGCGCGGCTGCTGGTGGAGGGGGTGGAGGTGCATGTGGTGGTGGTGCACTTCGGGCTGATCGCTTCCGGACGCGAGCGCCAGGTCAAACGCTTGGGCGAGTACATCGCGCGCGAGTTGCCGCCTAGCGCTCCGCTGATCGTGGCGGGGGATTTCAACGACTGGGGCGCCAAACTGCTCAAGCCCATGGCCGACCTCGATCTGAAGACCTTCGACAGCATGCGCCTGCCCACCTACCCCGCGCGCCTGCCGCTGCTGCATCTAGACCGCATTTATGTGCGCGGCCTGCGCCCGCTGACCGCCCATGTGCCACACGGTCGCAGCTGGACGCGCATGTCTGACCACCTGCCGCTGATTGCCGAGCTGGAGCTGTAGTGCGTCGCGCCTCCCCCGCGTCGCGCCAGCCCCGGCCCGGCAGCATGCAGGGCGGCCACCAGTTGCTTTTGCTCGAAGGGGGCACCGCCTTGTTCCCGGCGCTGGTGGCAGCGATGGACATGGCGCGCTCGGTGGTGCACCTGGAAACCTACATTTTTGAGTTCGTCGGTGAGGCACTGAGCGTGGCCGAGGCGTTGGAGCGCGCCGCGCGCCGGGGCGTGCAGGTGCGGCTGGTGGTCGACGGGATAGGCACACCCAGCGTGCCGGCCGAATGGCAGCAGCGCTTTGTCCAAGCGGGTGTGCGGCTTCGGGTGTACGCGCCCATGGGGCTCTTTAGCATGCTGATACCTAGCAACTGGCGCCGGCTGCACCGCAAGCTCTGTGTGATCGACGGCACGGTGGGATTTTGTGGCGGCATCAACATCATCGACGACCAGGACGATGTGGCGCTGGGCCGCCTGAACGCGCCTCGCCTCGATTTTTCGCTGCGCGTCGCTGGCCCGCTGGTGGCGGAAATGACCGAGACCATGGAGCAGCTCTGGTGGCGCCTGCAAGCGGCACACAAGGCGCGCCAGCGCGAGTTTCGCTCCGCCTGGGAGGCCCTGCGCGAGACCAATCCAGTGGGCGATTTTTCGCTGCTGCTGGGAAAGTTCGAAGCGCGTACCGGTCTGGGGCGCCGTCGGCACGGCATCAACAGCGCGGACACGGAGGCTCTAGAGGATGCGACCGAGGTGTTGCTGGGCGTTGACGATGCGCGGGCGGCGCTGGTGTTGCGCGACAACGTGAGCCACCGGCACGACATCGAGCGCGATTACCTGAAGGCCATTGGCACCGCGCGCCAGCACATTGTGATTGCAAACGGCTATTTCATTCCCGGGCGCAAGCTGCGCCGCGCGCTCATGCTGGCTGCGGCGCGAGGTGTGCGCGTGCGTTTGCTGCTGCAAGGGAAATACGAGCATTTCTTGCAGTACCACGCAGCGCGCCCGGTGTACAAAAAACTGCTGGATGCCGGCATTGAGATCCACGAGTACGCGCCCAGCGCCTTGCATGCCAAGGTGGCGGTGGTGGACCAGCGCTGGGCCACGGTGGGATCGACCAACCTCGATCCGCTGTCACTGCTGCTGGCACGCGAGGCCAACGTGAGCACCACCGACCCACGCTTTGCCGCGCTCCTGCACGACTGCCTTGACGCCATCTTGCAAAACGGCTCGCAGCGCCTTGATGCCCAGTGGCTCGGCGAGCGCTCGTGGCAGCAGCGCGCGCTCGACCGGCTGGCGTTCGCCGTGATGCGCACCGTGCTTTTCCTCACAGGCCACCGTTACTGAGCGCCAGAGACCCTCGCCCACACACATGGCAGTATTCGGTCGCTCGCGGGCGGTGGTAGCATGCCATATGCTGATGAAAAACGACTCTCCCACTCTGCCCGCAGAGCGCCCCGATGACGACATCGGCGTGCCCGTTTCGGTGAAAATCCGCGAGCGAATCCAGGCAGCGCGCAAGCGATTTCACTCCAACGACAACATCGCCGAGTTCATCCAGCCGGGTGAGCTGGATGCCCTGCTTGACGAGGTGACCGGCAAGATGCAGGGCGTGCTCGACAGCCTGGTTATCGACCTGGAGCACGACCACAACACCGGTGACACGGCGCGCCGCGTTGCCAAGATGTACATCCGCGAGGTGTTCAACGGCCGCTACGTCACAGGACCGACCGTCACCGAATTCCCCAACGCCGAGCACCTCAACGAGCTGATGATCGTCGGCCCGATCACGGTGCGCAGTGCCTGTAGCCACCATTTTTGCCCTGTGATTGGCAAGATTTGGATCGGCATCATGCCCAACGAACACACCAACGTGATTGGCCTGTCAAAGTACGCGCGGCTGGCCGAATGGATCATGGGCCGCCCGCAGATCCAGGAAGAAGCGGTGGTGCAGCTCGCCGACCTGATTCAAGAAAAGACCCAGCCCGACGGTTTGGCGATCGTGATGGAGGCCAGCCACTACTGCATGGCCTGGCGCGGTGTGAAGGACATGGACAGCAAGATGATCAACTCGGTCATGCGCGGCGCATTCCTCAAAGACTCCAACCTGCGGCGCGAATTCCTGTCCTTGATCCCGCGCAAGTCCTGATTCAGACCTCGAACCCACGTTACGTTAGATACCCATGCTCGTCCGACTGCTCTACGTGAGCCGCGCTGTCAACAAAGACAGCGCTGGCGTCATCGAATCCATTCTTGAATCTTCCCGCTCGCACAACATGGGCAACGGCATCACGGGCGTGTTGTGCTACGGCGGTGGCGTATTTCTGCAGGCGATTGAGGGAGGTCGCAACGCGGTGAACGCGCTGTACAACCACATTGCGGCCGACGAGCGCCACACCGATGTGGTGCTGCTGCATTACGAGGACATCGCCGAACGCCGCTTTGGGGGTTGGACCATGGGCCAAGTCAATTTGTCCAAGCTCAATACCTCAATCGTGCTGAAGTATTCTGAAAAACCCGAGTTTGATCCGTACGGTGTCTCTGGTGCCGTGTCGCTTGCCTTGCTCGAAGAGCTGATGGCCACCGCCAGCGTTATCGGCCGCGCCTAAGTCCCATCTCATCACGCGCCGCAGTCGCTCTGCCGAGGACTGCGGCTTTTTGTTGCTTTGCCCGATGACCCCCGCCGCCAGTGCAACAGCGCTCCCTACGGGATGAACACAAAGCCCTCTTTCACCACCCTGCTGGGTTGCGACTTCACCAGCGCGCCATCGCGGCGCAAGCCGATCACGCTCGCGGTGGGGCGGCTCGACCGAGGTCGCGTCGTGCTACAGCGCGTGGAGACCTTTGCCAGCCTGGACGCCTGGGCTGCGCGCCTCACGCAAGACGACGGCACGCCCTGGGTCGGCGGCTTTGATTTGCCGTTTGGCCTGCCGCGCGAGCTGGTTGCCGCACTGGGCTGGCCCAGCGACTGGCTGGCCTGCATGCGTCATTTTGCGGGCTTGAGCCGCGAGCAGATTCGTAACGAGTTCGCTGGCTTTTGCGACGCGCGGCCGGTGGGCGGCAAGTTCGCCCACCGCGCCACCGATGGCCCGGCGGGCTCCAGCCCCAGCATGAAGTGGGTCAATCCGCCGGTTGCGTTCATGCTCCACGCAGGCGTGCCCCGGTTGATCAACGCGGGCGTCGAATTGCCCGGTCTGCATGGTGGCGATGCCCAGCGCGTGGCGTTGGAGGCCTACCCTGGTTTGCTGGCGCGCAGCGTGCTGGAACGGATTTCCTACAAGAGCGACGACAAAGCCAAACAAACGCCCGATCGCCTGATCGCGCGCAAGACGCTGGTGAACGCGCTGGAGGGCGGTCAGGTGCCTTTGCTGCAGGCTGCGGGTCTGCGCCTGAAGCTCAGCCACGCGCAGCGCGATGCGTTGGCTGATGACCCCAGTGGCGACACGTTGGACGCGGTGCTCTGCCTGTTGCAAGCTGCTTGGGCGCTGCGCCAACACGAGGCCGGGCACCCTTGCTGGGGATTGCCCGAATTCGACCCGCTGGAAGGCTGGATCGTGAGCGCGTGATCGCCTTTGCCCGTGATCGCCCGCCGACCGCCCGCCACTATCATTTGTAATCACCTTGCTCCCACACGAACTCAACCAATAACTCCCCATGGCCCCGACTTCTGCTCACCCGATCACGTTGCCCATCGACCTGCGTTTTGCCTTCATCGAAGCCTCCTGGCATGCCGACATCGTCCACCAAGCCCGCGATGCGTTTTTTGCCACCATGGCCGAGGCCGGTGTCGGCGCTGAGCGGATTGATCTGTTTGATGTGGCAGGCGCTTTCGAGATCCCGCTGCATGCGCAGTGCTTGGCGCGATCGGGTCGCTACGCGGCCATCATCGGCAGCGCGCTGGTGGTCGACGACGGCATTTACCGCCACGACATCGTGTCCACCACCGTGGTCCGCGCGCTGATGCAGGTGCAGCTGGAGACCGGCGTGCCGGTGATTTCGGCTGTCCTCACGCCGCACCATTTCCACGAGCACGCTGAGCACCGCAAGTACTTTCTTAAAAACTTTGCGGTCAAGGGCAACGAGGCCGCGATGGCCTGCTTGCAAACCGTGGCGGGGTTGCGTGCGTTGGCAAACTCGGCGGCATGTTAATACGCCCCAGGTCGCCTTTCGTTTGTTGATTTCCATTTCGTCACGTTTTGCGATCGCACTCGGTGCCGCCCTGTTGCTGTGTGCAGCGGTTGTGCCGTCTGCTGAAGCGGCTCGGGACCAACCCGCGCCTCGGGTCTACGAGGCGCGGGTCACCCGTGTGGTTGATGGCGACACGGTCTGGGTCCAACCAGTCCTGGGTGGGCGCTACCGCAAGCTGCGTCTCGACGGGCTGGACGCGCCGGAGATTTGTCAGGGCGGAGGCATTGTTTCGCGCGATGCGCTGGCGCGGCGGGTGCTCAAGCAGAGCGTCACGGTGACCGAGCAGCAGAGCGATACCTACGGGCGTGGCCTGGCCAAGCTGCAGCACAAGGGCGAAGACGTGGGCGGCTGGCTGGTGGCCGAAGGGCAGGCCTGGTCGTCTCGCTGGCGCGACAGTCTTGGCCCGTACCAAGCGCAGGAGGCGATGGCTCAGGTGCAGCGCCGCGGCGTGTTTGCCCAGGCCAATGCTGAGCTTCCACGCACTTTCCGACAGCGCCACGGTCCTTGCGAGGGGCCTTCTTATTCGACCCGATGATGATGGCGGTGCCCGCAAACGTGGCACTGCGGGTTGGCGCTCAGGCCAATGCGGGTCATCACCAAGTCGCGCGCATCGACCATCAGCAATTGCCCGATCAAACGCGAGCCCAGGCCTAAGAGCAGCTTGAGCGCTTCGGCCGCCTGCAAGGTGCCGACGATGCCCACCAGCGGCGCAAACACGCCCAGCGTGGCGCAGCGCGTTTCTTCAACACCCGAATCCTCCGGGAACACGCAGGCGTAACAGGGTTGGGCGGGGTCGCGCGTGTCGTACACGCTGAGCTGCCCGTCCATGCGGATCGCAGCGCCTGACACCAGTGGTTTTCCATGGATCACACAAGCGCGGTTGATCGCGTGGCGGGTGGTGAAGTTGTCGGTGCAGTCAAGCACCACATCGGCCTCGGCGACCAGGACGTTCAACAGATCGTCGTCGGCTCGCCGAACCAGCGGTGTCACTACCACGTCGGGATTGATGGCAGCGACTGCGGTGCGCACCGACTCGGCCTTGGGGCAACCGATCCGCTCCAGCGTGTGCGCAATCTGGCGCTGCAAGTTGGTCTCGTCGACCACGTCGTCGTCCACCACCGTGATGCGCCCCACGCCGGCACTGCCCAGGTACAAAGCCACTGGTGAACCCAAGCCGCCAGCGCCGATCACCAGCGCATGCGAGGCCAGCAAACGTTCCTGGCCCTCAATGCCAATCTCATCGAGCAAGATGTGGCGCGAGTAGCGCAGCAGCTGGGTGTCGTTCACATCAAAAGCCCGGCACATGGCCGGGCTCAGAGTTTGGAAGTGTTTGGGTCGCGATGAGTGGGCGTGGGCAGAACACGCTCAATCTCGCAAGCCGCATCACTCTTTTTTCTCAGCAGTGCGAACCTCAAGGGTCTTGCTCTTCAGCACTGGCTTGCCCTTGAGTTGGTTGAGGGCCTGTTGAAGCTGAAAGTCTTTGTCGCTGCCGAATTCAGGCACCAGCCGCTGGCCTGGGTTCTTTCGAGCCTCTTCTTCCAGCCGCTTGCGAGCGTCTTCGCGGTCTTGGTCGCGTTGTTGCACAGCAGCGCGCTCGGCATCCGTCATGGGCTGACCTTTGCGCTTGGCTTCGTCGGCTCCTTCAAGGTGCTTTTGCAGATCGGCCTCTCGGGTGCGCAGAGCGGCGAACAGGTTGCCCTCAGCGGTTTCGTCCACCAACACGTCGGGCACGATGCCCTTGGCCTGAATCGTGCTGCCCAATGGCGTGTAGTAGCGCGCGGTGGTCAGCTTCAGGCCGGTGTCAGGGCCGAGTGGGCGCACCGTTTGCACCGATCCTTTGCCAAAGGTCTGGCTGCCCATGATGACAGCACGCTTGTGGTCTTGCAGGGCACCGGCCACGATCTCGCTGGCAGAAGCCGAGCCTTCATTGACCAGCACCACCATCGGCAGCTTGCGCAGGGCGCCGTTGGTGGCGTCGGTCAGGCGCTTGATCGGGTCGTTGCCACCACGGCGCAGGTAGTCCTGCGGAATGGCTTTGTAAACCTGTTTGCTGTCTGCCAGCTGACCATTGGTGGAAACCACCGTTACCCCCTCAGGCAGGAACGCGGCCGACAAAGCCACGGCGGCGTCAAGCAAGCCACCTGGGTCGTTGCGCAAGTCCAGAATGACGCCTTTGAGGTTGGGGTTGGCCTTGTAGAGGTCTTCTGTCTTGCGCGCGAAATCCTCGATGGTTCGCTCTTGGAATTGCGACACCCGAATCCAGGCGTAGCCGGGTTCAACTTCCTTGGTCTTGACGCTCTGGGTTTTGATTTCCTCGCGGGTGATTGTGACCGGGAAGCTGCGGTTTTCGTCTTTGCGGAAGATGGTCAGCAGCACCTTGGTCCGCGGCTCGCCGCGCATCAGCTTGACCGCGTCGTTGATCGTCAGACCTTTGACCGTTGTGTCGTCGATCTTGGTGATCAGATCGCCCGACTTCAAACCGGCGCGAAAGGCGGGCGAATCTTCGATGGGGGAGACCACCTTGACCAAACCGTCTTCCATGCTGATCTCGATACCCACCCCAACAAAGCGCCCGCTGGTGCCTTCGCGAAAGACCTTGAAGTCTTTCTTGTCGAAATACTGCGAGTGTGGATCGAGGCTGGCAACCATGCCCGAGATGGCCTCGGAAATGAGTTTTTTCTCGTCCACCGGTTCCACATAGTCGGTTTTCACCATGCCGAAAACCGCAGCCAGCTGCTGCAGCTCCTCCAGCGGCAAGGGTGCCAGCGTGCCGCGTGCGACGGCTTGAAACTGCACGGTGGTCAGCGCACCCGCCACCGCTCCAACAGCCAGCCAGCCGGCGATTTTCAATTTGTGACCCACTTCTTTACCCATTGCGACACCCCAACAAAAAGGCCAGCGGGACACGAAAGCGGCCGCTGGCGAAGCCAATATACACCTTGGAGCTTGTCCCAGTGATTCGGTTCCTTGCTGGGTCGCACAGCGAACTGATCGCTCAGAAAATCAGGCTTTGCCTTGTGAGGCGACGGCAGCAGCAGCCCTGGCTGCGGCTTCAGCGTCGCCCAGGTAATAGCGTTTGAGGGGCTTGAGATCGGCGTCGAGCTCGTACACCAGCGGGATGCCGTTGGGGATGTTCAGACCCACGATGTCGTGCTCAGAAATCCCGTCGAGATACTTCACCATCGCGCGGATCGAATTGCCGTGGGCCGAGACCAGCACGCGTTGGCCACTGCGGATGGCCGGCGCCAGGGTGTCGTTCCAGAACGGCATCACCCGGTCCACCGTGTCTTTCAGGCACTCGGCGAGCGGCACCTGATCTGGCTGCAGGTCAGCGTAACGCCGGTCGCTGCGCTCGCTGCGCGTGTCGCTGGGCTCCAGCGCTGGTGGCGGTGTGTCGTAGCTGCGCCGCCACACCAGCACCTGCTCATCGCCGTATTGCTTGGCCATGTCGGACTTGTTCAAGCCCTGCAAAGCGCCGTAATGGCGCTCGTTGAGGCGCCAATCTTTTTCTACTGGGAGCCAGGTGCGGTCCATCTGATCGAGCGCGTGCCACAGGGTGTGGATGGCGCGCTTGAGCACGCTGGTGTAGGCGATGTCGAAGTCCCAGCCCTCGTCGCGCAGCAGTTTGCCAGCGGAGATGGCTTGAGAGACGCCGGTGGGGGTGAGGTCGACATCGGTCCAGCCGGTGAAGCGGTTTTCGAGGTTCCAGGTGGATTCGCCATGGCGAATCAGGACGAGTTTGTGCATGGGGTGGAGGAGAAAATTGGGAGATACAGGCCGGTGATCGAGTAAGCAGCCTGCCGCGAAAAAGGGCGCCTGAGGGCGCTTGTGATGGCAGCCCAGCCGACCATTCTAGAATCTCGGACTTGTCTGAAAGGTTTCCCCTGTGAGCTTTGTGATCGAAAACTGGGTGCTGCTGTCGGTGGCACTGATGTCTGGCGGCATGTTGCTGTGGCCCGCCATGTCCTCGGGTGGGGGCGCAGACACGCTGAACCCCAACGAGGTGGTGCAATGGATGAACCGCGAAAAAGCGGTGGTGGTGGACATCTGCGGTGCCGACGAATATGCGGCTGGCCATGTGGTGGGTGCCAAGCACGTGCCGCTGGACCAACTGGAAGCCAAGCTGGCCGGTGCGGTGAAGAACAAGGCCACGCCGCTGGTGCTGGTCTGCGCCTCGGGCATGCGTTCCAAGCGGGCACTGGCGGTTGCGAAAAAGTTGGGGTTTGAGAACGTGCGATCGCTCTCGGGTGGCATGGGCGCCTGGCGTGCCGCCAACCTGCCGGTCGAAAAAACATAACCAACTTTTGGAGCTTTAGCCCATGGCCAGCGTGAAGATGTACACCAGCAACTACTGCCCGTTTTGCACCCGCGCCAAGGCGCTGTTGCTGCAACGCGGCGTGACCAATCTGGAAGAAATTGTGGTGGACGGCAAGCCCGAGTTGCGCGCGCGCATGACCCAGATCACCGGGCGCACCAGCGTGCCGCAGATTTTCATCGACGACACCCTCATCGGCGGCTGCGACGACCTGCATGCGTTGGACGGCCGTGGCGGGCTCGTGCCGCTGCTGCAGCCCTGAAAACCTGCCGCGACCCCTTAGATCATTTGTTCCGTCAACCTGCAACGCGGTTTCAGCCGCCGCAGGTTTTCTTTTTTCTCCATTGAAAGCATCCCATGGCCGATCAAGACCCTACCTTCCAAATCCAGCGCATCTACCTCAAAGAGGCTTCGCTGGAGCAGCCCAATTCGCCTGCCATCTTGTTGGAGCAGGAGCAACCTTCGGTCGACATCCAGCTGGGTGTGGAAGCCAACCCAGTGGCCGAGGGCGTGTATGAGATCTGCGTGACCGCTACCGTGCAGACCAAGATCAAAGACAAAACCGTGTTTTTGGTGGAAGCCAAGCAGGCCGGCATCTTCGAGATTCGCCACCTGCCCGAAGACCAGATGGGTCCGATCATGGGCATCGCCTGCCCGCAAATCGTTTATCCCTACCTGCGCGGCAACGTGGCCGATATCATCCAGCGCGGCGGCTTCCCGCCCGTGCATTTGGCCGAGATCAACTTCCAGGCCATGTACGAGCAGCAGCGAGCCCAAGCCGCGGGCGACGCCACGCCCATCACCACGCAATAAGGCCTTGGCTGGCTGACGCGGTGGCGTCATGAACATCGTCGTGCTTGGCGCTGGCGCCTGGGGCACCGCGCTGGCGATCAGTGCGGCACAGTCCCAAACAGCAGACCGACGGGTGTCGCTCTGGGCTCGCGACGCACGCCAATGCGACGCCATGCGGCAGGCCCGCGAAAACACCCACTACCTGCCGGGCGTGGCCTTGCCGCATTCCCTGCGGCTCACCAACGAATCGCTGGATGCGCAGGCCGCCTGGCTGACCACGGCCGACTTGGTCGTGGTTGCCACACCCATGGCAGCGCTGCGCGAGCTGTTGGGTTGTCTGAGCAACCTCAAAGCGCCCGTGGCCTGGTTGTGCAAAGGGTTTGAAGCGTCCCGAAGCGCTGCCAGTCCGGGTTCGCTTGGTCACGAAATCCTCGCGCAGGTGGCGCCAGTGCTGCAGGCTGGTGCGCTCAGTGGACCGAGCTTTGCCCTAGAAGTGGCGCGCGCCCAGCCCACCGCGCTGGTGGCCGCGAGCGAACATGCCTGCGTGCGTGACGCGCTGGTGTCGGCGTTTCACAGCCCGTCGCTGCGGGTGTACGCCAACGAAGACCTGGTGGGCGTGGAAGTGGGCGGCGCGGTGAAGAACGTGCTGGCGATTGCTACTGGTTTGTGCGACGGCTTGGGTCTTGGGCTCAATGCGCGTGCCGCTTTGATTACCCGCGGTCTGAGCGAGATGACCCGCTTGGGTTTGGCGTTGGGCGCCAAGGCCGATACCTTCATGGGTCTCTCGGGCTTGGGCGATCTGGTGCTGACCTCCACCGGGGACCTTTCGCGCAACCGCAAGGTCGGGCAGTTGCTGGCCCAGGGCATGAATCTGCAACAAGCGGTCGATTCGCTGGGCCATGTGGCCGAGGGCGTCTACAGCGCCCGCACCGTGGTGCAGCGCGCCCGTTTGCTGGGGGTGGACATGCCGATCAGCGAAGGCGTGGTGGCGCTGCTCGAAGGTCGGCTTCAGCCCGCGCAGGTGGTCGCCGCCTTGATGGGGCGCGATCCCAAAGACGAAGCGTGTTGAAGGGAGTGATCTGGGCTTGGACGCATCCAGCGCGCGAGAAATTCACTCAGGAAGCCGTGGAACCGGCTCCGCCGGGCCGCCAGCATCGCCCCCTTGAGGGGGTTGCGCACAGTGCGGCAGAGGAGCGTCAGATTTCAAAATTGTCGATCAGCCGTGTGCTGCCCAGCCGCGCTGCACCCAGCACCACCAGGCTCTCCGGCGTGGTGACATCTCCTGCGTGGGGTACCAGCAAATCGGCGCGTCGGCGCACCGTCAGGTAGTCGGGCGTCCAGCCGCGTGAGGCCAGCGCGTGCATGGCGCGCGACTCCAGGGCGGGCAGTTGCTGCGGCATGGCGGTGCCGGTGGCCAGCGCTTCGCGCGCCAGCGTTTGCAGGGCCGAGGACAGCTGAATGGCCTCCGCGCGCTCGCGCTCGTTCAGGTAGCCATTGCGCGAGCTCAGCGCCAGGCCGTCGGGCGCGCGCTGGGTTTCGCCCGCGATCACGGTGATGGGCATCGCGTACTGCTGCACCATGCGCTTGATCACCATCTGCTGCTGGTAGTCCTTCTTCCCAAACAGCGCGAAGCGCGGGCCTTTGGCCTCTGAAAACACGCACTGAAACAGCTTCATCACAACCGTGCTCACGCCGATGAAGAAGCCAGGCCGGAAATGGCCTTCCAGAATATCGGCCAGCTCCCCTGGCGGGTGCACTTTGAACTGCTGTGGCACCGGGTACAGCTCCTTTTCCAGCGGCGCAAACACGACATCGCAACCCGCTTGCTCCAGCCGCTCGCAATCGGGTTTCAAGGTGCGCGGGTACGAGTCGAAGTCTTCGTTGGGGGCGAATTGCAGCCGGTTTACAAAAATGCTGGAAACCACCACATCACCCAACGGCTTGGCGCTTCGCACCAGATTCAAGTGGCCATCGTGCAAATTGCCCATGGTGGGCACGAACGCTGGCGAGTTGAACGGGCGCAAGGCAGCGCGCAGGTCTTCGATGGTGTGGACGAGTTGCATAAATATGGAACGTGAGGGATGGCGAGGCGCGCAGAAGGTGCTGATCGACCGGGATCAGCGGTGAGCGTTGGTTTGTCGAATCACTTCACCAATCGACTTGGCGTTGGGCGCGTAGCTGCCAAGCGCCCAGCCAGAAATTGTGAGGAAAACCGCGGTCAACAAAAATGGCGTTGCCGTGCGGCGAAGGGCGGTCTCAACCCAGTGGGTTCGCTCCAAGCCTTTGAGTCGGCGGTACAGCGTGGCCGTCAGCGCGCCGTCCAGCAGCAGTTCCGCAAACAGCACGGGCGCGGAATACACGATGTACAGCGACGACAGCGCCAAGCCGACCACCACCAAGATCACCAGCAAGAGAATGGCCGCATCATCCGCTTCGCCCACCGCTGAGAAGCCGTCGCCCATCGAAGGCGACGTGTCGGCTGTGGGTGCGCTGCGGATGTTGAAGCTGGTGTCTGAATCGAAAGACGCACTGGCACCGCCACCAGAAAAATCGCCACCTTGGCCGCTTGCAAAGTTCGCAGGGCTGGCGCAGTTGCCACTATTTGATGAAGGCGATGAACCGCTGGGCAGCGTGAAGACGTCGCCGTAGGCCTCAAACTTGGTGCGCAGCCACAACCACAGCAAGACAAAAAACACCAAATAGGCGGTACACAGCGCCAGCGGGTAGCGCAGCCACATGGCGGTGACACCAGCCTGCAAAAGCACGTACGAGGCCAGCAGTCCACTGCCGCCGGTCAGCAAAACCAGCAAGCTCATTTGAAGTCTCGGCCAAGAGTCCTGCTCCAGTTGGGCTTGAAGGCGTTGCACCAACGCCGCCCTCGTGGAGAGCCGACGTGGTGACGCGCGCGGGGCGTACCGGCTCAACGGGCTACCAGGCGTGCAGGCTGTCGTCTGGAAAACTGCCGTCTTTCACCGCCGCCACATAGGCGGCCATGGCGTCGCGCACGCTGGCAGCGCTCTCCATGAAGTTGCGCACGAACTTGGGATTTTTGCCCAGGTTGACGCCCAGCATGTCGTGCATCACCAGCACCTGCCCGGCCGTGCCTTTGCCCGCGCCGATGCCGATCGTGTGGCAAGTCTTCAGCTCGATCGTGATCTCGGCCGACAGCACAGCCGGCACCATTTCCAGCACCAGCATGCTGGCGCCGGCGTCTTGCAGTTCGATGGACTGGCGGCGCAGCTGCATGGCGGCTGCGTCGCCCCGGCCCTGCACCCGGTAGCCGCCCAGCGCGTGCACGGTTTGCGGCGTGAGGCCGAGATGGGCACAGACCGGGATGCCCCGCTCGACCAGAAAGCGCACCGTCTCGGTGGTCCAGCCGCCACCCTCTAACTTGACCATGTGGGCGCCCGCGCGCATGAGAACAGCTGCGCTTTGCAGTGCCTGCTCGCGGCTCTCGTGGTAACTGCCAAAAGGCAGATCGCCAATCAGCCAGGTGGTGGCTTGCACCCGCTGCAGACCGCGAGCCACGCTCTCGACGTGGTAGCGCATGGTGTCCAGCGTCACACCCACCGTGCTGCTGAGCCCCTGGCACACCATGCCCAGCGAATCGCCCACCAGAATGCACTCCACGCCAGCGGCATCGGCCACGGCGGCAAAGGTGGCGTCGTAGGCGGTGAGCATGGTGATTTTTTCACCGCGCTCGCGCATCTCTTGCAAGCGCGGCAGGCTCACTGGTTTGCGTTGCGGCAGCGGCGAGGCCGAGGGCAGGGTGCCGTAGGGCGTACCGGTTGGGGATGCGTCGGGGCTGGGCTGGCTCATGTTGTCTCCTCTTGGGCGCCAAGGTGCGTACCGAGGTTGTACGGGCCTTGAGACCGGCACTATATGCGATCGCGCTATGCTTCAAACCCATGAAACACCTCTCAGAATTCACGCCCGCTGACCTCGCCGAACTGGCACGCGCCGACGTGGCGCGCGCGCTGGCCGAAGACGTGGGCGCCGGCGACCTCACCGCCGCTTTGGTGGACAGCTCGCGCAGCGCCCGCGCCCGTATCTTGGCGCGCGAACCAGCGGTGATTTGCGGCGCGCCCTGGGTGCAGGCGGCGGTGTTGGCCTGCGATCCCAAGGCCAGCCTCACCTGGCATGTCACCGAGGGCCAGCGCTGCATCGCCGACCAGGTGGTATTGGAGATTGCAGGCAACGCGCAAGCGCTGCTGACCGCCGAGCGCACCGCGCTCAACTTCCTGCAACTGTTGTCCGCTGTGGCCACCAAGACAGCGGTGTTTGTCGACGCCGTTGCCGGCACCCGCGCCAAGATCGTGGACACGCGCAAGACCCTTCCCGGCCTGCGGCTGTCGCAGAAATACGCGGTGACGACCGGCGGCGGCGTGAACCACCGCATCGGCTTGTTCGACGCGGTGCTCATCAAAGAAAACCACATCGCCGCTGCCGGTGGCGTGGGCGCGGTGCTCAAGCGCGTCGCCGAGACAGCGCCACAGGCGCGCTTTGTCGAAATCGAGGTGGAAACGCTGGAGCAGCTTGATGAAGCGCTGGTCAGCGGCGCCACCATGGTCCTGCTCGACAACATGGACATACCCACGCTGCAAGAAGCCGTGCGCCGCAACGCCGGGCGCGCCGTGCTCGAAATCTCGGGCGGCGTGAACTTGGACACCGTGCGTGCCCTGGCAGAAACCGGGGTCGACCGGATCTCCATCGGCGCCCTCACCAAGGATGTGAAGGCGATCGACTTCTCCATGAGATTGGCTTGACCCCCTGCGCCGCTTAGCGTCTTCCCCCAAGAGGGACGCCGCTGGTGGGCCGGCAAAGCCGGTTCCACAGCGGCCTGAGTTGAATGCAGTGCGTGCGAGGCGGTTCCCCGTCGACGGCGCCACACCAAGGAGCTAAACCATGAACGAATCAGCAACCACCGTCATTGACGTCGAATACGAGCAGCCAGCCTGCCCCACGAAACACGCCTGGGCGCGGGTGCCGGTGGAGCCCGGCCCCAAGCAACGCGCCGAGCTGAAAGAGCGCATCCGCCGCTTGCTCAAGGAGAGCAACGCGGTGATGGTGTCGCACTACTACGTGCACCCCGATCTGCAGGACCTGGCCATCGAGACTGGCGGCATCGTGAGCGATTCGCTGGAAATGGCGCGCTTTGGCCGAGACCATGCCGCGCAGACGCTTGTGGTCTCGGGCGTGAAGTTCATGGGCGAAACCGCCAAGATTTTGAGTCCAGAGAAAACCGTGCTCATGCCCGATCTGGACGCGAACTGCTCGCTCGACCTCGGCTGCCCGATCGACGAATTCAGCGCCTTTTGCGACGCCAACCCGGATCGCACGGTGGTCGTCTACGCCAACACCAGCGCGGCGGTGAAGGCGCGGTCTGACTGGCTGGTCACCAGCAGCTGCGCACTCGACATCGTGCGCGCCCTCAAAGACAAGGGCCACAAGATTCTCTGGGCGCCCGACAAACACCTGGGCGGCTACATCCAGCGCGAAACCGGCGCCGACATGCTGATGTGGACCGGCTCGTGCATCGTCCACGACGAATTCAAAGCGTTCGAGCTCGAAGCGCTGAAGAAAGAACACCCTAAAGCCAAGGTGCTGGTCCACCCAGAAAGCCCAGCCGATGTGATCGCGCTGGCCGACGCGGTGGGCTCCACCTCGGCCATCTTGAAAGCCGCGCGCGAAATGGATGCGCCCGAGTTCATCGTCGCCACCGACAACGGCATGATGCACATGCTGCGCCAGCAAAACCCCGGCAAGCTGTTCATGGAAGCGCCCACCTCCGGCAACAGCGCCACCTGCAAGAGCTGCGCCCATTGCCCGTGGATGGCGATGAATGGCTTGGCGGGGGTGGCTCAGGTGCTGGAGAATGGCATCAATCGGATTGAGGTCGATGCCGCGCTGATTGAGCGCGCGCGGTTGCCGATTGACCGGATGTTGGCGTTCACCGCAGCGCAGCGCGGGGGGGAGGATGCAGGGGCTTTGGTGCCAGGGATTGGAGCGGCTTGAGCGGTGGCGGGGACGCGGGGTGCGTTGGAGCATGCTTCCATCAGTTTCAGCGTCACGTTTATTGGACGCTGACCTTCACTCTCCCGTCCTCGCCCGTTGATCTCTGTACCCCTTAGGCGTATAGTCAAGCCATGCTTACTGTCGTCGAGAGTCCCATCTTCCAGAAGCTCTGGCCGCGGTATTGGGACGAAGATGAGCGCGCCGAGTTCGTGTCCTTCATTGCACTGAACCCAGAAGCCGGGTCCGTCATACGCGGCTCCGGCGGCGTACGCAAAGTGCGCTGGATGCGCGAGGGAACGGGCAAGTCCGGTGGCGTGAGGATCGTCTACCTCGCCCGCAACGAGACGGGTGAGGTCTACTTGCTCACCCTCTATGCCAAGTCGGAGTCCGAGAACATTTCCCTCAGCACATTTAAGGAGATCCGTCGTGCCCTCGAAACCTAAAAAGCTCAGTTCCACCGAAATCGCCGCGTCCGAAGCGAGGCGAGACATTGGCGCCGAGATCCTGCAATCCATTAGGGATATGAAGGCCGGAAAGGGCAAGGTCGTCGTCTCTGCGGCCACGCAAGCACGAGAAGCCACGGGCTTGTCTCAGTCTCAGTTTGCGAACTTGTTGGGCGTCTCGGTCCGCACGCTTCAAGGCTGGGAGCAGGGGCGAAAGCATCCAAGCGGTGCAGCGCGCACTCTTCTGGCAATCGCTCGCACCAATCCCAAGGCGGTGTTGGCGGTCTCTGCGCAGTGAGGACCAACCCCTTGCTGAGGCGGAGCGCCAATGATGCAGCACACTGCCCATTAGTGTCGCATCCCGGCCGATCATAGCCGCCTTTAGCGCGATCTACAGTCGATGTTGCATGGCTAAAAAATGGATAAAAGCGGCTAAACACTATTTTGAAAATATATCATGGAAATTAAGGTCAACTTTCTCGATAAATTCCGGCTTGAAGCCAAGTTCGATGATTTCACGGTGGTGGCCGACCAGCCTATCCGTTACAAAGGCGATGGTTCAGCGCCTGGTCCGTTCGATTACTTCCTGGCTTCATCGGCTTTGTGTGCGGCCTATTTTTTGAAGTTGTATTGCGACACACGCCATATTTCTACCGAAAACATTCGGTTATCGCAGAATAATATTGTTGACCCGGAAAACCGCTATCAACAGATCTTCAAAATTCAGGTTGAGTTGCCAGCGGATATTTCAGACAAAGACCGTCAAGGTATTTTGCGCTCCATCGAGCGCTGTACCGTGAAAAAGGTTGTGCAGGCGGGACCTGAGTTTATTATTGAAATAGTTGAAAATTTAGATACCGATGCGCAAGCTTTGCTGACGCTGAACCCAGCTTCTGATGCGAGCACCTATATTGCAGGAAAGGATTTGCCATTGGAGCAAACCATCGCCAATATGTCCGGATTGTTGGCGGACTTGAGCATCAAGATTGAAATTGCTTCGTGGCGCAATATTATTCCGAATGTGTGGTCGCTGCATATTCGCGATGCACACTCACCCATGTGTTTTACCAATGGCAAGGGAGCGACCAAAGAAAGCGCCTTGGCGTCGGCATTGGGGGAATACATCGAGCGCCTGAGTTGCAACCATTTCTATGCGGGTTCGTTCTGGGGCGAAGACATCGCCAATGCAGCCTTCGTCCATTACCCGAACGAGCGCTGGTTCAAGCCTGGCAAAAAGGACGCGCTGCCCAAAGAAATTTTGGATAAATTAGGACTTACGCAAAGCAAATAGTTGTTAAATTAATTTATCAATTACTTTAATCAACGCATCATCGTTATAGCATATAATACGTTTATTGCTTTTACGGACAAGCGCAGTGACAACACGTATAGA